>ENA-UZWU01000002-UZWU01000002.1-metagenome-genome-assembly--contig:-Day-4--1m-contig-2_pt1 | contig 10386 bp, 3 predicted proteins | sample MGYA00260345_ERZ794905 | MGnify/ENA metagenome assembly ERZ794905
GATGCGGCTTCCCAGATGGGATAGAAGTGAAGACCAATTGCGTTGGAAGATGGTACAACTGCACCAGAGATGATGTTGTTACCATACATGAGTGAACCAGCGACGGGTTCACGGATGCCGTCGATGTCCACGGGGGGAGCAGCGACGAAGGCGACGATGAAACAGATGGTTGCTGCCAACAGAGTTGGAATCATCAGTACGCCGAACCAACCGACATAGAGGCGGTTATTGGTAGAAGTTACCCACTCGCAGAATGATTCCCACGAAGAGGTTGATTGTTGCCTTGAAAGTGTTGAGGCCATTGTAATTGAAAAAAAGTAAGATCATCAGGGAAATGATGGTTTTACTATTCCTGTATCACCCTTAGATACAGGTATTAAAGACGTGTTTAGACACCCTATAGGTCTTGGTTTGAGGAGTGTTACAACCTGTTAAGAAATGTGTGGATTCCTTAACTTGCTGATGTATTTATAATACCACTAATGTCTGGATTCTGTCAACCCCCCAGATTATGAGACGAAGTTGATCGTTCCTACCATGCCACTATGAGCAGTACACTGGTATACAATCGAACTTGGAGCATCGAACGGAACAGTAAGTACTTGTGTGCCAGTAATAGATCCTGACAGGAAACTGCCCCCTGGAGCATATGCAGCACCACCATCACTGACCCTCAGTTCAAATGGATGAGATCCTCCTGTTGAGTTCTCTAAGATATAAGTAAAACCTCTATGGAAATATAGAGTTGGGTCATCAGTAGTGTTCAATACACCTGGTCCAGCAAAGCGATAAGAAGACGAACCATTTGAAGTAACATAATACTTGGTAGTGAATCCTCTGTCACTACCATCTCCAACTATACTATTACCTTGGAATGATGTTGCGGTTACAATTCCAGTAAAGTTTTGAGTAGATCCACCTACAGTGTTGTCATCAATATAGATGTTACCAACCATACCACCATGAGAGGTGCATATGTATACAAGACTTGTTGGTGCATTATAAGGAACTTGGAACTTAATAATTCCACTTGATGCTCCGTTGTTAGTTACACCATGATTGTATGCAGGTCCGCCAGAACTGGTTCTAATTTCAAATGGATGTGATCCACCAGACTGATTATCAAACTCATATGTTTGACCACGAACCAGATGAAGATCTGGATCATTCGCGGTAGCAGTGAATCCAATACCAGTGAAGGTATAATCAGAAGATCCGTTAGCACCTACGGTCCAACGAGTAACACCACCCTCACCAGAGAAGGATGTCGCTACAACAGTGCCATTAACATCCAATTTACTTGATGGTATTGCACTTCCAATACCAACATTACCACTAACATTTACATAAAGTACTCCGCTCCCATCTGTGGAGAGTATCATTCCATCTGATGAACCAATTTCTAAATCATCACCTCCAGATTCCTCTTGTACATACCCAAACTGGGATACCCCATCAGTAAAACTTACCTTTCCTCCACCAGTAACGTCAAGATCAACATCAGTACCAGTACCAGAGAAGGATGTTGCAGTAACAATACCACTTACATTGACACCAGACCCTGTAGTTGCAAACTTCTCTGCATTATCATAGTACAACTTGACATCTGCATTCTCATTGAAGCGAGCAAGAGTCTCGAACGATGCATTCTCAATCTTCAGTTGATTAGTACTGATAGTCAACTCACCAGTAGAATTCAACTCTTTTATAAAACTATCTGTACCATCAGATGTTATTGTCAGATTAGGTTCTGCATCTGTTCCTCCAATGGAAACACTAGTTGCAGTCATAATTCCAGCAACATGAACACCCGCATTGGTGGTCATGAATCTTCTGGTTGCATTATAATTTAATTTAACACCCTTGAGATGATCAAACTCAGCAACTTGACGATTATTTGCAAGATTGGTCCACTCCCATTTACCACCAGCAAATCTTGTTAATCCGTAATTATCCCAGTAAACATTTTCTGTACCTGTATGATAGATACTAAGATCACCATTAATATTATTACCAATTTTTAAAGCTGGTCCAGTTCTATCAGCAGAATCTGAATCAATATGAATAGCACCAGTGGTTGTAGTAACTCCACTAATATTAAGTCCTTGAGTATTAGTTGTTCCTGTAACACTAACACCGTATCCAACTGTAGTAAATTTTACACCATTAGATCCATAAAGATCAACTCCAGTAGCAGTTGTACCGTCACCTACAAATACTGCAAAGTTCTCAGATCCAGCAGCGTTGGTAAATGTAAAGTCAGACGCCCTATCATAACGAACTCCTGTAGAAACAAGATAAGAATCTCCACTACTAATATAAGATCTCAAGTATGACGTGTTATCTCCAAAATTTAGAACATTTAATCCGAGTTTAATATCATTATTAAATGTAGATATGCCACTAATTACTAAAGATTGTGCATCTAAGTCAACAAAAGAACCACTAGATCCAGAGATAGGAACTCCAGTCAGAGCAGAACCATCACCAGAGAATGCTGTAGCATACATGGTTCCAGTAACTGTAGCACCTACTCCAAGCGTCTGTAGTTTTACAGAGTCGTCTTTGTATAGTTTAGTACCAGATGCATCGGCAGAGATCATTGCCCCCTTGCCAGCATATGGATCTGTTACTAAAAATTCTTTTGTGGAGATGTCAAGAACAGAGTTAGTATTACCAACACCACTCTTAATTGAATTGCGAATAGTACCAGAGACATCCGCAGAGTCAATGGACATATGTGTTACGGCAACACCAGCATTACTTGTACCAATGTCAATAGTTCCAGTTGCATGTAACGTATTGAAGAAAGATGTACCAACAGTATCAATACCTACGGTTGATCCACCCCCTCCACCAGGAAGATTTGTCAGGAGAGATCCATCACCAACAAAGTTAGATGCAGTTACAATACCAACAACAAGATTAGGTGTTCCAGTCAACCCTTGAGAATTTGTTGATACTCCTGATGTTGTAGAGTAAGTGGCAGTATCAGAATTGCCCGTTACATTACCAATAAAACTTGTAGCAGTTATAACACCAGCAACATTTACATTATTGAATCCCGAGGTTCCCGTAGTACTAACACCAGAGATTCCTCCTCCGCCACCACCAGGGAGATTGGTCAGAAGAGATCCATCACCAACAAAACTACCAGCGGTTACAATACCAACAACACTTACATTCCTTCCAACCTGGAGGTCAGTACTTATAGCAACTTTGTTGCCATTCAAATTAATATTATTAGGACTAGAGATTGTAGGAGTACCCGCAGACCCAACGATATTAATCTCTCTTACACCAAAAGATCTATCTGCCATTATTCAAACACAGGTTTTTTAGTATTTATCACTCATAGGATATTGTGATGTTGCCTGTTATCTCCATTCCTTCACCAGAGAATACTTTAACACCTTCGATCACGGGTGACCCGCTTGACTGTCCTGGTTCATTACCAGTCGGAGCATCATAGATAACGATTGGAAGAGATCCTTGTATACTCCAAACATCAGCCCAAGGACCACTACTGACATCTCCTGCGCCAGAAACTCCAACATCACTTCCATAATGAAACTTATCACTCTCTTGACGTGCAAGAGTTGATCCAACACCAACTGGTTGATTATGACCTCTCAACCAATTACGAATATCTTGCCATCCCCAGTCCCTATTATCCTCCAATTTAGTAGCAATTATTCCACATGCAACAGGACATGCTGCACTGGTTCCACTAAATTTATTATCATAATAATAACTATATCCACTTTGGTCATTTGGTTTAGTATCATGGCGTGCTTTACCACTACTACTGACATTTTTTGCAGTAAGAATACCATCAGCAGCAGCATAGCAATCAATCTCACTGCCCATATCACTATAGTCTACCTTACGTTCTTTATAACTTTGTGTAATACTATAATCATCATCAAGAGCACCAATATTAATTACAGGATAAGTATAGATTGTTCCTCCAATACCACTCCTAGTCATTCCACCATGTTGAGGAAATCCTCTCCTATTTGTATATGGATAGACTTGCAGACCAAACTCATAGACATTGCTATCTCCCACAGTACTCGCAGAACCGACATTCCAATAGTTATTAAAGTCGGGATGATCAGAACTAGTTTGCTTTTGTCCACTATTTCCTGCTGCTCCAACAAATATAACCCCAGCATTAATCATTTCATCCAACGCTTGAGTTGTAGAATTAGGACGCATCTCTCCCTTCATTCTATAAAGATCTCCAAAGTATCCAACCCAACGCATGAACCCTGGTTTAGTATTGCTAGAACTATATGGACTGCGGCTTGACGAAGAACTATATGATACTCCACTAGCACCGCGATAATAATAATATGCATTATCAGAAGGAATAGCACGATAACCCCAACTGTTGCTAGTAATTGTAGGATCTTTAGTTCCAAGTTCAGAGTTATTTGGTTTCATCAAATGAAACAACTTTTGAGCATCAAATCCCGCTTCAATTCCAGAACCAGAAGAACCATACAAATTTAAGACCCACTTATTTGCATTGTATGCCCACCCTTGAGTTCTACCAAAAGTTGCAGCAGCACATTGAGTTCCGTGTGAACTCCCATTAGTTGCAACACTTGTGGCAGATCCATTACACCGTATTCTACTATAACTTGTACCAACAAATGCCGTTCCAAAAGTACTAAATCCAACAGAACGATTTGAAGTACTTCTCCACCAATTTACTGCGGTGCTACTATCTGGGACAACGGTTCCATCCCATCTAGTTTCTAACCTAGTACCAGGACTTGCATCAAAATACTCAGGATCAATATAATATGGGGCATCAAGAATTAAATCAAGTGCATAACATCTACCATTAGAATCTAAAACATTGCCCTCAATCATATCTTCAGGACCAAAGATATAAGAATCCCCATTACCATCAGTTGTACTATTATTAATATCCCTAACATCAGAAGGATTATAAAATTCAATATGACCCAACCAACATCCTTCGTCTGCAACAATTACATCTACATTTTTACCTGTAGAATATTGCGGAACCCGATTATCAAATACCTGTCTGCCACCACTACTGGTGCCAGTATACCAAGGATCTACTGCCTGCGAATGACGAAGTAACTGAAATCCAGTTCTACTCATATCAACATCATTAGTATTGCCACCAGTAGTTTCAAGCAAACCATACGCTTCCCATCTACGATAGTGTGATGAGATACCTGCTTGCCTAAAACCCTGCACAGAAGTCTTAAGTTCCTCTGATGGTGGAGAATAATCCTCTTGTGCTAATTGGCAATAAAGAACTTTCTCATGATTCCTAACAAGATCTGCCTCTTCATCAGTTAAAAGATAAGATGCCCTTGTCGGACTATGTTCTTTAAGATCATCACTAACAATTGCTTCGGTTGGAATATTATCATCTAATGTTCCATCTTGTGTGAGGATCTCATGGATGTACTCCCAATCTTCTGGGGCAGTACATCCAACTATGTAACGCTTCTTATCAGACATTTAGAAATACCTCGTTATTACCCTACACGTTGATCTGGATTTTCCAACGCGACCCATTTATCATCCATAAAAAATCCAAGTGCAGATTTAGTTTGATCAAAACCATCAAGATCTCTAACTATATTAGAGTTTTGATTACATTTAAATCCTGGACGACAAGAATCAGGAGTATCACAACTAACTACATCTGGATCATCATTCATTCCTTGTGCCCAATATTTTGGGTAAATAATTTTTTTACTATTCGATAAAGCAACACCCCAAAAACCATATAGACTATTTGCCATGATATGGTAATCACACATAGACATTAAACAAAGATCAAAAGAATAATTATATAATTGGTTATCTATTTTATATTGGGTAAACTCAGCATAGACCCTATCTGGTTTATCCTTATAACAATCTTTCCTAGTTTCAAAACATGCTTCCCCACATTGTGGTGGTCTTTCATATGCCAATGATTTAAGTTCATCTATAGCAAGACCATATGTGAATAAATTTTTTCCTCCACAATCAATAAGATGCTCCAAGTAAATGGAATTTAATCTTGGATCTAGTTGTATATCCAAACCAATTTCATCATTGTTCAATACCTCATGAAGATGATCCCAAGCACCAACAGTGGTTTTTGTACCAGATATAAGATCTTCAACTAAAACATTGTTTGGATTTTTTATTAAATTGGATAACTGTTCATTTTTTAAAACATAATACTTATCATTGCAAAAGATTAAAACTGGTATATCTTTTGGCAATAGATCTAATGCTTCATAGTAGTAATCAGTATCAATTAAAAACATTCCGCTTTGGGGATCCTCATAATCACCTCTACGAATATGCATTGAGATTACTTCAGAATCACCAAATCTATCTTTTTTCCACTTTAAACATCTTTCATATATCTCTTGTCTAAATTTAAATTGACTTTTTATATCTTCAATTTCATTTAAATGAATAGAATTAAGTGGTGTTGGATAACCATACAGTGTTGCACCATCTTCCACTTTATTACTAACACTCTCAAAAGATTCATCAACATCAATCTCAACAGAATTTGTATCCGAAACTTCATCATCAATTTCATCAATAACAATATTAGAAAATGTATTCTTTAATGCAAGTAAAGAAGATTCTCCACATGCAAACTTTAAATTTTTCTGATCAGATAATGACCGCATCAATAAGTATGCAGTCATTTGATATCCTAGACCATTGCCAGTGTCTTGATGCTCTTCGTTTATTCTAATTGCCATGTCTTATCAGAGTAATGTTCCTCTAGAGAATCTATATGTAGTTATACCAGTTACCCCAGTTAGTGCTGTTGCTTTTAGTTGACAAACTCCACCACTAATTGTAGATGCAAATGATACTAAAGGATCAGAAGAGGAGTGCATAATAGCAAACTCGTTAGAGTAAGAATTACTTCCGTCTTGCATAACAAGAACCTTCTGAGATTGAATACCATTTGCATGTTGAATATGTAGGGTATATTCTGCAGTAACAAAGGGTAGAGTGCTAATATTAAATTGATCCACAATAACAGGTGTTCCCACAACAGCGGTAAAGGTTCCAATGCCAGACTGTATTCCATAACTACCAACCTGAAGATCGGTTTTAGGAAGAACAGTATTAATACCAACTGATGTGGTTGTGTGAATACCAGCAGCATTATCAACAAACTTACCCCCAGATGCTGGAGGTGGAGCACTAATACTAATAGTTGCAGTTCCAGAAGAGATAGTTGCAGTTACAGCAGCACCAACAAAGTTGATAGTACTTGCAGTACCAACAGCAGATCCTTCTTCCTGAATAGTGATTCCAGTTCCAGAAGCAACAATACCAGTCAGTCCAGATCCATCACCAACAAATGCAGTAGCAGTTACAACACCAGCAACCTTGGTTGGGGTATTGATAAACAGACCACCTTGACCATTAGTTGTACCAATACCAACTCCACCATCCATTCCGAATGCTTGAAGTGCAAGAGATACTCCGCTATTAGAAGTAAGATTTCTTACATAACCCTTATTCTGGAGGATCATGCTGCCCGTACTGTTGTAAGGCATCCACAGATCACCACCAAACAATCTCACATCCCCAGAAATATCAAGAGAGTAAGAGTTATTGGCAGGAATACCAACACCAATTCTGCTACACTCAATATTAGTAGTCGTAACATTAGGAGATCCAGTCAGTCCCTGAGCAACTGTTGCAACACCAGCAACCTGTGCATAAGCGTCACCAACAGTAACTGTCGCAGTTCCATTGGAGAGAGAAGAACTTACATTAGCACCAGCAAAATTGATTGTTCCTGCAGTACCAATGGAACCACCTTGATCCTGAATTATAACTCCAGTTCCAGAAGCAACAATACCAGTCAGTCCAGATCCATCACCAACAAATTGAGTTGCAGTTACAACACCAAGAGCATTGATACCACCAGTTACTAAGGTATCAGCAGTATTGATTCCTGTTGCAGTTGCACTGATAGTAACAAGACCAGTAGAAGAACCGATAGAGATTCCATTACCAGCGATGATTGCAGTAGGAATACCAGTAATGTTTGTACCATTACCAAAGAATCCAAATTGATTCGCTGTCATGTTATTACATGTCAGTCTGTTCTCATATGGATTAAAGGTGATTCCACCATTGTCAACCATGGTGACGCGATAGTTGTTACCGCCAGCTCCACCAGGTTGATTGAGCATAACCATGTTATACTCAGCGTCATCATCTACAGATTCAGTAATGTAAAGAGGAGCATCAATGCCTTGAGTTGCCCTAATGATATTACCAGTGATAATACCAGAAGCATTGATGTTCTCAGTAACCTTTAGAGAACCACCAACGTGCAGTCTCTCTTCAGCAGTGGTGCTACCGAAGGACACATATCCGTGATTGTAGTCACCAGGAGCACCGCCCTGCATATACATGAGGTACTGAGTGGCATCAATACCGCCAGCTGCTTCAGATTGCCAGATGAAGTGTGGAGTATTGTTATAACATCTAGTTCTAAACTTAAGAGCAGGTCCAGCATCATTATCATACTGCATGTATGCATAGTTCTCGGTAGCATCCGAATCCTGAATTCTAATTGTTGGAGTAGATCCTTCAACACTAAGGTCATCCCTTACAGTAACTCGATCACCGAAGGAAGAAGTCTGACCTGCTCCAACTACAAATGCACCAGTGGTTGTAAGTTCACCAACAGTAATGTTTGGTGTTCCAGAAATTCCAGAAGCAATACCAGCAACGTTCGCATAACCAGAAGTTACAGACTCAGTTGCATAATTTGCTGTGCTTGCAACACCAGCGAGAGTTGCATAGTTAACAACACCAGTAAATGTTCCTTTAAACTCCTGCGCCGTAACAACACCAGCAATATTTGCACCACTAGTAACTTCAAGATCACCATAAACAGTGGCACCCACACCTGAAGTGGAGAACTTAAGTGAATTGTTATAGTATAGACTTGATTCTGCATTTGCCTTAAAGGATGCACCAAGTTCAGTTGCAGTTGATCTAATGTATACACCGTCAGTACCAGTGTTAGTCAGATATAAAGCACCATCAAAATCCTTATTAATTACATGGAATCCTGTTGCACTACTATCAGTTCCCCAGAAGATTTCACCATAGTCATTGCTACCAAGAGTTCCAAATCTTGCGGTGGCAGAAGAATCATAAGTAAAGACATATCCATTACCAAGAGATACATTTGTTGTAATGTTGCTGCTAAGATAACTGGAGAAGTCGGGTGGAGTATATGTAAATACGCCAGACTCATTGTTGTAAGACAGTGATGCAACACCAACAGATGCCGCAGTCACAGACAGATCAGACAGTCCAATACCTGTTCCACCAGCACCAGTAAGGTCTGCCGCTGCTTGCCACTCACTACCAGACCACTTCAGAACCTGCCCAGGAGAAGGAGTTGGTGCATTGACATCAAGAAGACTGTTGAGGTTGGTAGCACCAACACCCGTCAGTTGAGAACCATCACCACGGAAGGACTGTGCAGTAACAATTCCAGTGAAGGTTGCACTAGACAGTCCAACAATATCCTGAGTGAGGACTCTACCTAACGTACTAATTCCATTAACATTTAAATTATTAACAATATCAACTTGACCAAACTCAGAATCAAGATACAGAGGACCATTTAATCCGAAGATATTGTTAGATCCAAAAGTCCCCAATCTTAGATTACGTAACTCAGCACTAACAGCAGTTACAATTCCTGCACTGATGTCACCACTAGTAGTAAAGTTGGCAGTACCAATAGAGACATTACCTTCACCAATATCATAATTAAGAAGTCTTACCCAATTAGCAGAGTGAGCATAGTATGCGCCACCAGTTGCATGAACATGAGCAAATGCACCATGATAAGTTGAAGCACTAGGAAGATCTCCGAGTGTACTGTAAAGGAATGGGATAACATTGCTAGTAGCAGCACCAACCATACGGTCTGCTGTCAGAATACCAACAACACCAGCACCAGTCTCTGTAGTCGAGAACCTTAGATTAGGTGATTCACCATCAACACAGTAGTAAAGTTCTACACCACCCCATCCACTCTTAAACTCAGCAGATTTTTTATCAGTATTATTAGTAATACTTAAAGATCCACCATAAGATCCCCTATTACCATGTTTAATAATGCCATTAGATCCAGTGTTATTAGTAGCTCCAAGATCTAGATAACTATCTGTTTGGAATACTGGAGTACCAGTTTCTACTTGATATAGTCTAATATCCTCATTGTCACCAATATAAAGTCTCTCCTTTGCATATAACCTAGATCCAGACAGCATTGTAGAACCAACGCTGAGATATCCATTAGTTACGGTAACAGATCCAGTGAAT
>ENA-UZWU01016329-UZWU01016329.1-metagenome-genome-assembly--contig:-Day-4--1m-contig-16329_pt1 | contig 10380 bp, 8 predicted proteins | sample MGYA00260345_ERZ794905 | MGnify/ENA metagenome assembly ERZ794905
CCAGCGCCTACAAATCCAGCGCCTACAAATCCACCAACAAAACCACCACCTCCTCCATCACCACAAACAAATCCAGTAGCACGAAACACTAATTTTGAAGTAGTAACAATAAAATTAACAGACCAAAACGGTTCAACAGTAAATATACCATATAGATCTTCTTATAAAAATATAAAAATTATATCATCGACATATTTAAAATGGAATAATAGTTACTTAGATATTACAACAGACAATCAAAGTGTAACAATCAAAAAAAAAGAATCTAGCACTTTTGATTCAGCATATAATAACCATTATTTTAAAATTAGTCTTGAATATGACTGAATAATTTAATAGCCCATACTTCTAGAGAATTCCATAGATAAATTCAATTAATTCTTCGCTTTCCTTAAACTTATTGTGACTACACTCTATATTATGTTTTGTATATTTATTATTAGTGATTAAATACTTCAACCCTATTAAATCACACGTATATTGATGTGATTCATTGAAACCTTGTACTTCCAAAAATCCCGAATGTTTGGCTTTTTCAATATTATAGAATTCGAAAAATGACGACTGATAAGGAACAATGACTTCATCGCTTTTTGAATAAATATTAAAAAATAAATCCAGTGTTTTCATATTGTTTTTATACATTTTACTATTTTCGTGGTTTTTTTCATTATTTAGATAAACTAGGTAATCGTTTTTTTCGAGATACTTTTCATATAAAAATGGATCTTTGATATATTCGTATTTTATTAATCCATCATATGGCCATTTTTCATAATAGATGCCACCGTGTGGTGTTCCAATTGTTATTAATTTGCTAACGTTTTTAGTTAAATGCGAATATTTTTCAACGTAACATCGGCTTGTAAGACCGCCTTGACTGAAACCAATTATATTTATTTTTTCATTACTAATGTTTAATTTTTCTATTTCTATATTGAATAATTCACATTGTGTATTCATATTCATAAAAATACTATCTAGAAATCCATTTCCTATTTCAACATTATATATAATATGATCTTTATCCCTAAGTCGTTCAGCAAAAGGCTCTAATTGTTCCCTAGAACTTGCTATACCGTGTAATAGAATTGTTGGATGCGATTGAGAACGTGAAGCATGGAAATAGTTTAACAATAGTAATAAAGTTAAAGTTTTCATCTTGTTATATTAGGTTAGTAAATCAAACTAGATTTAAATAAATCAAAAGTATTGATTCAAATAAATCAAAAGTATTGATTTAAAAGTAAATATATATATAGTATTTAGACCATGGATTTCAAACATCTACACGAAGCACCCAATGAAATCCCACTGGCAATTCTGGAAACCTGGATAAAAAAAGCCAACGAAACGTATTTCAACGGAAACCTAGAATATATGAATGACCATTATTATGATATGGCTATTGAACTATTGGAACAAAAAGATCCCAATAATAGTTTACTTAAACAAATTGGTCAAAATGTCGCCCACGAAAAGGTCAAATTACCCTATTATATGGGAAGTATGAATAAACTTAAAACACCTGAAAAAATTAATCATTGGTTCAAGAAATATAACACAGAAAATCATTACGTTATAAGCGACAAATTAGACGGAATTTCTGGCCTCCTTATGGGTCATAAAAATGGTAAATATGATCTATATTCAAGGGGTGATGGAATCGTTGGACAACATATCAACAGTATTCTAAAATATATAGAATTACCAAATATAAATGAAGATATAGTTTTTAGGGGAGAATTAATTATTAGTAAAGAAAACTTTGAGGTTCATAGCGAAAAATACGCGTCAGCAAGAAGTCTCGTTAATGCCCTTGTAGCATCTAAACATAATGATTTCAATGTCAAACTCGATTTCGTAGTATTTGAAGTTATCAATCCAAAATTGAACCTAGAACAACAACTAATGTATTCGCAGAAACTTGCTATGAAAACCGTGAAACACAAAATAATTCCACGAGACATTGCAGTTGAACAATTGAAAGATCTATTATTAATATACCGTAATGATTCCGAGTATGATATAGATGGAATTATTATTAGTAGTAATAAAATTCAACAGCGCAATAATGATAAAAATCCCGATTATAGTTTCGCATTTAAATCCAATGGTCTCGGTCAAGTTACCGAAGTCCTCGATGTAATTTGGAACGTTTCCAAACACAATAAAATCGTACCTCGTGTTAAATTTAAACCCGTGAAACTCAATCAAAGCACCGTAAATTTTGCTACTGGAACACACGCCAAATATATCAAAGACAACAAAATTAACAAAGGATCCATTATTCGTGTTGTGTTAAGTGGTGAAGTTATTCCGTGTATTGTGGACATTATACAGCCAAGTTCGGCGCCACTAATGCCAAGTATAGACTACGTTTGGAATGAATCCCGAATCAACATTTACGCACAAACGGCGAATTCATCTTTGATATTGACACATTTCTATAAGAGTCTAGGTATCAAAGGCACAGGACCAGGTATTATTGAAAGACTACATAATCACGGTTTTAATACTATTAATAGTATATATAATTTGTCCTATGAAGACCTAATGAAAATTCCCGGGTTTCAAAAGAGGAGTTCCGAAAATTTGCTGAAAAGCATAGACGAATTGTTTAATAGACACTATAGTGTGCCACAATTAGCACACGCGTCATTGTGTTTCGGTGAAAGCATGGGTCTCAAGAAATTAAATGTAGTTGAAAAAGTCTATCCGTTGTTTCACGAACCTAGGCATAATCTTTCACTTGAAAAACTGAATAAACTTAGTGGGTATTCCACGTTGACTTCACAGAAAATATTGAATGGAATGGATGATTTCCGCATTTTTCTGGAAAATCACCCTTATTTAAAAATCAAAAATATGGAGGAATCTGCTAAAAATGGTAAAATATATGTATTTAGTGGTTTCCGCGACAAAGCATATAAAGAAAAACTTGAAGCACAAGGTCATAGTGTTCAAGACACGCTAACTAAAGATACCGATTATTTAGTAGTCAAAGATACTAGCAAATTATCGAGTAAAATGAAGAAAGCGAAGGAATTAGGGATTACTATTATTAATTTTCATTATCCATGAGGATATACCGTGCTATGAATGTTTTGATTATTTGGATTATTTTGATTTACCGCAAATTTTTTATTTCTTCTGGGTCAGCATATACTTCCGGATATGTAGAATCTTGTTCTACTAATTTTGAGTTATTTTCCAATAATTCAAATATAAAACCAACTAAATTATTTGGATATGATTGTACAGCTGTTACATAAATCCCCTTAGATGGACTAGTTCCTGAACCAGTTGTATTATCTTCTTCTCCTTCTCCTTCGCAATATTTAATTTCATCTGTTTTAATTATTGGACTCTCTGTTTTTTTTCCTAATAAAGACATTATAAATCCAACTAAATCTGGTGGTGTACTGTATTCCGGATTATCATATAATGGTTCGTCAATTATAGATTTTTTTTCCAATAATTCAAATATAAAGTTAACCAAATCTTGCTCTTCAAAATCTAGTGTTGGTCTTGGCATTTTTGGACGTGGTACTGGTACTGTTTCTTTACTTACTGTTCCTGTTCCTCGTGCATTTTGTTGTTCACCTGGTCCTGTGTCTTTTTCTGTGTCTGAGTCTGAGTCTTCTGTGTCTGTTCCTGTTATTGCTGTGCCTAATATTGCTTCTGTTGGTGTAAAATTTTTATCAGGTTCAGGTATTTCTATTCCTAAAATAGTAGCAATGGTTTTAGCTAATAATGTTGCGCTGGGTGGATTATGATAAAAACTATATACATATCCTTCTTTGAATGCGTGTTGAATATTCTGGGGGGTATCATCAAGAAATAATACTTGATTTTTCCCTATTTCTTTGTCTTTTATGTAGGTATCAATATATTCTGTTTTTAGCTTAGCCCATCTTGCATTATCTTCTGCCTGGTTACCTATATCTTTTGCATCTGTAGCCCCATAAACGGTTATTGGTAGTATATCACTGAAATGATTTTTCATAACTTCTTCTACTTGTGATTTTATTCCTCTGGTATTAATTACTATATCTATATGCATTTCTTTTAATTTTTCAAATATAGTTTTCCATAATTGATTTATTAAGTAAACCTTGTCTATAAAAGGATATCCTCCTGTATGATTATCTGAAATAGTCAAATCAAAATCTAAAACTACTACTTTGATGTTTTTTAGAATATAATTTATTTGATTTATTTTCTTCATATCACCGGGTTCTTCGGAAACGTCTAACTTGATTGGAGAAGGGAGCTTAATTATTTTATTTTCTTTATTCGTTGTGTGGGTAAGTATTAATGGAGAATTACCATCCCCCATTGGTATACCCTTTTTATTCATTCCCATTCTCACTAAATCAAGGATATTAACATTCTTAATAGTATTATCATTATTAGAATTAAATGTTAACTTATTAATATCTTCAATATTTTTCATACTAGCTGTATTATTTTCATTAAAATTTATGTAATAAATCAAAAATTCTTTCTTGTCTCCTATAATCAAAATATAATCACCCGTATTTATTATATTATAAAATTTAAATATTAGTAAAGTGTCTCCTTTCTTATCTTTTACTAATTCATTAGCGTTTATTTCTAAATTTTGTTTAGTTAAAACTATAGAACCTCCATACCAATGAGGAGGATGGCGGTTTATTTCCTCAAAATCTAAATGCTTTTTCATAGCTTTATCTTCTAATTCAACTAATGGTTCTACTTTTCCAGGTGCTCCTAATGGCAACCAGTTTATTGATTTTGTGATGTTATTATTACTATCATTTTGTTTGTAAATTACAACATCCTTCGTTTGTAAATATTGTATAAATTTTGCTATTATTTTTTCTGTTTCAGTATCTGTTCCAGTTTCAGGTTTGAAGCCTGTTTCATATATTATTACATCATTAGTTTCAACATTTTTTTCATTTAAATTTGTGATTATTTGTATATTCTTTTTATTTTTTATTGATATTCTTACACATATGGGGGAAATTTGTTTAGATTTATTTTTATTTTTTTTTGTTTCATTATTTATTACTAAAAAACATTCTTCGGTGTTATAAATATTTTTAAAAACAATGAAATTATTGTTAGTATTAGTTTTAGTTGACATTACCTGAAGAGCTTGTTTTGGTGTTGCAACGGAACCACCATAACCAAGAATTTTCCGGTTATCTTTTTTCCCTTTTTCCCCTGTTGTGGTCCCTTTTTCCCCTGTTTGGTTCGCATAGTTCCTTGATGTGTTCACTTCGTTGTTCACTGTTGTGTTCCCTTGTGGGATCTCCAAGTTTTGATTCACGGGTTCCTCGTCACATATTTTTATGGGTGGATTTAATAATTGAAATAAGAAACTAATTAAATCAGTTTTGGGTTTTTGCTTTTCAGGAATTTTTTTCAATAATTTAAATATAAATTCCACTAAATTATATTGTTTGGGCTTTGATCCTAGTCTTGGTCCTGGTACTGGTACTGGTCCTGATACTTGTACTAATTGGTTGTTTACAGTAGGGGATTGGGTTTTTTGTGTTTGTTGTGGGTTACCTAATCCTAACTGTTTTCCTTCCTTAGTACGTACATCATATGGTAGTGTAATAAAAACCGGATTATTGTGTGCTATTTTACCATAACAATCTGCTTCTAGTTTACCGAAAGGGATCCTAGATACTTGTGGCTTAATTATACCTATATTCGGTTTTAAAAAAAATGTGTCTTGAATAAAATTATAACCTTGTTTATCAAAGAAATTTTTTATGTATGTATAGTAATTTTCAATAACCTTTTTAGCCTCGTCTGTTAATTGTGGGTCCCCGTCTGATTGTAACCCGGTCCTTTCCAATGCTTGTATTTCGGAATGCTTCTTGACAGACTTCGTGGGAGCCGGGGTAGCAGCCGTGGAAGCAGCCGTGGGAGTCGTGGAAGCCGTGGAAGGCGTGGAAGCCGTGGAAGGCGTGGAAGGCGTGGAAGGCGTGGAAGCTGTGGAAGCCGTGGAAGGCGTGGAAGGCGTAGACCTTTGTTTACCTCCAGAAGCCTCAGAGACACCAAGAATCGTAGCCAATGATAGCGTGTCAAGCATCGCCGATCCACCCACGAATCCTGTTTTTTCTTTAACAGTAAGTATATTTTTAAATAAATGTTTTACATCATCGACGGTTTTAGTTTTTTTTAAAGAACCGAAAACCTTTTGAGCGATTTCCTTTTTGATTCTTTTTAAATTGTCATTATCTTTAATAATATCGTGAAAATTACCTATAATTACATCAGGATTTGTTTTTTTAATTTCAGTAAATAATGACTTGTTATGGTTTCCAGGTAAATTATTAAAAAGAAATTTATTTTTCTTGTCAATTAAGTTATCAAGTTCAGACTTGTATTTATTGTCGGCTACTTGGTTTCCATACTTGCTAATATATTTCTTTATGTCATCATTTTGGTTTTTAAGCTCAGTTTCGTATTTTTTAAAATTCTTATTATATTCCTTAAGGTCTGCTTCGTTTGAACTTTTTTTAAATATATCCTTAATTTCCGTTTTATAATCTTCAGAATTTAATTGTATATTGGCAATTGTATATTTATCATTAGTAAAATAAAGAATTCCGTGTTGAGGCGGATCAGAAGCACTTGCGGTTTTTGTTCTACCTGTACCGTCTAAATATCTATTGGAATAAACTGAAACTTGTTTTGAATCTTTATCATCTTTAGCATTAAATTCATTCGTGTATATTTGATTAAAAATTCTTTTGCTACCTTTTTTATTTTGTATAAAGAAAATATCTGGCTTAGGCATAATATTTCTAATTTTTTCTTCTATTTTATCTTGTTCAGGACAATCGTTCCTTGTTGTACCTAAATCCAAAGACCCAATAGTAAGAGATTTATAATCTTTTATTATTTTGCCCGATTTCGTGCGGGCGCTGCCGCGTTTTCCGCTGCTACTGCCGCTGCTTCCGCTGCTTCCGCTGCTTCCACTGCTACTGCCGCTACTAGATGTAAGCGTATCGACAAAAGATTCATCACTTTTCTCACGTTCCTCACGTTTTTTTCGTTTCTCTCGTTCTGTTGTTGTTTCTGTTCCTATTCCCGATTCAGAAGAACTAGATTGTTCATCGTCACAACACCCTTTACAATCCTTTTTTGTTACGTCTACTAATAATTCTTCTGGCAATGCGGCTAAAGCCCCAAATCCTTTACTTACATCTCCATTAGAAGTCATTTTAATATATAATATTTAGTATTATATTTTCCTGGGAAATAAATATGTAAACTATAACTCATATCTAGTTTATTCATATTTTCTATTGAATGAACACCTATATTATTGTGTATATAGGATACATCATATTGTTCTAAACATGTTTCTTTAATAAATTCTAACTCGGAATTATATAAATTTTCCTTTAAAGAACCATTTAGAACTTTCATAAAACATCCATATTCTGCGTGGTTATGAATTGGCGATTTGCTATTTGAACCCCAAGAAATAACTTCCATTGAATATAGTTTATTTCTACAAACTATTTGTTTATTATATGTATTTTCAAGGTGATAGTATTTAAATGCTTGTAAGGTTTTGTCTTTGGAAATAGTGTTATTATTTTTTAATAAATTATATATGAAGTTTCGGAATAATATATGATTAAAGTTCTGGTGAATAATATAATTGTCTAAACTATTAATGATATTTCTCAAAGCCATATAGAATATAAAATAAATAAAAAAAGATATTTTTATCCTATTATATTATAATAATCATACTAATGAAATGTCCTAAAAATCATATTGTTCGAGTAGGTTATAAAACAAAAAAAGGCATATATGTAAAACCGAATTGTATTAAGTCGACACGTTATAATAAGTCAATGAAACGAGCTAATGAAAACAAAATAATATTGGCATCTAAAAAGAGAAAAACACGCCGAGCATATAAAATAGCACCTGGAGGACCAAACTCGTGTCAATCCGGCTCTATATTGCGTAATGCGTATTTTAGAAAGGATAAAGCATATCCATCACGATGCGTTAAAACAAAGAAAACACCAGAACAAATAGAATATCTTAAATCGCGTAAACCTATACTATTGCGTTCTGGAACTTTAGGACAATTTGGCTATAAAAATATTACCAGCCTACCAAAAGAAGAAAGAATAAATGCGTTAAATAAAGCAATAAAAAAACTGGGTCCTTTAGTTGTTATGAGAAAGGTCAATATATTAATGGTATATTCCAAAAATATTCCTAAATTAAAGAAAATTTACGAAAATGATAAAAAGTGGATTTATAGTAAATACGAAGTCAAATCGGTATAATTGATAACCGTGTGTATCTTTCCTTTATACTTGATGTCTTTAAACATATAGTTCGTTATAAACTTTTCTGGAGGTTCTTCTGAAACATCGGTACATAGAATACATTTATATGGGTTCTTAATATCTTGATAGTTAAAAGTCATTGTTGTGTTTTGTTTTGTTCTTAGTTTGAACTGTAATAATCATATACTTGAGACATAATATTCTTATATATAATAATATTATTAACAATCGATATTATTTTTGTAACTAGAACAAGACTGTACTTCTTTACTAAAATCAAGCATTCTATTAAGGCATAATTCTAGTAAAATTGATGATATATCTGTTTGTTGTTCGATCTTCACGTTATATTTACCTTCTTTTACACTGTTACCTATATTTTCAAAACCCATTTTAATTAAACTTTCAGAAACTAATGAACGGTTTAAAATATCCGATTTATTTTGAGATTTATGTGTTACGCCATTCATTTTAACAGTGTATGAAACTCCTGGTAAATCAAAATAGTATATATTTAATGGATCTATTAAAAACTCTTTCATTTTGAAAATATTTTCATCACTATCATTAAGAAAATCAAGGGTTATAAAACCAATTTGTGTTTTACTACTATTTATTTTAGTATTGATTTTTTCATAAATACTATTAAATTTATTATATCTTTCTTGAATTTCGGTATTATTTTTAATATAACATAATATTTTGTCACATACTTTTTTTTTGGATTTATTTCTATTTCTATTTTTTAATTTAGATAAATGTTCTAATTGTTTAGTGATAGTTTGAATATTATCACCCATAAAATTTGGGTTACGTAATGTTTTTGAATTAGGTAATTCAGACATACCATTACATTGTAATATTTTAGGACAATAATCGTCCTCCATTATTTGAACATTATCAAAACAAGCCTGAGAATTGTTTTCATATGTACACGGTTCACAAGGGTTTAAAACAGAACTGCCTTCGTTTGAAGCACCAACTAAATAATCAGGGTTGTTTATTATGGGTTTATTTTTAAATCTAGGATTTTCTTTTATTTCTTCTGGTGTTTTATATATAGATTGTAAATTGGACGCCATACCATTAGTAAAATATTTATAAAGCATGTTTGAATCGTAAATATCATTATGTGTTGATGGAAAATTAGGGTCATCTTTCAATGGGTCACATTTTATTCGTGCTTGTTCTTTACCAACCATTTTTCTTATTTTTTTGGATTTATCATTTTCATCTACTAAAAAATATTCTGTATTGCACAATACAATAATTAGTATTGTCAAAAAAACTAAAACAAGATTAAAGTATAGATTCATTAAAATATAGTAATAAAAATATTTGATTACAATCAAATAATTAGGCAATTACATTTCTACTTGGCTTAATTCCTTTTTAATGGGTGAAGGCATTACTTTAGCACACGTGACTTCATTACCTTTTGATATTTCGTCGTATACTTGAAGTCCTTCTTCCTTAGTTTTTACTAAATATACCGGAGACATTGGGCTAGTAAATTTAAAAACTAATGAAACGATATTTCTAATTAATGAACTTTTAACACATATAATTGAATAGCTTAGGGGATTATATGGTTTTTGTTTCATTTTTTTTATAAATTCCGATATTTTCGTAGCATAACTTAGTGAAGGCATACTCATATTTTCTGTATTAAAAAGGAAAATATACTCTTGTTTTTTGTCGTGGAGTTTTTCCCAAAAATTAAGAAAATCATAAAAATCACTAGGTTTTTCTATATCAAATAAATCAACTTTTACTAAAGGAAACCCTTTTAAATTTATATTGGCAAACATATATATCTATAATTAATATTATTTATTCGCAAGATTTACCCACATATGAACCATCATATGGCTGGACATTATATTGTGTTCCCATTTTTTGTTCTATTTCTTTTAGTCGGCGTTGGGTTGATTTAACATCAATCTGGGTATGAGGATAGTAGTTCATATATAATCCTTCTGGTAATATATTCTGTTCCTCGTATACTTGATTTTCTGAAAATGAAACTACATTAGCATTAACATTAGCATTA
>ENA-UZWU01026271-UZWU01026271.1-metagenome-genome-assembly--contig:-Day-4--1m-contig-26271_pt1 | contig 10347 bp, 8 predicted proteins | sample MGYA00260345_ERZ794905 | MGnify/ENA metagenome assembly ERZ794905
AAGCTGCATATGTAAAAATAGATACTCCGCCAAAATATGCGAAATTCGCCCCCCAACAATATAAAGATGATGGTTTGTGTCGGCCGCGATACGGCAGGCTTCATCAAACGCAACAGAATCAATTTGTCCAAGCGTATGGCGGATATTATCAATCACCGACTCGGTAAACCTATTCAACAAATGTTCTGAAGGCGCCCCCTCTGACCAAGCATCATGTTTTGCAATGGGGCTTTTCACCTTTGCCCGAAGCTCTTTGCGCAGCTCTGTTTGAAACTCAGGATAACCTTGAAAGCCAAGTTTTTGCACCATACGGGCAACAGTTGGAACAGACACTTTCGCATCTTTCGCCAAAGCGCTGAGAGGCCCCAAACCTGAGGCAGGGTAATTCTCAAGAATAGAATGCGCCAATTGCCGCTCTGCGCGCGTTAAATCATCAAGCTTGTTCTGAATGCGATCCGAAATTGTTAAACTGGCTTCAGTCATTGGCGCGCCCCTGCAGTTTTGATAAATAAATAACACAATTAAAGTGCTGGGTAATATATTATCACTATTGTGTTGACAGAAGCTTGTTTTGGCAAGAGCCTTGTCTGTGAAAGAGGAATCATGACCAGCACGCCGATTGAATATTTCAACGACTACGTTGCCACGATAAACCCATCTGGCGCTTCCTCTATTGTGCTGGCCTGCGAGCACGCTTCTTCTTACATCCCTGCTGCCTACAACGCTTTGGGTCTGACCGCGGAAGACCAGAGCAGCCATGCGGCCTGGGATCCAGGGGCTTTAGGTGTTGCACAAAAGCTATCTCACCTATTGAACGCAGTTTTGGTGGCCAGCCAAGCATCGCGCTTATTATATGACTGTAACCGCCCTCCAAGCGCGACAAGCGCCATGCCAACGCGCAGCGAGTTGATCGATATCCCCGGAAATAAAGATCTTTCCGCCACCGAAAAATCACAGCGAGTCAAGTTGTTTTATGAACCTTTTCGCGAACAATTGCATCAAGCCATGATGCGGCGACCTGATCCCATTTTGGTAACGGTTCATAGCTTTACGCCCGTTTATTTTGGCAAGCCAAGAGCCTTGAAAATAGGCATTTTACACGATTCGGATACCCGGCTTGCAGATGCAATGCTGGATATTTCCAACGAAGAACGTGACAAAAATATAAAGCGTAACGCCCCTTATGGGCCTGAGGACGGCGTAACACATACCCTGCAAGAACACGCGATTTCGCGCGGCCATCTCAACGTTATGCTAGAAATCCGCAATGATTTAATCGCAACAGACGATCAACAAAACACCGTGGCAAAAATGATCGCGAAATGGATTGATCGCGCCTGCAGCCGCTTAGGCGTGCCCGGAGATGTACAATGTCGCGCCTGATGCAGCTTTATATTGCGTCGATTGACGGGGTCAATTTGCGGATTGGACGTATCGTGATGTACGGTATTTTTGTTTTGATGGGCATTTTATTATGGTCTTCGATCAGCAAAACATTTTTCTTACCCTCTTTATGGACGTTAGAAATGGCCCAATTTACCATGGTGGCCTACTATATTTTAGGGGGGCCTTATTCCCTACAAATGGGATCGAACGTGCGCATGGATTTATTTTACGGCACGTGGTCTTTGCGCAAAAAAGCTTGGTTTGATTTGCTGACTGTTTTGTTTTTGATCTTCTATCTTGGGGTTCTGCTTTATGGCGCAATCAGCTCCACGGCCTATTCATTGGGATATTGGGGCACCGAGCCGTTCTCGTTTTTTGCAGGATTGCTCACCGGCGCTGAAGAAATCGGCCGGATGGAGCGCTCATCAACGGCTTGGCGCCCTTACATGTGGCCCATCAAAGCTTTGATGATCGTAGGCATGTTTTTAATGCTGCTGCAATGCCTGTCAGAATTGTTCAAAGATATTCTGCGCGTTAAGGGTGAAGCCATCTGATGCCGTATGAAATGATCGCCACGCTGATGTTTTCCACCATGATGCTGATGCTGCTTACAGGGCAGCGGGTGTTCGGCGCCATCGGGTTTGTTGCGGTGGCTGCCGCATTGCTGCTTTGGGGGGATAAAGGCGGTTTTGACATAGGCTTCTCTGCCGCGATGAAATTGATGAAATGGTACCCATTGCTGACGCTGCCTATGTTTATTTTTATGGGTTATGTGCTGTCAGAAAGTAAAATTGCGGATGATCTTTACAGAATGTTCCACGTTTGGATGGGCGGCCTTCGCGGCGGTTTGGCGATCGGAACCATCGGATTAATGGTGCTGATTTCAGCCATGAATGGGCTCAGCGTTGCCGGTATGGCGATCGGCTCGACGATTGCGCTGCCCGAACTTTTGAAACGAGGTTATGATAAGCGCATGGTCACCGGCGTGATCCAGGCCGGCTCTAGCCTTGGTATTTTGGTGCCGCCCTCGGTGGTTCTGGTGCTCTATGCGATGATTGCACGTCAACCGGTTGGACAGCTTTGGTTGGCCGGTGTCATACCCGGATTGATGATGGCGGCTTTATTCATCCTCTATATTACTGTGCGGTGCCGCATAAACCCCGTACTTGGCCCTGTTCTGGATGCCAGCGAGCGCGATATTCCTCAGGCCGAAAAGATGCGGCTTCTGCGGGCTGGATTGCTGCCGGTGATGATCTTTGCCGTCATGATGGTGCCCTTTGTAAATGGCTGGACATCGCTGGTGGAAAGTTCAGCTATAGGGGCGATGGCTGCCTTCCTTGCCGCAATCCTAAAAGGCCGCATGACTAGAGAAGTATTTGAAAACTCAATTAGAAACACGCTTGGGATCACCTGCATGTTCATGTGGATTATTTTGGCGGCGCTGGCCTTTGGGGCGGTATTTGACGGGCTTGGCGCCGTTAAAGCAATCGAAAGCGTGTTCACCGAGCGTCTAAATTTAAGCCCGTTAATGATTCTGATCCTGATGCAACTCAGTTTTATATTGATGGGCACTTTTTTGGATGACACGGCGATGCTGGTGATCGTTGCACCGCTGTATGTTCCTTTGGTGGGCGCTTTGGGCTTTGATTTGATCTGGTATGGCATTCTCTACACCATCACCACTCAGATCGCTTATATGACGCCGCCTTTTGGCTATAACCTTTTTCTGATGCGCGCGATGGCGCCACCAGAAATTTCCTTAAAAGACATCTATGCCTCTATTACGCCCTTTGTTTTGATTATGGTCTGTGCGCTAATATTGATCATGATTTTCCCAAGCATCGCCACCTGGCTTCCTGATTATGTTTATAACCAACCTTAACAGAACCACGTCAAACGTGGTCGCAACCCAACCAAGGAGACTGACATGACTACCAGACGTAAGTTTATTCAAGGCGCAGCGATCGCTGCACCTGCGGCCCTTGCCACTCCGGCACTGGCGCAAAGCACCATTAAATGGCGGATGCAAACCTATGCCGGTGCGTCTCTCGCGGCGGAAGTAATCGTACCCGCGATTGATATGTTCAACAAAATTGCTGGCGACCGGATGCAAATCGAATTGTTCTTTGCCGATCAGCTGGTGCCCACGGGTGAATTGTTCCAAGCCATGCAGCGCGGCACGATTGATGCCGTTCAATCCGATGATGATTCGATGGCCTCGCCCACCGAAGTAACCGTGTTTGGGGGCTATTTCCCCTTCGGATCGCGCTATTCTCTTGATGTGCCAGTGCTGTTTAACCAATATGGCTTAAACGAAATTTGGGATGAGGAATATTCTGCCGTTGGCGTAAAGCATATTTCTGCAGGCTCTTGGGATCCCTGCCACTTTGCCACCAAAGATCCAATCCGCAGCTTAGATGACATGAAAGGCAAACGGATCTTTACCTTTCCAACTGCGGGGCGTTTCCTTAGCCAGTTTGGCGTTGTTCCTGTGAACTTGCCTTGGGAAGACATTGAAGTTGCAGTGCAAACCGGCGAGCTTGATGGGATCGCATGGTCTGGTATCACGGAAGATTACACCGTGGGATGGGCTGATGTAACCAATTACTTCCTAACCAATAATATTTCAGGCGCTTGGGCAGGATCCTTCTTTGCCAATATGGAGCGCTGGAATGAATTGCCCGAAGACCTGCAGACGCTGTTCCGCGTGTGTTGTGATCAATCGCATTATTACCGCCAATGGTGGTATTGGGGCGGTGAGGCCAACCTGCGCGTCAATGGAACAAAGCTCCAGCTGACCACGATCCCAGATGAGGAATGGGCAACGGTTGAAACGGCTGCCCAAGAGTTTTGGGAAGAAATTGCGGCGGAAAGCGAAACCAAACGTCGCGTTGTTGATATCTTTAAGAAATATAATGCCGATATGGTTAAAGCGGGTCGTCCTTACCGCTACGGCTAATCGATCACAAAGGGGCAGCAATGCGCTGCCCCCTACCCTCAACGAAAGATATCTTTATGCCCGGACAATTTACCTTTGAAGCCTTAAAAAACCAAGTCGCAGACGGCACGATAGATACCGTTCTGGCCTGTTTTGTTGATATGCAAGGGCGTTTGATGGGAAAGCGCTTCCATGCCGCCAATTTTGTGGAAACCTCTTTCGAAGAAACGCATTGTTGTAATTACCTATTGGCCACGGATCTTGAAATGGCCACCCCGGATGGCTATGCGTCAACAAGCTGGGAAACCGGTTATGGCGATTACGTAATGAAGCCAGACCTCTCGACCATCCGCCTGCTTCCTTGGCTAGAGGGAACCGCGCTTGTGCTCTGCGATATTTTGGATCACCACACGCATGAGGAGGTAGCGCATGCCCCCCGGGCCATGCTGAAAAAGCAGATCACACGCCTAAATGCGATGGGGCTAGATGCCAAAATGGCAACCGAGCTTGAATTTTTCCTGTTCGAAAAAAGCTTTGATGACATACGCAAAGACGGCTTTCAAAACCTAGAGCCCATCAGCGGCTATAACGAAGATTATCATATTTTACAGACCACGAAGGAAGAGGGTGTTATGCGCCCAATCCGCAACCACCTTTACAAGGCCGGCTTGCCGGTTGAAAATTCGAAAGGGGAAGCAGAGGCTGGGCAAGAAGAGTTGAACATCCGCTATTCACCGGCCTTGGATTGCGCCGATTACCATTCCATCGCGAAACATGCGATCAAAGAGATCGCCTGGCAAAATGGCCGCGCGGCAACCTTTTTACCCAAATGGCACAAGGATCGAGTTGGCTCATCCAGCCATGTTCATCAATCATTGTGGAAAGACGGGGCACCCGCGTTTTATGACGGCGAAGGCCCGCATGGCATGTCAAAATTGATGGGCCATTATATGGCCGGTTTGATCAAATACGCACCCGATTACACCTATTTTCTTGCGCCTTACATCAACAGCTATAAACGCTTTGCCAAAGGCACTTTCGCGCCGACAAAAACCGTCTGGTCGGTTGACAATCGTACAGCCGGATTTCGGTTATGCGGCGAAGGTACAAAAGGCATCCGCGTTGAATGTCGGATCGGTGGATCAGATTTGAACCCTTATCTGGCGCAAGCTGTGATGTTGGCCGCTGGCCTTAAGGGGATCGAGGATGAATTGTCGCTGCCCCCGGCCACGACCGGTGATGTCTATGCCGCAACACAGGCCGCGGATATTCCGCAAACCCTGCGCGCCGCAACCGAAACCTTGCGCAATTCAACATTCCTACGAGAGTGCTTGGGAGAGGCGGTTGTCGATCACTACACCCGCGCCGCCGAATGGGAGCAAGAAGAATTTGACCGCGTCGTCACCGATTGGGAAATCGCGCGCGGTTTTGAAAGGGCTTAAGAAAATGACCATTCAATGTATTTCACCGATTGACGGATCGATTTATGTTTCGCGTCAAACGCTTGCCTATGCCGATGCGAAAGCCGCGGCTCATACCGCGAAAACAGCGCAAGGCGACTGGGCAAAACGTTCTTTAAGCGAGCGGATTTCGCTGGTCCAAGCAGGTGTGGCGGCTATTGGCGCGATGAATGACGAGATCGTTCCTGAACTGGCTTGGCAAATGGGGCGCCCTATCCGCTATGGCGGTGAGTTTGGAGGGTTTGACGAGCGCGCCTCCTATATGGCACAGATTGCCCAAGACGCATTGGCGGATATAGAAATCGAAAACAGTGATGCGTTTCGCCGCGTTATCAAGCGCGTACCGCATGGCGTGGTTTTGGTGGTGGCGCCGTGGAATTACCCCTACATGACCGCAATCAACACCATTGCACCCGCGCTTATTGCCGGAAATGCAGTGATCTTAAAGCACGCTTCGCAAACCCCTTTGGTGGGCGAACGTCTTGCGCAAGCCTTTCACGGTGCCGGCGTGCCAAAAGATGTATTTCAAAACCTTTTTTTAGATCATGAGACAACATCAGCGTTAATTTCGGAGCGCGCCTTTGGATTTGTCAACTTCACCGGCTCCGTTTCAGGTGGCAAAGCGATGGAAAGTGCCGCTAGCGGCACATTTACCGGTCTTGGCTTAGAGCTTGGCGGAAAGGATCCGGGCTATGTGATGGAAGACGCTCATCTAGACGCTGCCGTAGACACGCTGATCGATGGTGCGATGTTCAATTCCGGGCAATGCTGCTGCGGCATCGAACGTATTTATGTGCAGGAAGCGTTGTTTGAGAGCTTTGTTGAAAAAGCCGTTGCCATCGTAAATGGCTATAAGCTGGGACACCCGCTTGATCCAGAAACAACGCTCGGTCCGATGGCTCAAACCCGCTTTGCCGATCTGGTCCGCGCACAAACCAAAGAGGCCATCGCTGCAGGTGCCACGCCCCAAATCAAACCCGAAGCTTTCCCGGAAGATGATGGGGCCTATCTGATGCCTCAAATTCTTACCAATGTAAGCCATGACATGCGCATCATGCGCGAAGAAAGTTTTGGCCCCGTGGTGGGGATCATGCCTGTTAAAAACGATGCAGAGGCAATAGCGCTTATGAATGATAGCAATTTTGGATTGACGGCCTCATTATGGACGCAAAACAGGGGCCGCGCCGAAATCATCGCCGATCAAATCGAAACGGGAACCGTTTTTTTAAACCGCGCCGATTATCTTGACCCAGCCCTGTGCTGGACCGGATGTAAAGATACTGGCCGTGGTGGCGGGTTATCCGTTATCGGATTTCACAATTTAACACGTCCTAAATCGTATCATTTCAAGAAGGTCTAGAATCATGAGCATCGTTGCAAACTGGTCTTATCCAACCGCCATTCGCTTTGGTGCGGGCCGCATTTCTGAAATCGGCGAAGCCTGCGCGGCAGCCGGAATAAAAAAACCACTTTTGATCACGGATCGTGGCTTGGCCAAGATGGATATCACAACCCGGGCTTTAGACCTGCTTGAGGCCGCTGGCCTTGGCCGGGCCCTTTTTGCGGATGTGGATCCAAACCCGAATGAAAAAAATGCTGCCGCAGGCGTTGCCGCCTTTAAGGAAGGCGGACATGACGGAGTTGTGGCTTTTGGAGGAGGCTCGGGACTTGATCTGGGAAAGCTGGTGGCGTTTCTGGCGGGTCAAACGCGCCCTTTGTGGGATTTCGAAGATATCGGAGATTGGTGGACACGCGCAGATGCCGATGCAATTGCACCAATTGTGGCCGTACCAACCACGGCTGGAACAGGGTCAGAAGTGGGCCGCGCCTCGGTGATTACCAATTCCATAACCGAAGAAAAGAAAATCATTTTCCACCCAAAATTTTTGCCAAGCGTGGTAATTTGTGATCCAGAACTAACGGTTGGAATGCCAAAGTTCATCACAGCTGGCACTGGCTTGGATGCGTTTGCGCATTGCGTTGAAGCGTTTTGTTCGCCCCATTACCATCCGATGTCGCAGGGCATGGCCCTGGAAGGCATGCGGCTTGTTAAAACCTTTTTGCCCCGCGCTTATGCGGATGGCAGCGACCTTGAAGCGCGGGCGCATATGATGTCTGCCGCGGCGATGGGGGCGACAGCCTTTCAAAAAGGTCTGGGCGCCATTCACGCCTTATCGCATCCGATCGGGGCCATGTATCACACGCATCATGGCACAACGAACGCGGTTTGTATGCCGGCTGTTTTGCAATTCAATAAAACCGCTATTGAGGAAAAGTTATCCGCCGCGGCAAACTATCTTAACATTCAAGGCGGTTTTGATGGATTTTGCGCATTTGTGGATGACCTTAACGCCTCGTTGCAGATTCCAAAATCGCTGACCGCGCTTGGTATTGCAGATATTGATATTGATCGCGTAGTTGCGGGAGCCCTAAGTGATCCCAGCACAGGCGGAAACCCCGTGGAAATGACGCCGGAGAATACGCGTAAGCTATTACTCGCGTGCTGTTAAGAACACCCAGAAGCTAACGTTCCAAATATGAGGTTTGAAATGCAGTTAGCTGATCACATCGGCAGTTTTTTTTAACAAGCAGACTAATTTCACCCTAAAGTAAACGAGCTGGGGTGTACGTCATCCCTGCCTTAAAGTGTTACGTCTCTGATAACAACGTGCCCGGCTTGTTGGTCTGAGCACCTACATTTGTTATGTAGAAATGAATTCAGGCTTTCATACAGGGTCAAGACCAGCCTGGAAGATGCAAGGCAACGCCCAGTATAAACATCAACGACACCGCACCGAACATGTCTTTGATCACATGTTCACCAGACTGTTTCAGAATTGCTTTTATTTCGCGCATTGTATCACCCCAACTCATGTTTATGCTTTGTTCCCATTTTTTTGGAGGAATGTAAAGGTTTTTTGAGAACATTTGAGAACAAAGTGCGTATATCTTGGCTAACCCACTGACAATAAATGAATTGCTTTATCTTGTTCCATCAACCAAAGCAGACCGCGCGCGGCCTTTCCGCGCTGTGATGTGAGTTCTGGGTCAAGGCTTAGCAACGTGCGCGCATCGCTTTGAGCGGTTTCCATTAAATCCGTCATCGCCTCGAGATCCGCGATACGAAACTGCGGCAGACCAGATTGCACCGTGCCGATCAAATCTCCCGCCCCGCGCATTTGCAAATCCGTTTCGGCGATCACGAACCCGTCATCCGTTTGCCTTAAAATTTCCAAACGTTTTTTGCCACCTGCAGATAGGGGCGCTTGATAAAGCAAAAGGCAGGTTGATTTCTGCGAGCCCCGCCCAACGCGTCCGCGAAGTTGATGAAGCTGCGCCAGTCCAAACGCCTCGGCGCGTTCGATAACCATTATGCTTGCCTGTGGCACATTAACCCCCACCTCAATCACGGTTGTTGCCACAAGAACTTTTGCATCACCGCTTTGAAAGCGCGCCATTGCCGCATCTTTATCGGGGGCGGGCATTTGCCCATGCACAAGCTCAACCACCCCCTCACCCAAAGCAGCGCGCAGCGACGCAAATCGATCGCTNNCGCAGATGACCAAGCACCTCTTGGATCCGCTCAGTTGAGACCATTGCGGTTGTTATAGGCTGCCGTCCAGGAGGTTTTTCATCCAAAACCGACACGTCCATATCGCCATATTGCGCCAAAGCCAAAGACCGTGGAATCGGAGTGGCCGTCATCACCAAAACATCTGGCCTATCCCCTTTACGGCCCAATTCCAAACGCTGGCGAACGCCAAACCTGTGTTGCTCATCAACCACCACCAACCGTAAATCGCAAAACGCTACATCAGATTGGAACACCGCATGCGTGCCAATAAGAATATCGGTTAGACCGGTGTGCAAAGCTTGCAATTTTGCCAGGCGATCTTTGCCTTTGTCACGCCCTGTCAAAAGCGCTAGGGAAACGCCCGCCGCCTCTGCAAGCGGCTGCAAGCCTTCAAGATGCTGACGCGCCAATATTTCGGTTGGGGCCATTAAAACACCCTGCCCCTTAGCTTCAACCGCAATCAGCAAGGCCATAAAGGCAACCAGCGTTTTTCCTGATCCCACATCGCCCTGCAGCAGCCGGTTCATGCGTGACGTCGCACGCATATCCGCCGCAATTTCATCGATTGAGCGAAGCTGCGCCTTTGTTGCTTGATACGGCAAGCTGGCCAAAACCGCGCGGCGCAACAAACCTGTGCCCATAGAAGGCCTTCCAGCAGCTTTTTTCAAGCGCGCACGCGCCAAACCCAACGTCAGTTGATGCGCCATAAATTCATCATACGCCAAGCGCTGCCGCGCCGGTGCAACGGCCATCAAATCAGCCATCGTGCGCGGCTGATGCGCGATTTGGACTGCGTGCTGCCAAGACGGCCACCCAGAGCGGGCTTTTTGTGCGGGATCAATCCATTCTTCCAGTTCGGGCAGCTTGGTCAAGGCCGAGCCCAGCGCTTTTGCGACTGTTTTCTGAGTGATCCCCGCCGTGAGCGGGTAGACCGGCTCAATAGCCGGAATAGAGGCGCTGTGTTCGACCTCTAAAATATAATCAGGATG
>ENA-UZWU01021372-UZWU01021372.1-metagenome-genome-assembly--contig:-Day-4--1m-contig-21372_pt1 | contig 10308 bp, 15 predicted proteins | sample MGYA00260345_ERZ794905 | MGnify/ENA metagenome assembly ERZ794905
TTCTTACCGTCAGCAAAGTTTTCTAGCTGTGTGAATAAATCGCCTGCTACTTTTGGCTCAGGTGTTTCTTCGTATAAATCATTTAAATCGTGGCCGCCTTCTATACAAGCCCATTCCATTGCTGTATACCGCGGAGTTTTATCTTCAGTCATTCCTAAATTAAACAATACGTTAGTTGATTTACCTTTAACTTTTTTACTTAGTGTAGGCGGCTTACCATCCTTATCCACAGTGTTGCCAAACTTAGCAGCCTGTGTTTTTATTTCGTTAGGACTTACATCAGGAGTAGTGTTTACACCTTTTACAATTCTACCATCTTCGTATAAATCTGACATCTTCATTTTTTTGTGCGTCCTCTAAATCCTCTTGGCATGTTTTGATTCATCATCTTAGGTTGACTAAACCATAACTTAAACCATTCATTGTCTCCAGGCTTTATATTATTATCACGCATCTTCTTTGCATTTGAGTTTGCAGCATCACTGATATTTTCTAAAGTATACTCTGTGTATCCTTTAAATTCATTTACTCCTGCGAGTTTTTTGATGTACTCAAGCTCGTCCATTTAAATCTTCGTTATTAACTGGTTCTGCAACGCCCATACCTTTGCGTACAGCATCAAACATTGTTTTGGCAAGTTTAGGATCAGGTACACCTTTGGCAAACGATTCAAGTTCACCTTGTGCTGCCAATGCCCGCATTTTGCTTGCACTCATACCGCTTACATCGTCTGCATCTGGATCACGTTCTCCTGCACTAATAACTTTTAGTGTATCGAATTTAAAAGGTATCTTACCGCTTTTGTCAGGTTGTCCATTGTACTTGTCAAACATAGCTTGGAAGCCGTCTACTCTATCACTACCAGCAATAAAAACTACATCAGTATATCCTAAACTCTGTAGCATTTCTAATGCTTGTACAGGAGTACGAACACTCTGATGTCCTACATTAACACTTGGAAAAAACTGCTTTGCAAACTTTAATTTAGTAGCAAAGTCTAGTGGGTCTGTTTTAGGCTTCTGTGTTTGGCTTAAGAAAAGAAAATGATCACCGGATATGCTAGTGAGTTTGTCTACTAGTTTAGCATGGCCAACAGTTGGTGGATTGAGTCTACCAAATGCTAGTACTGCCTGTCTTTTTGGTGCTTCAAATAATTCTCTTAAAAACATTGTTGTTCCTTAGTTTGGTTGCCATCTACCTCTTGGCACTAGTTTAGTTTTAGTATCAAGAGCAACATATCCTTCACCACCCTTTTCACCTTTGGTAGTTGCTTTTACATCAGCGTCAGCACTGTCAAATTGGTCAATTAAATGATCTTTTACAACCATTATTTTTCTAACAAGTCCAAATATACTAGGAAGTGCCTTTGGCATTTCGTCGGACATTGCTTTAATTTTAGCTTGTTTGTTTGAACTTACTTTACTAGTTGCTAACCAATCAAAGAATCCGTTTTCGATATTCTTTAATTGTTGTGTACGTGTCATATGGTTAACATAAGTGTATATAATATTTTTCATATCACTTAGACCTTTTACAGGCGCTAAAAATTTATCAATCACTGGACCTGTTTTAGCAGCCAATGCTCTAATTTGTTTTACTTCTGATGTATCAACTTTTGGTTGGTGTGTAGTATAAGTTTGTCCTAGTACAACAGCATCGGCACTATTTAATTCTTGTACATCTGAAATAGGTTGTCCTTGTTTGTCGCCAAAGAACTCGTACTTGCCGTGTACTGCAATACCAACTTTACTGCTATCAATACGTTGGCCAAGATTACTAGTTTTATCTACATCATAAGTTACTAAGTTTGGTGTAAATTGATAGGTAGTATCTGTTTCGGTAGGTGTTTTTCTAGGGGTCCAAAGTAAATCACCGTATACATAACCTTTGAAACTAGGGGGCGTAGCCTGTTCCATAATCTTAAAAATGTTTGACATGTCAACAGCAAAGTCTTTGCGCCAATCTTCGCCTTTACCTGTAGATAAAATAAACTTAGAAAGATTTTGTGATGATGTTGACTTATTTCTTCCCCAACCGTTCTTACCTACAAGAACAAATTGTCCATTAGGTTCTCTGCCCCAATAGAGTGTAGGGTTACCGTCCCATTTAATTGCTACATTTGAACTATCTTTACCTAGCTTTTCAAGTATGTCAGCTGCCTTATTAGCGCCTTCTGATCCGTCTACAAACACTAGGTCTTCTAAGTGTTGATATTCTCTACCTACTTTTGCTTCTGTTAGTATACGAAACTCTGAAAAACGCATTAGTACTCTCCATTTCTCAATTTTTCCATTTCTTCACGACAAATACTAGACATCAATGCTTTCTTATCGTCTAATGTTAAAAGTTTAGTAGGGTCTTTAGATATTTTATACTTACTATTGTACATAGCACATGCTTGTAATACCATTGGTTTAAGTACTGGACCAAAATTTGAATCTTTTGCTTTTACTTTGGTTTGCAAGTCTACCATGCATGGCATGTAGTGCCGACGATAAAAGTCTTTATCATTACGCATAAAGACTTTCATATCTTCTACAATATCAAATGGCAAATCGTCTGCAAATTCTACAAGTCTCATACTAGTTTAATCCTCAAAATCTGCACGTTTTAAAAAACTTTGAATAACATCAGCATCTAACGATGTTAGTAGCTCGTGCATTACTTTTTCAATACCGTGTTCTTTAATCAAATCGTATACAGGTTGTGTATAATATCCGCCTGCTTCGTCAACTGCTACCGGTTCATCATATAGTGCTGATAGTCGATCGCCCATTTCTCTAATTTCTTGTGCTACTGATTTTACCATTTTCTACAACTCCAATATCTTGCTTTATGTCTCGGTCCTGGATTAGCACAGTTATGTCTTGCTCTAAATGAACGTCTACGTGCAGGGTTAGACTTCTTAATCTTAACACCTTTTTGTCCAAAGTTAACTTTAACTACATTACCTTTTGGATTCTTAACATATACTTTAAATTTCTTAGTATCGCCTGCCATAGGCTTACCTAGTTTAACTTTACGGCCTTGGTATTCTGCTTCGTCTATCGGGTCATCATCTTCGTTAAACCACATAACTCCGTAGTCTTCAAAAAATTCGTCGTCGTCTTCGTAAGTTATTTCATCTATTTCGCTATCGTCGCCAAACACTAAATCAAAGTCGTCATATCCGTTTTCAAACATCATATCTGCAAGACGTTGTGCATATTCATTTGCTTCTTCTTCACTAAGCTCTCTAGGTAAAGGAATCTCAATTGCTGTTCCACCTTGCTCTGTTTCAAAAATATTTTGACTAGGAAAAACACTTTCGTCTAGTTTAATATTATCTTGTTTTTCCATTACTACTTTTACAAAATGTTCCATGATACTTCCTTAATGATTCAATAATATACTATTAACTGTTCCGTCAGTCCAACTACTTACAACAGCTCTTGTCCATACATAGTTTCCTGTAAAGTTCTTTATGTGTGAGCCTGTTGCAACTGGTCCATCGTTGTCATAACCAATAGTTTCGTGTTCTGTTGTGTCTAGTGTAAACCAATCAGCGTCAGCAGGATCAACAGCAAGAGTTGCCTGCATTTTAATCTTACCTTGGAACCCGGTTATATTGTATTGGACAGTATGAAATCCGTCACTACGTCCGTAGTAACCGTCTCCCTTGAATTTGTCTCCAGTTACAGTCTGTAGTGTACTGTCTCCTGGGTGTGTGTTTGATGTTAAAATTATTTCACTATTACTTGGCATACTGTTATTTATCAGTTTTTTTCCTATAAACAATTTTATCAGTACGTTGAGGACTACCGCCTATAATTAAATTTACTAGGTTAAGTATTTTTTCATCTCGTACATAAAAGTACAATCCTTTAGTATAACCATTATTTTTTATTTCGTTGTAAGTGACACTACCTATTTTTATTTTATCAGTATTACTATCAACCCAGTTAATAAATTCACTATTTGTTTGCTTCCCTAATGTAACTTTATACTCAAAGTCCTTTATAGTATCGCTAATAATTGTATTAGCTTCTAACAAACTAACACCTTCAGTACTAGGCTCCCAAAATTCACAACAATTTAGTAATTTTGATTTTAGTTTGTTCATCCATGATAGGCTATTAGAATATATTTGTATCCTTGGATTTTCTACACGTAGTTTCATATCGTCGAAATTAGTAAATTCGCTAAACATTTTTTGTGCTTGTTGTAGCTCAACAACAGGAATATTTTCTTGTCGTAATCCGCGGCACCATTTTATTGAAGTGCTACCACTTTCAAAATTTTGTTGTAATACATCTAATTGTTTTTTAGCATATGCATAGTTCTTGTCTCTAAATATATGTGCAAGCTGATTGCGAACAACCAACTTATACACATATTTGTCATAGAAGAGCTTAGTAGTCTCAAACTTTAACAAGCTCTTTGTCCTCTTTACAATCTAACAACAACTTATCTTCATCAGTATTGTAATCAATATTTAATACACCGCCATTTTTTAGATTACCAAATAACAGTTCTCTTGATAAGGATTTTTTGATTTCGTTGTCAATTACACGCTGTAACGGTCTTGCACCCATCTTAGGATTGAAGCCTTTATCTACTAGATAATCTAACGCTTCGTCTGAAACATTTATTACTACACCTTTATCAGCAACCATACCTTTAAGTTCATGTAAGAATTTACCAACAATTTTCATCATTACAGGCTTGCCAAGTTTAGCAAATGTAATTGTAGCATCAAGTCTGTTTCTAAACTCTGGAGCAAAATACTTTTTAAGTGCTTTATCTTCGTATTCACTTTCAACTACTTCGTTAAAGCCAATAGCATTTTTCTCTGCATCTGCTGCTCCTAAGTTAGTAGTAAGAATTAGCACACAGTTACGTGCATCAGCTTCTTTACCGTTTGATCCAGTAACAATACCATTATCCATAAGTTGTAACAAAATCTGTGACACATCAGGGTGTGCTTTTTCGATCTCATCTAGCAGTAATACACAATTAGGATGTTCTTGTAGTTTAGTAATCAACTGTCCTGCACTATCTTCATAGCCTACATAACCTGGAGGTGATCCAATTAATTTAGCAATACTATGTCGCTCTTGGTATTCACTCATATCAAAACGTATTAGTTCGCTTCCTAATTCTAATGCAAGTTGTTTTGCAGTTTCAGTTTTACCTGTACCAGTCGGCCCCATAAACACAAATGATCCAATAGGACGATTATCAGGTTTTAGACCTGCTTGTGCAACAAGGATTTTATCTACAATAGATCCAATTGCTTCGTCTTGTCCGTATACAACTTTCTTAAGATTATCTTCTAAGTTAGCCATTCCTTGTGTTTCTGTTTGCGCTACAGTTTCTACAGGAATCTTAACCATCTTAGCAAGTTCAAATTCAATCTCTGCTTCGCCTACTGACTTCTCTTCAACTTCTTCTTTTAGATTAAATCTACTACATGCAACATCGATCAAGTCAATTGCTTTATCGGGTAACTTTTTGTCATTTTGATATTTAACACTTAGTCTTACAGCCGCTTCGATTGCTTGTTCTGTAATTACAGTGTTGTGATAATCTTCGTAATACTTTTTAATACCACGTAGGATGTCTTTTGTTACTTCTGGTGTAGGCTCGTCTACAGTTACACGTTGGAATCGACGCATTAACGCTCTGTCAGACTCAAAGTACTTGCGATATTCTTCCCAAGTAGTTGATGCAACAACTTTAATATTACCTTTTGTAAGTGCCGGCTTTAACATGTTTGCTAGATCATTTGACTTATCTGATCCACCTGCACCAGCACCATTCATCATATGCGCTTCGTCAATAAACATTACTGTTTTGCCTTTGCGTTCTAATCCTTTAAGAACAAGTTTTAATCTTTCTTCAAAATCTCCACGGTACTTTGATCCAGCAAGCATGGCTCCGATATCTAAATTATAAACTTCGTATTCCTTTAAGAATTCAGGAACGTTGTCGTTTACAATATTAAAAGCAAGACCCTCTGCAATCGCAGTTTTACCTACGCCTGGTTCACCAACAAGCAATACATTGTTCTTTGAACGTCTACCAAGTGCTAGTGCAATACTATCAAGCTCTTCAGCTCTACCAATAATAGGATCAATTTTATCTTTTGCAGCAAGTTTGTTTAGGTTAGATGTAAATGCATTAAGTGCTCTATTCATTGCACCTGTTAGTTCTTCATCTTCAAAATCTTCGTCAACTCCACTACTAATATACGCTCCGAAAGATTCTTTAGCAACTCCTGCTTTTTCTAACCAATAATTACTAATAGATTTCTTTTCAGACAATATACTCATTAGTACATCTGATAATTCAATGTGACTTCTGCCACTAAAAAGGACTTGAGTGAACGCTCTATTTAATACACGTTCTACTGCTTGTGTCTTTTTAGGTTTATGTTTGCTATTATCAATCATTATTTCATCACAATGATTTTTTAAATGATTTTCTAGATTTGTTTTTACAAATTTAGGATCTATACCATAGCCTTCAACTAATTTTTCAAATGTTTCTTCGCATAGCATTGCAAATAGCAAGTGCTCAACAGTAACATATTCGTGTTTAAGTTTCCGTGCATCTTTAATAGATTTTTCAAATACTAGTTTTAAACTTTCGCTGGGTTCTACCATAATTAAGTTATTTCTCCGCTTTATCTTTCTTTAGTATACTATTTTTTCAGCATTATGTCAAGTTGTTTCTAACATTTTTTAACGCTTGTAGTACATTATTATCTGTAATATTTGTAATAGTGGGTATGACTGTAATAATTAAATTGCCTGAAGCGCCTGTGTTAAAATCTGGCAAGCCGTAACCTGCTATTTTAAATTTTGAAAATTCTTTTGTGCCTTTTGGAATGTTTAAGTTAATTGTCTTGTTATCTAATGTTGTTACTTTTTGTTTACATCCTAGTATCAAGTCCAATGCACTAATGTACAGGTCTTGAAATATATGGTTTCTATCTCGTTGATAATTTTTCTTAGTGTTAACTACAACATTAACTACTAGATCGCCTCTTTGATTGCCGCCAACGTGATTTCCGTACCCTCTAAATCTTATATTCGTTCCGTTGTTTACGCCTCTGGGAATATTAATGTCTAACCTTTCAAGATCTCCATTATTCAACCTATAGCTTAACACAACGTCTTTGCCAGTGTATACTTCTTCTAAATTTATAGTTGTTCGAAGAGTAATATGCGGAGACACACCTCTAGCATTATTTCTCATATGCCCAAACAAATCGCCAAAAGGATTATTACCTTGTGGGTTTGTAAAGTTGCTGGTATTAAAATTAAATCCTTGCCCAGCACCATTCTGTTGATGATCGTACGCACCACGTTTTTGTGGATCTTTTAGTGTACTGTATGCTTCGTTAACTTTTTTGAAGGTTTCTTCGTCACCTCCTCGATCAGGATGGTGCTGCATACTTTTTTGTTTGTATGCTTTTTTTAAATCTTTTTCTGATGCGTCTTTTTTAACGCCTAAGATATTATAGTAGTCCATACTAATACTTATCGTACAGACTACTACATATTATAAGTACTGATTACTTTTTAGCTACTGCTTCTTTGGCATAGAATGCCGCTACAATCGCTGCAACTGATACAAAGTATGTTGGCGCCATTGAGCCTAAAATCTTAGCCGCTTCGTCAATGCCTGCAAACACTGCAACTACAACTGCGAACGGATATAGTAACATGCCAAACAATGCAAACCAAGCCATTTGACGCTGTGCATCACGCATAGCATCTCTGTCTTCTAGTTCTTTACGTTTGAATTCCATATACATTGCATGTTCTTCATCAGAAACTTTTCCGTCGCCGTTTGTATCTGCTGGATGGTGCCCTGCTGCTTTAATTTCTGCTTCACTCATTATCTTTTCCCCTCGAGATGTTTGATACGCTTTTCAAGCTCGTCTATTTTACTTGTTATTTTAGGATATTTTACACGCCAAGCATTNNAACCCCAACGTATTGCTAGGTATTCTAGTGTGGCATCAAACTTTTGCACTGCCCATGTTGCCATTCTTGTATCTTTGAACCAGAATAAAAATCCTGCTCCAAACACTGATCCAGCTAGTGCTGTATAAATCCATAAGCGATTGCTCGCCATTTGTTCAATCATTTCCCACATATTAATCCCTCAATTATTATGTTAGTATTTAGCTATCCAGCTTGGCAAACTTCCTGCTGAATCGTCTGGACACCAGCACCTACGTATTCCTATCGCCTTGCTTGCTCGATACAATACAACACTAACTTTATTGTCTTGATTTCCGCCTAGTATGTAATACCATTCAATATCATCAACTACTAAAGTTTTAAAATAAATTCCTACATGACCCTTCCATCCTTGATTGCCTCTTGGAAATACAACAATATCGCCTGCGGTTATATCTTTAGGATCAACATTAACTCCCCAATCTAAAAAGCTTCTAGCTAGTAGAGGATTATCACTTACACTACTACTGCCTTCAATACCGCTTTCTTCGAGTACACTATTAACAAAGGCAGCACACCATTCTGTACGTACAGGATCGACTCCAGTAAGTTCTTTTAATTCAGCACGGTGTGTTCTTTCAGTATAACCTAAGTAAGGTATTGCAGTTTCAACTGGACTTTTAATTAAAGGTTTTTGAATTGAGTTGGCATCGCATGCCGCTATGATGAAACATATGCATATGATTATAAACTTTTTCATATAGTTATTTAAACGGGTTAAATCTTTCTAAAGTTGATTCTTCAGAGTTAATAAGATCCTGTTGGACTTGTACCTGTTGTTTAGCGCCTTCTAAGTTAGCATTAGCTTCTTCAAGAGCTTGTTCAGATTCTTCGTAGTAATTACGATATGCTTTTATGATAGCATTTTGTTGTTGTATGTACGCCATTATATCGCTGTGATTAAGCGATAAAATTTCGTAACCGTCATCAGTTAACCCAATTAATACTGGATCATTTTTGTCTTTTACTAGCTTTGCAAATACTTCTTCAGCATTAGCTTTGGTAATGATTACCCATTCTAAATCTTTTAGTCTTAACTGAGTTGCATCAGGCAGTATCAAATTAGGCTTGTCTATAGGCCTTGCACTAATTTCTATTTGTCTTGGCGGATTTGAACTACAACCTGCTAAAAATATAGTGGTTAATAATGCAATTACTATAAGTCTCATAGGTTCTTCCTTTTCCACGGTTCGGATTGGATATTAGGATTAAAGTTTGGATTAGCATCTCTCCAACATTCTGGATTTATCTCACTTGGCTTAGTTGCAGCAAGTTCCGAATCAGTTAATACAGCACCGCTATATATTTCCATACAACGTTGTGCATTTTTTGTTGCATTGTTTAGTATTTTTTCAGTTAATGCAGTCTTTGCAACAGCTGCCGCGCCTATATCATGACGTGATAGTCTATTTTCTAATGCACGATTGCGATCATTTATTGCAGTAAACTCTTTTTGTAGTCTAGAGTTTTCAGCTTGCATTGCAGCAAAGGAGGCAGTCTGTGCCTCCAATGCTTCTTCGTTAATAGCAACTGCTGTTTCTAATTTTGCATTATTCTCGTTGAGTATTGCCAAACGCTCTTGCGTATCATTATAATACCATGCGCCAGCAGTACCACCGGCAAGCATTAATATAAACATTATAGCTGCTAGTTTCAGTCCCATATCTTAATCGTCCAATAACTTTGCAAATGTTGCAGGACCTGCAACACCATCAGGTGTTAAGCCATGTGATAGTTGCCATGCTTTTAATGCACGTTCTGTACCAGGACCAAAGTCTCCGTCTGCTCCAATGCCTAATGCTTCTTGCATTATTTTAACACCTTCGCCTTTAGAACCTTTGCGTAGTACGCCAATATCATCTAAGATATCTTGTATGTCGTCATCGTCGCCGGCAACATCTTCTGCGCTCAAGCCTAGTACTTCCATTGCATTAATATAACGCTTTTTACGATCTTCTAAACCAATGCTTCCGCCGTTGATTTTCTTAGTCATACGCTTTACATCATCACCGTCTGCAATATCATTTAGATTGTTTGCGTTCCAGAACCAGCATGCTGATTCTACAGCACCTTTTGGTGTAGCAACATATTCTGCTGCTTCTTCAGCTGTCATGTCTACACTATTACCAAAACGTGTATAGTTTTCACGCCCGGTTAATTGCTTTAGTCCACGACCACGGAATCTCCATCCGTCACCATCTTCTGTGTTACCCATTTTGTATTTACGGTATTCGTCCATGTATACATAGTTTGCAATCATTTCTGGATTACGATGATATTCGTCTGCATCACG
>ENA-UZWU01010272-UZWU01010272.1-metagenome-genome-assembly--contig:-Day-4--1m-contig-10272_pt1 | contig 10276 bp, 7 predicted proteins | sample MGYA00260345_ERZ794905 | MGnify/ENA metagenome assembly ERZ794905
GGGTCTAGGGCCTCTAGACCTTCATGAGGGCTTTTCGCTTCAAGCGACGAAAAGTAATGAAGGTCATGGGCAATATCGACTTGAGCGCTGCTAATTTTTGGGGCAGGAATTAGCGGGAAGTCATCGGTAACGCCGGTGTCTTTCAAATGCTGTAAAAGATGTATTAGCCGATCAGGTCGTTCCGGGTGACCCTGGGGAACCTCATGTTCAATGCAATTTTGATGGGTATAAATCAGCATGATTAGAACGCTCTCAACCTCAGCCGCTTTTCGTGTGTTGACGTAGAGTGTATTGGCAAATGGTGTGTTGGTTAAAGCGGTCTCTGTAAAACGGGTGTCTCTAACAACAGAGTCCGTAAAACCGGCATCTATGAAATGGCAGCCCAATACAGTGCTGCTGGTTGCGCTTTGCTCAATCTATAGTCAGAGCACAATAGAGCGACGGATTTCTTTAAGAAAAAGATGAGAGCACTTTGCGAGTCGGTGTTGCAGAGTCCCCTCCGCAATGCCCTCTTGGCCGGTGCTATTATTGCGTTGCCTGGCGTAACGCGTGCGTGTAACGGAGTCGTCTTATTGGCAAACCCTCTGGTTAGCCTAGAACGCCGTAGAAATTTGTATCTCGTGTGTGCAGTCAAATCTGCGTACTGACGACAAGTTGCTCGCCAAATCACGCATAATGTTCAACGTCACAACATGACATAAAGCAGAAAGATCACAGGAGGATGTCTTTGCATTATTTGGTAACGGGTGGCGCGGGATATATTGGTTCGCACCTAGTGCTCGCCCTCGTTGAGGCCCAGCATCAGGTGACGGTGCTTGATGATTTTTCTACGGGGCATCGCTGGGCGACCGAGGGCCATGAAGTGATCGAAGTCGATATTCGAGATCTGGCGGCTTTGCGCAGCGCGCTGTTGCACCGGCATTTTGATGGTGTCTTTCATTTTGCCGCGAAATCTCTGGTGGGTGAGTCGGGTCAGAAGCCTCTACTGTATTACCAAAATAACGTCACTGGCACGGCTAACCTATTGGAGGTTGCGCTTGAGAATGACTGGCGCCATTGCGTGTTTTCTTCAACCGCGGCTGTTTATGGCAGCCCTCAATCGGCCGTCATAGCCGAGGAGCACCCGTTAAACCCCGTCAATGTTTATGGCGAGACTAAGCTAGCCATGGAACAGCTGCTGTCTGCGGTTCACAAACAGGGAGCAATGCACGCGGTGTGTTTGCGGTACTTTAATGCGGCAGGTGCTGCCCCCGATGCCCATAGAGGCGAGTGGCATGAGCCTGAAACACATCTTATTCCCAATGTATTACGCAAGGCCGCGGGAGAAGACCGCCCACTAACCATTTTTGGTGACGATTACGACACGCCCGATGGCACCTGCATTCGCGATTACATTCACGTTCTTGATCTTGCACAAGCCCACCTCAAAGCAATGGCAATGCTACACCGCGAAGGGGGGTTCCATACGCTCAACCTTGGCAGTGAAGCAGGCTATTCGGTGCGTGAAATTCTGCGGGCCTGCGAAACCACGGTAGGGCAGCCAATTACCCATGACATAGGGCCTCGTAGGCAGGGCGATCCGCCACGACTTGTGGCAGATGCCGGTCGAGCAGGCCAAATATTGGGTTGGCGTGCGACGCGAGGCCTGCATGAGATTGTTGAATCTGCTTGGTTGTGGGAGCAAGAGCGCCAGCGTCTGCAGGCGCGCTAACAGCGCGTTTTATCGATGGGGTGGGTAGTAGGGAAGTGGCTTCAGCCGCCCTTACTCGCCCCGCCAAATACAGCATCCTCGGGGCGGCAGCTTGACACTGCCCACGAGAAATTCGGCGCTAGGTGGAGCGTCTAAAGTGTGAGCTTCTGCGCCGTAGTTAAAGGCGAATGTGACCGAGCCCCGGGTCATCATGCGCACGTCCTCGGGCAACTCGTGAACCATTATCTCTCGTTCTCTCAGCAGATCCCCCAGCAGCTGTCGCAGGAAGGCGTCGTCAGTAAGGGTGGCCAAATACAGGCATCGCCCTTTGCGAACCAAAGCGGGGCGGTCTTCCTGATAGAAGGCCTCTACGGTGGCGCTACCCACAGACAGATCCTCGCACCACAAGCGGCTTTGAAATTTCTCTCCTTGGTACTCAAAAGGTTCTGCTACATCGGGTCGCAGGGTTTCCACAGAATTAACCTGTAGATCTAACCATGACTGAAGCACACCGGGGGCGCGATTGGGAGGGATCTGAAACTCCTCAGTTTTGGCGCCGCAACGCGGACCAAACAGCAAGGTTGCGCCGGATTGCTTACAGGCCTCCAGCAATGTGTCTGAAATAATGGGCATAGAGGCTACAACGACCAATGCATAGTGCGATAGATCGGCTGAGGTACTCACAATATCGACGCTGACATTCAGCTGACGCAGGGCTCGATAAAACTGAAAAGCCACTCGGTGGGCCTCAACTTCTTGACCCTGCTGTTCAATGTCAGAGACCCACTGTGCACTAACATCGGTGACCAGCGCTACGTGAGCCTGTGGCTGCGGCAGCGACTCGTTCTCGAGTGTCTTGAGTACCCCAACGACAGTTTCGACTTCCTGCCAGGCATCGCTGCGGGACCGATCGGGTCGAAGCAGTCCGGCATGCATTTGCTCCTGAGCAAATTGCGCCTGGCGCCAGCGGAAAAAAGACACGACGTCGGCGCCATGGGCGATGGCCTCAAGGGTCCAAAGGGCGACCATGCCGGGTGCTGGTCGAGGATTAGAGGGTGCCCAATTCACGGGGCCGGGTTGCTGCTCCATAATCCAGAAGCCACGATCTTTGAGGCCGCGGCATTGATCAAGGTAGTAGGCGGTGTAGTCAGGGTGCCCGGTGCGCATGTAACGTCGCGCCAATTCAGGTTCATCCCGACCTAGTAGAAATTCACTCCGTCCCAGCGGGTAACTGTCATAGCTCACAAAATCGAGGGGCGCTGCCAGAGAAAAGCAATCGGTTTGGGTGTCCTTCATTGGAATGAAGTTGTGGGTTATCCACTGATTACGGGCATGGTCTCCAATGGCGCTACAGCAGGCATCGTGGAAACGTAAAATTTGATCTGAGGCAAAGCGCCGATAGGCGATTTGATGGGCTGGGTTGGTTTCGGTCACGGCCCCAAAGGGCAGTTCAATAGTGCTAAAACTTGGGTACTCCATTGACCAAAAAATATTGCCCCAAGCTGTATTCAAATGGCCAATGGTTTCATAACGTTCTTGGCACCAGCCTTGGAAGGCCTGTCGTGCGCTGTCGGACCGGCTGTGGGCGGTGTCGTGGCAGCACAGTTCATTATCGGTTTGCCAACCAATAATCCGGCTATCGCTGCCATAGCGTTTCGCTAAAACCGTAGAAATTCGCACGGCCTCGTCGCGGTAGGTGGTGCTGGAGAAGTCGTAGTGGCGTCGAGATCCAAAGCCGCGTTCATGACCACTGCTGGGGTCTCTGGGGAGTATTGCGGGGTGTTCATCGATGAGCCATTTTGGCGGCGTCGCCGTTGGAGTGCAGAGCACCACTTTTAAGTCCTCGGCGGCAAGGGTGGCAATGGCACGATCCAGCCAGCCGAAGTCAAATTGATCTCGCTGTGGCTCAAGCTTTGACCAGGCAAACTCGCCAATTCGCACGCAGCGTAATCCCAATGCGCGCATTTGCGCTGCGTCGTCGGCCCAATCTTGTTCTGGCCAATGTTCTGGGTAATAGCAAACCCCTAGCGCCAACTCGGAAAAGCCGCCGACAAAATGTTGCTTAGCCATTGTTATTAACCTCTAGACCGGTGCCTGCTTCGCAGACAAAAGTGGTTGCCTTAAGTCCTGTTCTTTGGGTGTAGTCACGTTCGACCGCATTAAGGAGCTGAGGCACATCGTCGCGATGGCAAAGGCATACGACGGCGCCACCAAATCCCCCTCCAGTTTGGCGTGCGGCGACCCGATTGCCTAATTCAGCTTTTGCGATAGCCACCAGGGCGTCGGTCGCGGGTACGGTAACCTCATAGTGATTAGCGAGGGAGTGATGTCCGCTTGCTAACTGCTCAGCGACTGCCGCTAAGTCAGCTTGCTGCAGGGCTGCTGCGGTTGCCTTGACCCGTTTATTTTCTTCCAGAACATGGGCTGCACGACGGTATTGCGTTGCTGTCAGGGTGTCCCGACAGGCAGCGAGTCGCTGAGTATCTGCGGCTCTCAGAGAAGATATGGTCATTGCGGCACAGGCCGCTTCGCAGTCAGCCCTTCGAGCGTTGTATTCGCTATCGACCAGTTTGCGTGGGTAGTTTGAATCTAGGATAACAATTGACCACTGCTTGGGGATCGTCACAGAGATTGCTTCCAAAGACTGGCAGTCAAGGAGTAAAGCAGCGCCAGGCTGAGCCTTGGTTGATATCAGCTGATCCATAATGCCGCACTGGCAGCCAATAAAAGCATTCTCGGAGAGCTGCCCAAGCTTGGCAATTTCTGCGCCGTCAATATTCCAATTGAAAGCGCTGTTAAGGGCGCCCAGCAGGGCGACTTCGAGTGCGGCAGAAGAAGAGAGTCCACGTCCCTGAGGAACGTCGCTCCATAGGGCCAGGTCAATGCCCTTGGTCACATAGCCTTCACTTCGCAGGGCCGCCACAATGGCCCGAATATAGTTAGCCCAAGGGCGGGTGCTGGGCTGGTATTCATCGCAAGCTTGGAAAGAGTCAATTTCGTCGGGATATTCTCGAGAAACTGCGGTAATTATGTTGTCTTCTCGGCGCCGCCACGCAACGTGGCAACGAAACTGCAAAGCACAGGGTAATACCCAGCCGTCGTTGTAATCGGTGAACTCGCCGATCAAATTGACCCGACCGGGCGCTGAAGCCGTGCCCTCGGGTGATGCACCGAAGTGCTGTTCAAATAAGGTGAGGCTCATGAGGATTTCGCCAGCTGCTGTTTAATGGGGTCTGCCAGTTGCCGCAGTTTATGAGCGGCCGACTCAACGGTTAAATCTCTCTGAGGCTCGCCCAGCATTTCATAGCCCACCATGTGTTTCTTAATGTTTGCAGACCGCAACAGCGGAGGAAAAAAATGCGCATGCAGTCGCCAGTGTTTGTTCGGCTGATCAGAGGGTGCGTTATGCCACCCCATGGAATAGGGAAAGGAGCAATCGAAGAGGGCATCGTAAGTGCGATTGAGCACCGCTAATGCCTCGGCGAGAGTTTCAAGGTTGTCTGGCGTAAGCTCAGCAAAGTCGCTTTGAGTTCCTTTGGTCAGCAGTAAAGTTTCAAAGGGCCACGCCGCCCAATACGGAACAACAATTAACCAGTCGGCGTTTTCAAAGACCACGCGTTCATTGAGTTTCGATTCCCACTGTTGATAATCCGCGAGTAAAGCCGAACCGTTTTCTCGAAAATAGTCTAATTGGCGTTGATCTTCAGTGGCGATGGTTGAAGAAAGGTGGGCATGGGCCCAAATTTGTCCGTGGGGGTGAGGTTGGGAGCAGCCCATCAGCGCCCCTTTATTTTCGAACAGGGTAACGCAGCGATACTTCGCTGAAAGTTCCTGGTAGGCCTGCTGTATTACCTCTAGGAGGCGGAATAACTCACTTTGGCTGAAGTCTGCCAGGGTTCTATCGTGGCGGTGATCAAAGCAAATTACGCGGCATTCACCCTCAGCGGCTTCTTCGATGATGAATCTGGGACTGGCGTCATTGGCTTCACCTGTCACATTTTCCGGTTCCCGTTCTTGATTTAACTCAGGGCCCGTGAGCGCTGAGAAATCGTTGTTGAATACATGGGGCCCGCGGTAATCGGCATTAAACGTATTGTTGGCGCGTTCGGTTCCCGGACAGAGGGGGCAATTGGGGTCAAACGTCAGCCTTTCCTCTGAATCAGCAGCGGCTGCTTCCCCCGACCAGGGCCGATTGCCGCGCTGAGGGCTGACCAGCACCCAATCGCCCGTTAATGCATTCTTACGTCGATAGCTGTTTGTCTGGCTCAAAATTTCTCCGGGGTGATGTCGATGACAACTTGCCATCGCCTGCCGATCTCGATGCAATCAATCCTCGCTTGGGAGTGTATCTGAAGCAGGGTGTCACGGTATGCTTCACGCTTGGAATTGCAGCGGCGATTTTGTCATAAGATTTTAAAATAGGGTCGAGTACCGTGGGAATGGAAAACTCCAAATTCCAACCGTTTTACCAATTGATCAATGCTGATATCTCTGTGCTGATAGATTGCCGCCAGCGACTACCCGCCATTGCCTATATAGGCCCCCGGTTAGAACGCTTTGATGCCGCTGACCTAGCGCTGCTTGATCGCCATGAGGCGCCCGCCTCGCTCCCGGAGGAGCCTCCCATTGCTTTGTTGCCCGACATCACCTCAGGGTGGCTGGGTCATCCGGGTATTGCCGTCCGCAGGGGGCGGCAAGGTTGGCAGCTGCACTCCGTATTACAGCAGGTTAGCCAGCCTCAGAGTGATCGCCTTGTGCTTATAGCAACCTGCGCGATGACGCAGGTCAGTGTGCGCTACGAGTTGACACTGCCCACCGCTGGTGCGGCACTTTCTATTGCAGTCACTGTCGTTAATGACAGCAGCTCCGAAATGTTGAGTTTGGACCAGTGCAATTTAACTTTGCCGATTCCCGATCATTTTTCTGATTTCACTGATTTTAGCGGACGCTGGGGCCTCGAATTTCAATCTCAAACTCAGTCTCTTCGGCAAGTCGCATATTCCAGAGAGAATCGGACAGGGCGAACTTCACACCGGGGTTCTGCGAGTGTTGTCGTACACGAAAAGGAGCTGTCAGCAGCCTATGGCCAAGCCTTGTCCTGCCACCTGGCTTGGAGCGGCAATCATCGTCTTCGAGTCGAGCAGCTAGTGGATGGTCGCCGTTATTTACAGCTGGGTGAGCTATTAGCGCCAGAAGAGATCGTGCTAAGCCCGGGGGCTGCTCATAGCGCGCCTGTTGTCTGGTGCAGTTTTTCAAATGGAGGATTGACGGGGCTATCAAGTCAGTGGCACCGCTTCATCCGAGAGCAGTTCCCCACCGTTGGAGAGCTGCAAAAAAAGCCACGTCCGGTGCAGATCAATACGTGGGAGGGACACTATTTTGACGTCAACGAGTCGAAGTTGTTGGGGCTGATTGAGCAAGCTGCAAATTTAGGTATAGAGCGTTTTGTACTCGACGATGGTTGGTTCTGTGGACGCAACGATGATCAAAGCTCGTTGGGTGATTGGTGGGCAGATACTCAAAAGTTGCCCCGGGGTTTGACTCCGCTGATTGAGGCCTGCAGCCGCAATGAGATGGAGTTTGGTTTGTGGGTTGAGCCCGAAATGGTGAGCCCGGACAGTGATCTCTATCGCAGTCATCCAGACTGGGTTTTAAGTCATGACCCGTCACCAAAAATGTTAGCTCGACATCAATTAGTGTTGGACCTCGCCCGTCCCGAGGTAGAGGCTTATATTTTCGAAGCCCTCTCAACACTGCTGGGTCAACACGCTATTACTTATCTGAAATGGGATATGAATCGCGATATTCATCAAGCGGGGAACGCACTGGGCTACCCCGCGGTTAGTGATCAGACTCAAGCGCTATATCGATTATTGAACCGTGTTAAGACCGACTTTCCTGAAGTGGAAATTGAAAGTTGTGCGTCAGGCGGGGGGCGTGTGGACTGCGGTATCTTAAACTATGCCAGTCGATTTTGGCCCTCCGACACCAACGACGCTCTCGATCGGCTCAGTGTTCAGAGCGGTTTTTCACTGTTTTACCCGCCCGAGTTAATGGGCAGCCACATTGGTCCTGAAACCTGCCATCTAACCGGGCGACAACACGCCCTGACCTTTCGTGCCGGGGTCGCCTTTTGGGGACACTTAGGTGTCGAGATGGATATCACAATGCTGGGTAATCATGACCGAGAGACTTTGATGTCGTTGATTCAGCTTCACAAGGATCACCGACAACTCTTGCACAGCGGTCAGCCACAACGCCTCGATAGGCCCAAAGAGGAACTGGGTTGGGGCGTGGTATCTATGGCGCAGGAAGAGGCGCTGTTTTGCCATGCTCAGCTGATGAGCGCTCTTCGACCCTTTCCTGTGCGTTACCGCTTTCAGGGGTTGGATAGCAGCGCACACTACCGAGTGCAATGTATCTGGCCGCCTATCGATAGCGAGTTTCTAAATGACCATGTGGCATCCCTGCAAGAGCGACCGTTGTCGGGCGCTGTGCTCATGCAGTTAGGCATCGCGCTGCCCATTCGTAAGCCTGAGAGCGTGCTCATTTACCACTTGAGTCAGGCTTAGTTAGTCGCGAAGTTTACCGACCGCTGGAGCCAGTCTGAGGGCGTGCAGGGGGTACAGTACGAATCGCCTACGGCATTCATTAATCCTGAAAGGTTGACCCATCCTTTGACGAATCAAAAAGAATGGCCGGGGCCCATTGCGGTGTGGCACCGAACACGAAGCGACTGACAAGCAGAGCGGCAAATACGCAGAAAATCACGGTGATAAACATCATGTGAATGTAGTGGAAGGGCGCCCAAACAAAGGAGAAAAATCCGTACAGCAAGACCCCCAATACCACGGCAACAATCGCGGCCCCAGCAGATACCCCACGAAACAGCAGGCCCACAATGAACGCCGAGAGTATTGGCATGCTGAGTAAGCCATAAAGCTCCTGAACTAGATTAATGATGCTCTCGGCTTGGGCGTAAATTGGCACCATGGCCAGACCTATCAATACAAAACTGACCGTTATGATCAGATTGAGTCGTCGGAGGTCGGGCTCTGGCGCGATGAAGCGCTCGTGAATGTCGCAAACGTATAGAGCGGTGGATGAGTTTAAAACACTGTTAACGCTGGTCAGTACGGCGGCGGCAATGGCGGCTGCGAAGGCGCCTGATAACCAAAGCGGAAGTACCTCTCCCACAATCTTGCCAAAAGCGGCATCTCCGATATCGCCGTAGAGCTTGAAGGAAACGATGCCGGGTATAACGACCATAGGAGGAATAATCAGTAAGCGTATGGCCGCCGCGGCAATAACGCCTTTCTGGCCTTCCTTAACGGTTGGGGAGGCCATGGCACGCTGCGTAATGGTTTGGTTGGTGCCCCAGTAGAAAATTTGGATGAACAACATGCCGGTCAGCAGGGTATGCCACGGAATTGGCGAGTCATTGCTGCCGATCAGCGTTAGCCGCTCGGCGGGTATGCCAGAAAAATCAAAGTCGATCGCTGCTAGGGCCAAAAAAACCACAACCATTCCCAGCGATAATAAAAGCACGCCACTGTAGGCGTCAGAAATAGCGACGGCCCGCAGGCCGCCTAAAACGGCGTAGGCCGCTCCAACAACCGCGAAAGCGGTGGCTATGATAATTATCGGAAGCTCCACATTAAAAAGTGTTTGCATGAACAGCGCGCCGCTGTAGAGCATGGCGGGAATAAAGATGAATAAATTCCCCAATAAAAATAGCAGTCCAATTAGCGCTCTTATGCGGTAGTCGTTGTAGCGTTTCTCCAAGAGCTCAGTAGTGGTGGTGCATTGATAGCGGTAGTAAACCGGCAGGATGACTTTGGCGAGAATAATAAGACCGACGACGGCTGATAATTCCCACCACGCCAGCAGCGCCATTTGATTGCCGTTCATTCCAACCAGCTGATCGGTGCTGAGATTGGTCAGCGTAATAGACCCGGCAACCACGACCCAGCTAAGGCCGCGACCCGCAAGAAAGACGTCGTCTCGCGTAGAGGTTGCTGGGCTGAGGTGAGCGGTGTCCTGCACGCAGCGGCGCCAGGTCAAGCCTGCGATTAAAGCGGTAATTGCAATGAAGACCAAAATTTGCAGTGGATCGATGGGCATGAGCTTTCCGCTTTATAGTGGGTGGCTAGGGCTGCCTGAGACTAACAGCTAGAGCGTAGTAACGAAATCGGGTCGCCGACGTGGGTCAGGAAATAGCAAAATGCAGGGCAGTGTTATTACCAGGCGCTGTCGGCAATGGTGATGCGGTGGAGCAGGCGGTCATAGCCGTCATAACCCCCCGTAGCGGCGTGCAGCAGCGCTCGGTTATCCCACATGACGAGCATGTTGGGCTGCCATTGGTGCCGATAAAGAAACTGCTCTTGGGTTTGATATTGGTAGAGCTCCATGAGCAATGCTTGTGCTGCCTCAAGGTCCATGCCGGAAAAGCTTTGAATGTAGGCGGCAGAGGAAAATAGCGCTTTTTTCCCGGTTTCGCGATGGGTTCTCACCAACGGGTGGTTGCAGGTTTCACGAGCGCTCTCGCTGGGTTTTATGATCATGCTGCGTCCGCTGTTTTGGTCT
>ENA-UZWU01010296-UZWU01010296.1-metagenome-genome-assembly--contig:-Day-4--1m-contig-10296_pt1 | contig 10271 bp, 10 predicted proteins | sample MGYA00260345_ERZ794905 | MGnify/ENA metagenome assembly ERZ794905
GTCGGAACAGGCCCGGCGAATCAAACAGCTGTTCAGCTGTGCGCACCGGGATCACTAACATATCGCGAAGATCTAAACCCAAAGATTCACCGCGCTCCTCTAACACTCCGACAACGCGCATTCGGCGATCACCAATTCTCACCCACTCCCCAAGCGCACGACTGTTGCCAAATAGCTCGCGCTTAAGTTTTACCCCGAGCACGCAGACTGCCATCGCCTCTGTACGGCTTCGTGGCGAGAGGATTCTGCCAGCGCCCACATCCAGTTTGCGCACGGCAAAAAAAGCATCGGTACTGCCCAGAGTAATCACCTCACGGGAGCGACTATCCCGCGCCACTGTAGTCATGCCGGCAATAATTGGCGCCATAGCCAGGACACCGGGAATTCTTCCCAGGGCATTGGCATCCTCGAGCGTCAGGTCGCGAGGTACGGCACCGTAGATAGGGGGGCCACTGCCGGTAGTCTCCTTGCGCCCGGGAAGAACAATTAACACCCGATTGCCCAGCGCTGAAAACTCGCGATCAACATAGCGTCGCGCGCCCTCGCCGAGACTGGTCAAGAGAATCACTGAGGCAACGCCAATGCCCACCGCCAACAACAGAAGACAGGTGCGCACCCGATGACGCTGGAATATCTGCCCAGTAAAAACAAACTGATCAAGCAGTTTCATTTTTCACCTGAGGGCTATTGCTATCGTTATGGCTATGGTCGTGATCAATCTGCCCGTCGACCATGCGAATATGGCGCGTCGCGCGATCACCGATAGTCTGGTCATGGGTGACCATAATCAGGGTAATACCTTCGCGATTTAATTTTTCCAATACCTCAATGACCTCGCCCCCTGAACGGGAATCCAGGTTTCCCGTGGGTTCATCGGCAAGCAGCAGTCGCGGACGCATAACAATGGCCCGGGCTATGGCGACACGCTGTAACTGGCCTCCGGATAACTGATTGGGTTTATGCCTGGCGCGCGAGGTCAGACCAACCATCTCCAACACTTCGGCAACCGCCTCGCGGCGCCTTTTCAGCGGCTGCTCGGCGAGCATCAGTGGCAGCTCAATATTTTCAAAGGCGGTCAAGCGATTGACCAGATGAAATGACTGAAAAATAAATCCGATATTCGCACCGCGCAATCGCGCGCGGCGCTCTTCCGCGAGTTGCTCGGTGGCAATATCATCAAACCAGTAGCGGCCGGAATCCGGGCGGTCAAGCAGGCCAATCATATTCAACAGTGTCGATTTACCGGAGCCCGAGGGACCCATCACCGACAGGTACTCGCCGGACGCAATTGTCAGACTGACATCGCGCAGCGCGCGCAGGGGCGATTCGCCAACCTGGTAGGTCTTGTTGACCCTCTCGAGCCTGATCACTGGGCAACAACCACTTCGGCACCTGCGGTTATACCCTTAATGCCAATGTTACCGACAATTAGATCGCCCTCCTCAAGCCCGCCAAGGACTTCACTGTAGTGCCAATTGGCCAACCCAATCTCAATCTTACGCTGCTGTATAAGGTTATCTTCATCAACTACGAGGACAAATGTCTCATCGACAATTAATTCGGTTGGCACTCGCAGGGCGCTGCTTTTGGCTTCGAGAATTACCTCCATATCGGCGCTATAACCGGCCAATAACCTTGGCATATCTGCATCGGGCAGTAGATCAGCTTCTACCTCGACGGTTCTCGCCTGCTTTTCATAGTCCAGTACATAGGTTGAAATTCTGCGAATGGTGGCGGGAAAATCCCGGTCGCGAAAAGAATCCATAGTGACCCGCACCGGCATTCCGACGGCAATATCCGAAGCATCGACTTCATCAATTGGCGCGCTGATGTAGTGACAGTTGTCGGTTAACAGGTCGATAGCCGGCGGGGTTGGCACCCCCGGAGGCGATGGTGTGGAGAACTCCCCCACCTCACCGGTGACCTCGGCAACGCGTCCGGCAAAGGGGGCGTTAAGGTAGGTCTGGGCCAAAACTGCCTCGGCGAGCTTTAAACTGGCCAGTGCCTGGGTTTGCATGGCATCCGCTGCGGCACAGGCTGCCGCACTCGACTGGGATTTTGCTGCAGCTAAATCGGCCCGCTCTGCAGAGATCAGTTTCTGTTCCAGTAAACGAGAGAGGCGACTCGCCTCACGGGCATCAGATGCAGCCGCTATACAGATACTTTGATGTTCCTTGTTGGCCGCTTGCACCTGTGCTCTGGCCTGCTCGACCTGGGCCTGCCGATCGTTATTCCACAGGGACATCAACAACTGTCCCTTTTCGACCTGATCGCCCTCGCGAACATACAGCTCGGCGATTTGGCCGCCAATTGGCAGCGACAATTTTGAGCGCAGACACGCATTAACTGTGCCGGCACGGGTATTTGAAACCGTTTGCTCAACCACCCCTGAAGAGACTTTTACCAGCTTTACCTCCGGCAGCTCTGGCCTTGATAAGCGGTAACCAAGTGCCACCAGGACGACAATAATGACAGCGACGAGCAATCTCTTCTTCATAGCAATTCCTTCCTTAAATTACCCATTCAATGTAGTTAATTGTCAGGGAGGTTTCTACTGCGTGACAAGAAATGCCGGGGTCCGCCGGTCTCTATATGATTTACAGCAACTCCGCTGGAAAACAGCAACAAAAAAGGCCCTTTGAGATAGATACAAAGGGCCTTTTTAGAAAATCCCGTTTACGCTTCGGGTTTTGGCTTTGCCTTGGCTTTGGGCGCGGCTTTGGCTTTTGCCTTTGGAGCGGCCTTGGCTTTGGCTTTAGGAGCAGCTTTGGCTTTTGCCTTGGGTGCGGCCTTGGCTTTTGGCGCCGCTTTAGCCTTGGCTTTGGGAGCAGCTTTGGCTTTTGGTGCGGCTTTGGCTTTTGGTTTGTCTTTGGGAGCTTCCTCCGCTGCAGGTGCGGGTTCTTCTTCCGCTGAGGGCTCTTCAACAGCTGAGGGCTGTTCTTCCGCTGAGGGCTGTTCTTCCGCTGAGGGCTGTTCTTCCGCTGAGGGCTGTTCTTCCGCTGAGGGCTCTTTATCCGCTGAGGGCTCTTCTTCCGCTGAGGGCTCTTCAACAGGCGCCGGTTCTACGGGAGTTTCCTCTGCGACAGGTGCAGGGGCCTCGTCAACAACTGGCGTTTCTTCGACAGCAGTCTCTACAACCTCTGCAGGGTCTTCTTGGGCAACTGGTGGGGCTGGCTGGGCGGTCTTGATTAAGCCTTCAGCCAAAAGAATAGTAACTTTTGCGTCTGCATTTACCCAGTTCTTTTCAGCATCTTTAACTGCATAGCGACCTGAGCCTTTTTGGTAAACAGTGTATTCCTTAGTCTTTTTTATAACTTTCATCGGTAACACCTCTTATTATGATTACTCGTCTGAGTTTATAGTTTTTCCTTATACCGCCTCTTAATTCTTGTTTTAGTATCTCTATTTCGCTTTCCAGAGAATCCACGGCCTCTGTATCCTACCCGAAAAACAGCGGCCGTGGGAATATGTCCCCTATCCTGGTATATCTAATAAAGTTTTACCCCTCGGTATCTTTACTGCGTAATTTAATACTCAATTCACGCAGCTGGGCGCTATCGACATCACCGGGGGCATCAGTGAGCAGACAGGCCGCTGACTGGGTTTTAGGGAAGGCGATAACATCGCGAATAGAATCCGCACCGACCATCAACATAATTAGTCTGTCCAGGCCAAATGCCAATCCACCGTGTGGTGGTGCACCGTGCTTAAGGGCATCCAGCAGAAAGCCAAACTTCTCGCGCTGCTCTTGTTCATTGATGCCCAGCACTTCAAATACAGTCTCCTGCATATCTTGGTCGTGGATACGAATAGAACCACCGCCCAACTCACAGCCATTGAGCACCATATCGTAGGCGCGTGACAGCGCTTCAGCAGGATTGGCCTTGAGCTCTTCTTTTGTACAAGAAGGCGCAGTAAATGGATGGTGCAGTGGCGTCAAACCACCTTTATCTGTGGTTTCAAACATTGGGAAATCGACAACCCACATCGGTGCCCACTCTTTGGTATAGAGATTTAAATCTTCTCCGACCTTGCAGCGCAGTGCACCGAGAGCCTCGGATACGATCTGCGACTTGTCGGCACCAAAGAAGACGATGTCGCCATTCTTGGCATCCAGGCGCTGCATAATATTCCTCGTCACTTCATCGCCGAGGAATTTAATAATCGGTGACTGCAAGCCTGGTATACCTGTCTCAATGGCATTGACCTTAATCCAGGCCAAACCCTTGGCGCCGTATATGGAGACAAACTTGGTATATTCATCAATCTTCTTGCGCGAGATCTCAGCGCCGCCAGTTACCTTTAGGGCTGTCACTCGGCAGGCGGGATCGTTAGCCGGACCGGCAAACACTTTAAACTCGATATCCTTAAGCAGGTCTTTAATCTCGACCAGCTCCAGAGGAATACGCAAATCTGGTTTATCGGAACCATATTTTTGCATGGCATCCGCATAGGTCATGCGCGGGAACTCAGCAAACTCAACACCGAGGTGCTCAGCGAAGATTCCGCGAATCATGGTTTCGGTGGTCGACATAATGTCTTCTTCATCGACAAAAGAGGCTTCTATATCAATCTGGGTGAATTCAGGCTGGCGATCGGCGCGCAGATCTTCGTCGCGGAAACACTTGGCGATCTGGTAGTAGCGGTCAAAGCCGGCAACCATCAACAACTGTTTAAACAGCTGCGGCGACTGCGGCATGGCAAAGAACTGGCCGGGATGGGTTCGCGACGGAATCAAATAGTCTCTGGCACCCTCTGGAGTAGCGCGGGTCATAATTGGCGTTTCAATATCCAAAAATCCATCGTCCACAAGGTAATTGCGAATTGAGGAGGTAATTTTTGAACGGAAGCGCAGGCTGTTTTGCATCTCTGTGCGACGCAAATCCATGTAGCGATACTTGAGGCGCACATCTTCACCGACGGTGACATGCTCGTCGAGCTGGAATGGCGGAGTCTCTGCGCTGTTGAGAATCTCGAGGGCTGTACCGTAGACTTCAATCTCACCAGTGGCCATATTCGGATTGACAGTGGCTTCACTTCGAGCGCGCACTTTACCGGTTACCTTGAGGACATATTCAGAGCGAACTCGGTCAGCCTGGGCGAAAAACTCACCGGCATCCGGATCGAAAACAACCTGGACAATACCCTCGCGATCGCGCAGATCAACAAAGATTACCCCGCCGTGATCGCGACGACGATCAACCCAGCCGCACAGGGTTACTTCTTCATCAATATTTTTACTGGTGACTAATCCACAATAGTTAGATCGATACATCTGCTGTCTATCCCTACTCTAATTCGTTTAAATTTTTATTTAAGCTACTCTGGCGCTTTCATCAGTTCAGCTTTCTTTGTTACTACTCAGATTCTTTTTACTGCCTGTCTTAAAGTCTGTCTCGTACCAGCCGCTGCCACTTAAACGAAACCCGCCAGCGGATAACAGTTTCTTCAATTGAGGTTTTGCGCAGGCCGGACAGTCTACAAGTGTCGCATCACTTATCTTTTGCAGAGCCTCGAGCTGATGATCACAGGCATTACAGCGATACTCATATATAGGCATATCTTAACTTCCCAACCACTATTAAACAGCTGCTACTTTACTAGCAGGTAAAAAAGCGCAGCATTATACCTCAGCCCCTGCGCTTCGAGAATGCCCCTGCGGATGCTTAAACCGCTGAAAGCCAAAAAAAGCCCTAAAATATGGCTATTCGTGGCACAACGCTAAAACAGCGGCTATAAATAATGTCGAGGCCCTGTAAGCAGTTGCCCTCGACTCGACAGGGATAGTGTAAATCTTAGATGCATAAAGGACGTGATAATGGCTGTTAAAAAAGGTTCAGCGAAATCGAAACCAAGGACAAAGGCAAAAGCACCCGCCAAAGGTAAAACTCCCACGAAATTAACCGCAGCACGCAGTTCAGCCGCTAAAAAACCATCAGTGGTCAAAAGCACCGGAAAAAAGGCCGCCAGAAAAAACACGCAGCCAGCGAAGACCACAGTTAAAAAATCCGCGACCAAAAAGCCTGTAACCAAAACGCCTGTAACCAAGAGCACCACCAAAACAAACCGCAAGATGACAGCCGTTAGCGAGCGTTACAGCAAAATGCAAATTATCAGCGAACTGGCGACTAACACCAATTTGACCCGCAAGCAGGTTAATTCGGTGCTTGATGAACTGGCAATTCTGGTTGGGCGGCATGTTAAAAAGCGATCAGTGGGTGAGTTTGTCCTGGCCGGCTTGATTAAAATCCACACGGTTAAGCGCCCGGCGAAAAAATCATACAAGGGGATAAATCCGTTTACCGGTAAAGAGACCACCTTCAAAGCGCGACCAGCCTCTGTAGCGGTTAAGGTTCACGCGCTGAAAGGGCTCAAGGATATGGCTCAGTGAAAGCCCCAGGGCAGCTAGAAAAGGGTTCCTGCGTGGAAGAGGCAAACACTAAAGAGGCTGGTCAGGCACCAGACCCTGAGGCTCAAGTGAAGCCGCGATTCGCGCGACCCTGTGCGCCAGCATATCCTCCGAATAGGCCACAGGTGCCATCGCCCCCCAGACCGGCCCAGGCCATGCCGCGTCGCTTTTAAATCTGGCTATGTGATGCATGTGCAATTGCGCCACCATATTTCCAATGGTGGCGATATTCATTTTGTCTGCGGCAAAAAGCCCCGCCATGCACTCCGCCAGAGTGCAGGACTCCTGCAAGAGCTGTCGTTGATCGGCAGCATCCAACTGATATATCTCTTTTACGCCCTCTCTCTGCGGCACCAAAATACACCAGGGATAGTTGGCATCCCTACTGAGAAGCAAAAGACTCAGCGGAAAGCGCCCTACCAGGACAGTATCCGCCTCAAGTTGTGGATGCAATTGAAACATTTTTACCTCATATCTGCTTATGGCTGTACCGCGACTGCAACGCACCGTAAAATAGCCGACTTAAATTCATTGACCACCAGTGTAAGAGAAACCATGCGCGCCAGCCAATACCTGATTTCGACAAAAAAAGAATCACCCGCCGACGCTGAAGTTATCAGCCATAAACTCATGCTGCGAGCCGGAATGATTCGCAAAGTCGCCTCGGGACTCTATTCATGGTTGCCCATAGGGCTGCGCGTATTCCGCAAAGTTGAAGCCATCGTTCGCCAGGAAATGGATAAGTCCGGTGCCCAGGAAATTATGATGCCGGTGGTACAACCTGCTGACCTCTGGGAAGAGTCCGGGCGCTGGGGACAGTTTGGCCCGGAGCTGCTACGCATCAAGGACCGTCACGACCGTGAGTTCTGTCTTGGCCCAACCCATGAAGAGGTGGTGACCGATATTATTCGCAATGAAATTCGCAGTTACAAACAACTACCGGCCAATTTCTACCAGATTCAAACCAAATTCCGTGATGAGCGCCGCCCCCGTTTCGGTGTAATGCGTACCCGAGAGTTCTGCATGAAAGACGCCTACTCCTTTCATGTGGACAGCGATTCACTGCAACAAACATACGATTTAATGTACCAGACTTATTCGGCAATCTTCCAACGCACAGGATTGGTATTTCGCGCCGTGCTTGCAGACACCGGCAGTATTGGTGGCAGTGTCTCCCATGAATTCCATGTGCTGGCAGACTCGGGAGAAGATGCCATTGTCTTCTCCACCGAGAGCGACTATGCAGCCAATATAGAAAAGGCGGAAGCACTTCCATCTGACACTAGGGCAACTGCAGGCAGCGCTAAAATGGCTGAACTTGCCACTCCCGGCGTGCGCACTATTGAGGATCTCTGCGCCTTCGTGAACAGCAGCCCCGAGCAGTGCCTGAAAACCTTGATTGTCAGCGCCGCCGATGACGAAGGTAACAGCCAGCTGTTTGGCTTGATGGTGCGTGGCGATCATGAGCTCAATGAAGTCAAGGCACAGCACGCGCTAGGATTGGCAACTGAGGTAACCTTTGCCAGCGAAGAGCAGATTAAGGCAACCCTGAATTGCTCGCCCGGTTCATTGGGGCCAGTCAATTTAAACCTGCCTATGGTGGTTGATCACAGTGCCGCACAACTCAGCGACTTTACCTGTGGCGCCAACCGCGATGGCTATCACCTCAGCGGCGTTAACTGGCAGCGCGACTGCGGCGACTATACGGTTGCCGATATACGCAATGTGGTGGCCGGTGATGCCAGCCCCGATGGCAAAGGCATACTGGAAATTAAACGCGGTATCGAAGTGGGGCATATCTTTCAACTCGGCACCAAGTACAGTGAAGCCATGAAAGCCACAGTGCTCGATGAAAATGGCAAAGAGCAGACTATGTCCATGGGTTGTTATGGCATAGGGGTCAGCCGAATTGTCGCCGCCGCTATCGAGCAGAATCACGATGACAATGGCATTATCTGGCCCGACGCTATAGCGCCCTTCAAGATTGCCATTGTGCCAATTAATATGCACAAATCAGAACGCGTAAAAGAGATCTGCGAAAGCCTCTATGAAAAACTTTGCAGCGCCGGTTACGAGGTGCTCTTTATGGATGAGGCCAAAGCGCGATTGGGCGGTATGCTGGCAGATGTCGAACTGATCGGTATACCTCACCGCATCGTCATCGGCGATCGCGGCCTCGAGGGCGGCACTGTCGAATATCGCAATCGTCGCGAAGCGGAAAACCAACATATAGCTATGGATAAGCTGGATGCCTTTATTAGCGAGAATATCTCCAAGTAACTATCTGATCAGCGTTGTTCTACTGCTGATAGTGGCTGCGCCGGGGCACTTTGCCTTGGCGCAGCCGGTTAAAAAAACAGTCGCACCAGTTACAGTCCCAGAAGCGTCACTGATTCAGGCTTTGAAAACCGCCGCCTCTGCCGCCCACAGTTTCGACAATGCCTACGACGCAGAAGTCTGGCTGGTTGCCAAAGATCGCCCGCTGGCGAACATCATCACAGACCCGCAACAGCGTCTTGACCTGCTTAAACTGATTCATGCCGAGGCCTCCCTGGCTCAGCTGCAACCGGAAATTGTCCTGGCGCTTATTGAAGTGGAGAGCCGCTTTGATAGCTATGCTGTCTCCAGCGCCGGCGCTATGGGCATGATGCAGATAATGCCATTCTGGAAAAAAGAGATTGGCCGCCCCAATGACAACCTGATCGATATCCAGACCAATCTGCGCTACGGCTGTACGATCCTCAGGTATTACCTCGATAAGGAAAAGGGTCGTCTCGCTGATGCCCTGGCCAGATACAATGGCAGCTATGGTGAATACTGGTATGCCGAGCGGGTGCTGGATGCCTGGGCAAAGAATTGGCGTTAGCTCAGTGTTCTATTAGTTCAAACGCTGAGAGGGTTTCTGGTATCGGCTGGAGATCCCTCGGGGCTGTGCTTTGTCGGGATGACATTAGGTGGCTGTACCCCTAAAATCAGCACTCAGCCCTGCTAAATGACACCAAAGAACAGTACTCCAGGTAAAAAATGCCCCTACTCTTAAATTGCGATCTCGGCGAGTGCAGTGAAGCCTGGGAAACCGGCCTCGGCGAACAGGTGATGCCATTTATCGACCAGGCCAGTATCGCCTGTGGTTTTCACGCTGGCGATCACCGCCTGATGAAGAAAACACTGCTCGCTGCCAAACAGCACAATATTGCCGTCGGTGCCCACCCCAGTTACCCGGACTCTGTTGGCTTTGGCCGTCGCTCCATGAACCTGCCACCCGCGGAGGTCATAAAACTGCTTGAGCATCAGGTTCGCTCACTTTGCGGGATAGCCGACCGCCTCGAAATACCCGTTACCTATGTTAAACCCCACGGTGCCCTTTACAACGATATGATGACCAATGGCCATCTGCGCAGCGCTATTATGCAGGCAATTATTAATAGCTCAGCAGCCCGGGATCGACCCCTTGCTTTTATGCTGCAGGCCACGGCAGATACCGAGATCCACCGTCAGGAAGCGCGGATGTTTGGTCTTGAGCCTATCTTTGAGGCCTTTGCCGATCGCTGTTATAACGATGATGGCAGCCTGCTGCCGCGCAGTAGGACTGAAGCCATACACAGTCCTGAGAAAATACTTGAACAGGTGCAACAGCTAAACAATCACGGTTCCGTCACCACCGTCAGCGGTCTACGATTAGCACTTCAGGCGGACTCCCTGTGCGTCCATGGCGACAACCCTGAGGCTGTCAATACCATTGAACAAATACGTCGACTACTCCATCCATGAGTACAGAGAAGACCATTGCCATTGCCGGCGAGAATGCCCTGATTGTCTATTTTTCTGACAAACCCGGCGCAGCTGTCTCTACTGAGATTGC
>ENA-UZWU01021920-UZWU01021920.1-metagenome-genome-assembly--contig:-Day-4--1m-contig-21920_pt1 | contig 10259 bp, 8 predicted proteins | sample MGYA00260345_ERZ794905 | MGnify/ENA metagenome assembly ERZ794905
TCTCGAAGTGCATTCGGGCGCGGGTGGCACTGAAAGCTGCGATTGGGCCTCGATGCTGGCGCGGATGTATCTGCGATGGTCTGAGAAAGCTGGTTATAAAATCGAAATGCAATCCGAAACGCCCGGGGAAGAGGCTGGCATTAAATCGGTGACCTATAAAATTAGCGGTCAAAACGCTTATGGCTGGCTGAAATCTGAAAGCGGGGTGCACCGTTTGGTGCGTATTTCTCCTTTTGACTCTGCCGCCAAACGGCACACATCCTTTTGCTCGGTGTGGGTCTATCCCGTGGTGGATGATAATATTGATATAGAGGTCAACCCTGCAGATATTCGGATCGATACATATCGCTCGTCCGGGGCCGGGGGGCAGCATGTGAACACCACCGATTCTGCGGTACGGATCACCCATCATCCAACAGGCATTGTGGTCACCAGCTCAGAAAAATCGCAACATCAAAACCGTGATATTGCGATGAAAGCCTTGAAGTCTCGGCTTTATCAAATGGAGTTAGACCGCCGTAATTCTGCCATTAACGAAGCTCATGAGAATAAAGGCGATGCCGGTTGGGGCAATCAAATTCGATCTTACGTTTTGCAACCGTATCAGATGGTGAAAGATCTGCGCACGGGACATGAAACCTCTGACACAAAAGGGGTTTTGGATGGGGATTTAGATGCGTTCATGGCGGCCACTTTGGCGCAGGATGTATCAGGAAAATCAAGGGCAGAGGCCAGTGATCTTGACTGAGCAGCGCGCTATCAGGTGTATATTCTTTCAACCTTGGAACGCCAATTATCTGCGCTGTAATACCAAAATGACGAGGCATCGCAGCCTGAACATGTTAACTATGTTTTGGCCGCTTCACGGCTGCGTATATAGCCAAAATAGCGTTCGAGAATGAGCGCTCTGTTCAAAAGCGCACTTGCGCAGGCAGAGCTGTTAAATAGGCGCCAAATCAGCGCGGTTGAACTGATGCAAGACACCTTGGCCCGCATCAAAACGATAAATCCGCAGGTTAATGCGATAATATCCCTGCGCGAGGAGGCGGATCTGCTAGTCCAAGCGGCGCAGGCGGATAAATCAAGCCGCACAGGTTGGATGCATGGACTGCCGATTGCGATTAAAGATCTGCATGATGTCAAAGATATGCCGAGCTCTATGGGCTCTGCGATCTTTGCAGATTACATCGCAGAAAAAGATGATATTGCGGTTGCACGCGTGCGCGCCGCAGGGGCTATCATCATTGGAAAAACAAATACGCCCGAGTTTGGTCTAGGCAGCCATACATACAACCCGGTTCATGGCACAACCTATAACCCCTATGATCTGAGCAAAAGCGCCGGGGGATCCTCTGGTGGGGCTGCGGCGGCGCTTTCTACCCGCATGCTGCCTTTGGCAGATGGCTCTGATATGATGGGTTCTTTGCGCAATCCAGCAGCTTGGAACAATGTTTACGGGTTTCGACCAAGCTTTGGATTGGTGCCCTCTGAGCCTGGCGCTGAGATGTTTTTGCAACAAAACACCACGCAGGGCCCGATGGCCCGATCGCCCCGCGATTTGGCGGCGTTTTTAAGCGTGCAAGCAGGGCCTGACATGCGGCAACCTCAAGGTTTAAAAGCGCAAGATTACTTAAAGCTGATGCAGCCGGATTTAAACGGAAAGCGTTTGGCATGGCTGGGTGATTGGTCGGGGCAATTGCCAATCGAACCCGAGCTAATTGGCGCATCAGACGCGGCGGTTCATGCGTTTACAGAGCTGGGGGCGGAAGTGGACAGTCTTGAGGCTCCGTTTTCCCTAGATGATATCTGGCAAAGTTGGATCATCCTTAGATCTTGGGCAATTGCCTGTTCAGAAGCCACGCATTATCACACGCCCGATCACCGAAAACTGTTAAAACCCGAGGCGATTTGGGAAATAGAGCGCGGTTTAAGCTTTACCGGCCAAGAGCTACACGCAGCCAGCGTTTTGCGCACAAGCTGGTTTAGAAAATATACGAAACTTCTTGAAACCTATGATGCAATTATTTTGCCCTCGACGCAGATTTGGCCTTTTGATGCTAACAGACCCTATCCAACCCATATCAACGCTCACCCCATGGACAGTTATCACCGCTGGATGCAGGTCGTAACGCCTGCCAGCCTATTGGGGGTGCCAGTGATCAATCTTCCTGCTGGGTTTGGCGCCGCAGGATTGCCCTTTGGGCTGCAGCTTATGGCGGCAAGGGGCGATGATTTACAGCTATTATGCATGGGTGAGGCGTGGCACAGGCATTGTGATTGGCCCTCGCTGAGGCCGCCCCGCCTTTAACGCACCCGCCCAGTCTCTGCTGGTTTTGGTGAAAAGCATTGCACCGCCCGCTTGGGTTGGATATCCCCATTAAAAGCAATAAAAAAGGAAAAGAGCATTGGCACGCGCATATGTTTGCCCGGGACAGGGTGCACAAACAATCGGAATGGGGCGGGCGTTATCTGAGGCCTATCCCGAGGCAAAAGCCGTTTTTCAGGAAGTTGATGACGCGTTGAACGAGAATCTGAGCGGGTTGATCTGGGAAGGGGACCTGAGCGCGTTAACCCTAACCGAAAACGCACAACCGGCGCTGATGGCCACCTCTTTGGCGGCGTTTCGCGCGTTGCAATCAGAGGGTTTGGGCTTAGACGGTGTGGATTATGTGGCCGGCCATTCTTTAGGGGAATATTCGGCCTTGGCGATTGCAGGCGCTTTGTCAGTGGCAGATACCGCGCGCCTTTTGCGCAAACGCGGGCAGGCAATGCAAACGGCGGTGCCGGTTGGCATGGGGGCCATGGCCGCGATCCTTGGCCTTGACTTTTCAGCTGTTGCAAAGCTTGCAGCTGAGGCTGCCCAGGGCGAAATCTGTCAAGCCGCAAATGATAATGATCCAGGGCAGGTTGTCGTATCGGGGCATGTCGGAGCCGTGGAAAGAGCTATTGCTTTGGCCAAAGGGGCCGGTGCAAAACGCGCCTTGCTGTTGCCTGTAAGCGCTCCATTTCACTGCGATTTGATGGCCCCAGCGGCGGCAGAAATGGCGCAAGCCTTATCAACGGTCGCTATCACGGCCCCAACAGTGCCGTTGGTCTGCAATGTCAAAGCTGAAGCCGTCAGCGCACCCGAACAAATCCGCGAGTTGTTATTCCAACAAATTACGGCCTCGGTGCGCTGGCGTGAATCGGTGCAGTGGATGGTTGAGCAGCAGGTGTCAGAGATTTGGGAAATAGGCGCGGGTAAAGCGCTTTCGGGGATGGTGCGGCGTATTGATCGGGCTGTCGCTTGTAAAAACATCGCAACGCCTGATGACATATCCGCAGCGATAAGCACATAAGGGTGGAGTTTTAAATGTATGATTTAAATGACAAAAGCGCACTAGTAACCGGAGCATCAGGTGGGATTGGCAGCGCGATCGCCCGTAAGCTGCACGCTGCGGGTGCCAAGGTGGCGTTAAGTGGAACGCGGCAGGAACCGCTTGAGAGGCTTGCTGAAGAACTGGGTGAACGAGCCTATATATTGCCCTGCAATTTAAGCGATATGGCCGCGGTTGAGGTCTTGCCCAAGCAAGCCATCGAAACCCTTGGTAGCCTTGATATCTTAGTGAACAACGCAGGTATCACCCGAGATAATTTATTCATGCGGATGTCAGATGAGGAATGGCAATCTGTGATCGATGTCAATCTCACCGCCACAATGAAGCTGTGCAAAGGCGCTTTGCGTGGTATGATGAAGTCCCGGTGGGGGCGGATTATCAATATCAGCTCGATCGTGGGCGCGACGGGCAATCCCGGTCAAGGCAATTATGCGGCCTCAAAAGCTGGAATGGTTGGAATGTCAAAATCACTGGCCTATGAGGTGGCCAGCCGTGGTATAACGGTAAATGTGGTCGCGCCAGGGTTTATCGCGACCGCAATGACGGATAAATTGGCTGATGATCGCAAAGAGGCAATTTTAGCACAAATCCCGGCGGGGCGGATGGGCGCCGCGGAAGATATTGCCAGCGCAGTTGCGTTTCTCGCAAGCGATGGCTCAGGCTATGTGACGGGCAGCACTTTGCATGTGAATGGTGGCATGGCGATGATTTAGCGCGCGCCCAAAAGGGCGCGAACCGTTCAGCTAGACGGAAAAACCCAGAAGTTTTTAGATTTGACCGAAAAAGGCATATTTTTGCCGAAATCATTTGCCTAATTAATAAGCTGTGCTATAGGCGGCGCAGAAGTGCCAGCGCGTGTTTGGCAAGGGCTCTTGACTGGTTGGCGCCTGTGGCTTAGGGAAACCACAAAACAGGTAAGACCCGCTCGCAGAGTGGTTAACTGGGCTCGGCCCGCATAAAATGAGGAATGAAATATGAGCGATATCGCAGACCGCGTAAAAAAGATTGTTGTGGAGCATCTTGGTGTTGAAGAAGATAAAGTTGCCGACAATGCATCATTCATTGATGACCTTGGCGCCGACAGCTTGGACACAGTAGAATTGGTCATGGCTTTTGAAGAAGAGTTCGGAATTGAAATTCCTGACGATGCCGCAGAAAACATCCAAACATTTGGGGATGCCGTTAAATTTATCGGTGAAGCGTCCTAAGCTTGCACCCTTAAATGCTGAATTACGCCTCTGTCAGAAATGGCAGAGGCTTTTTTTATTGCAAATCCGAAGTGCTAATTCTTGTGATTTCCAACAAATAGTCTTATTTAAAGAGCCTGAGTTTATAGGTAAAATAATTACATTAGAAGGACGGGCTGATGCGTCGAGTGGTTGTCACAGGTCTTGGAATGGTAACGCCTTTGGCGAATGGCGTAGAGGCCACGTGGTCACGCATCTTGGCCGGACAATCCGGTGCAGGCTTAATCACGCGGTTTGACGCCGAGCAGGTTGCAACGAAGTATGCCTGCGAAGTGCCGCTTGGCGATGGCAGCGGCGCAAGCTTTAATGCCGATGATGTCCTAGCGGTCAAAGAGCAGCGGAAAATAGATGATTTTATCCTTTATGGGATCGCTGCCGCTGTTGAGGCAGTTGAGGATTCCGGCTGGATGCCCGAAGATGAAGCGGGGCGTCTGCGCACCGGAGTTATGATCGGATCGGGAATCGGTGGGCTTAATTCGATTGCCGAGACCGCCATTTTGATCAAAGAACGCGGACCACGTCGGGTTTCGCCGTTTTTTATCCCGGGAGCGTTGATCAATCTTGTCTCCGGACAGGTGAGTATTCGTTTTCGCTTTAAAGGCCCAAATCACTCGGTGGTGACCGCCTGCTCCACGGGGGCGCATGCGATTGGCGATGCCGCGCGGTTGATCCAAACCAATGATGCAGACGTGATGGTGGCCGGAGGTGCCGAAGCCGCAATTTCCGAAATCGGAATAGCCGGGTTTAACGCTTGTAAAGCGCTATCGACCAATTATGCCGATAATCCCCAAGCGGCCTCGCGCCCTTATGATCGCAATCGTGACGGCTTCGTGATGGGCGAAGGCAGCGGCGTCGTTGTGCTGGAAGAATATGAGCACGCTGTTGCGCGCGGCGCCAAGATATACGCTGAAGTTTTGGGCTATGGGCTATCTGGGGATGCCTATCATATTACCGCCCCTTCTGAGGATGGCGAAGGCGGAGAGCGCGCCATGCGCGCTGCGCTGTCTAAAGCCGCATTGCAACCAGAGGCNNCGGCGGCAGTGGAACGCATGATGGGTGAGGCGGCTTCAAATTTAACAATGAGCTCAACAAAATCCGCCACTGGCCACCTTTTGGGGGCTGCCGGCGCCATTGAGGCCATCTTCACCATTCTGGCAATTCGCGATCAAGTGGCCCCCCCAACAATCAACCTTGATGATCTGGCGGTGGAAACAGCGGTTGATTTGGCGGCGAATAAAAAACGTCCGCGCAAAATTGACGTTGCACTTTCAAACTCATTCGGTTTTGGAGGCACTAACGCCTCACTCGTTTTGGGCAAAGCCCGCTAATGTGGCGAAGCGCAGCGTCCAATGCGCTGACCTTTCTAATCTTGGTGTTTCTGCTGATCGGAGCGCTCGCGCTTTGGGGGCAGGCGCAATATTTTGGGGCAGGTCCGCTTTCTGAAGCAAAATGTTTGCTGGTTGACCGTGGTCAAACCATGCGCAAATTATCGCAGAAATTAGACGAGATGGGCGCCCTGTCACAACCTGCGATATTTCGTATTGGCAGCGAGTATGAAAACAAAACAGCGCAATTAAAGGCAGGCAGTTTCTTAATTCCCCAAGGGTCTTCAATGCGCGAGATTGCAGATATTGTAACCCGCGGTGGGGCAAATACCTGCGGTACTGAGATCGTGTTCCGCTTGGGAATTAACACAACGCAAGCTCAAATACGCGAAATGGATCCCGTCACGCAAAAACTGATCGAAATCGATAGTTTTGAACTGTCACAAGCGCCACCCGCGGCTTATAAAAAAGCGATTGCTCTCCCGGGCTTGCGCTTCCGTTTAACCATGGCCGAGGGCATAACCTCTTGGCAGGTGGTTGAAGCCCTATCAAATATTGATATTTTAACCGGTGATATTCTTGAAATTCCGGCCGAAGGCAGCCTTGCGACGATCAGTTATGAGCTGCGAAATGGAGATACAAGAACCGGGCTGTTGCAGCGCATGATCCAAACCCAAGAAAGCTATTTGGGTGAGGCTTGGGCCTTGCGCGCCGAGGGTTTGCCTCTCTCTACGCCCCAAGAGGCGCTGATACTTGCCTCGATTATCGAAAAGGAAACCGCCATGGCTGCCGAACGACGGCTCGTGGCCAGCGTGTTTATCAACCGTTTAAACAGAGGCATGCCGCTGCAAACCGATCCAACGGTGATTTATGGCATTACGAAAGGTCAAGCTGTGCTGGGGCGCGGCTTGCGGCGCAGTGAATTGCGCAAAGATACCCCTTGGAACACGTATACGAATAAAGGATTGCCCCCGACGCCGATCGCCAATCCTGGTAAGGCGAGTATTGAAGCCGCGTTGAACCCCGAGACGACAAATCTGGTGTTTTTTGTTGCCGATGGCACGGGCGGGCATGCCTTTGCCGAAACGCTGGCAGAGCATAATAAAAACGTCGCCAAATGGCGAAAAATTGAAGCCGTGCAATCAGAATAGCCAAACCCGTTCAAAATTATTTAACGTCGGCTAATAGACGTTCAAATCTTAGATCGAACCCGCTTCGACCATATAGTTATTTGCCGTGCACATGGCTGCATCATCTGAGGCCAAGAAGAGAACCATGCGCGCCACATAGACCGGATCGATCAAGTCGGGAAGGCATTGCCTTTTACGCTGATTTTCCAAACCTTCCGGCGTGACCCAAAGGTCTTTTTGGCGCTCGGTCATAATCCAGCCTGGTACAACGGTATTGACCCGAATGCGGTGTTTTCCCAAATCACGCGCCATCGTTCGGGTCAGGCCATGCACGGCCGATTTTGCGGTCGCATAGGCTGGAAACCCACCGCCTGCTTCCCACCATGAATTCGAGCCGATATTTATGATAGACCCGCCACCGCGTTCAATCATTCCTGGCGCAAGATGTTGTAATGTAAAGAATTGGTGACGTAAATTTGTGGCCATGCGTTCGTCCCAATACTCAACCGTAACATCCTGCCAATCATGTCGGTCATCTCTTGCGGCATTGTTCACCACCACATCGGCGCTACCAATCCGGTCAGTCAACGCATCCAAGGCTAATTTAAGCGCAGTAATATCGCGCAGGTCACAAATTTCAAACGCGACATCTGGGCCGAGCATTTCAGCCAATTCTGCGCTGCGTGTCTGATCTAGATCTAAAAACCCAACCTTCGCGCCTTGACCGGAAAAGGCCTTAACAATCTCGGCGCCAATCCCGGAGGCGCCGCCTGTCATAAAAACTGTTTTCCCGGATAGGCTGGGAAAGCGTGCAAATTGTTGAGACATGAATATACCTTTTTGAAGCAAGTGGCGAGATGCGTAGAAAGCAATAGTTGGGGATTGCTGTCAACGGCCCGGTTAAGGGTTTTAGGCGCTGCGCGGTTCTGGCGCGGGCGCTTATTGTTTAAGGCAATTTATTTTCGACATAACGGATTTGATTGATGATGTATTTTACAACTGGAGTGAGCAAGTTGGGCATGCCATGCCAATAATAATCGCATTAAAGCGCGCGCCCACAAGCGCGCCGCGCAAAAGCATGCTCGATAAGGTAATATGGTATTTTCAACAGTTACAAAGCTCTATCCCTGTTTTCAGCCTCGATGCTTCCAAGTCCCGAGTTTTGTAAATGGGTTTCGAAATATGTACGAAAGAAGGGAAGGCCCTCAGCAAGTTTTAAAAACTCATCGCGCGTTAACACCAAAACCTTTGTGTCTTCGATCGCAACCGCGGTGGCAATCCGCCGCGTTGCTCCTATCAGCAAACGTTCTCCAAAGTGATCGCCCGCGATAAGAACGCGGGATGTCTCTTCTCCGGTTTCGGGATCTATGCCCGTGATTTCTACGCTGCCGCTAGCGATCGTGTAAAACCCGTCTGAGCGCGCGCCATTTTCGTAAATTCGATCCCCCGCGCGGTATAAAACATATCGCGCATCTTGCGGCTTTTCCGAATTAATCTGAACCACTGAGCGGGGAGAAAACCCGTCCATCAGCCAGTTCCAAAGCACAGAGATGCGGGTTTGCATGCCGGGTAAAAACGAAATGTAATAGACCCGCCATAACAACCAGGCCAAACGGCCTGTCAGCTTGATACCATAAACTTCCGCGACACCGCGCCCGGCGCCAAGCGAGGCCAGCGATCCTTTTGAACTGTAATGAAACTTCTTCAAATTCTGATTTTGAAGGGCTGCAACAACATTTTGTGCCAAATGCTTTGCCTCTCGCACGGCAAATTGGGCTGTTGGAGGGGCGAAATCTTCGCGGGCTGAGGCCGTATCAGTCATTGGTATTAACGCACAATCCCCAATCGCCCAAATGTTTTCAAACCCATCCGCCCGAAAATCACGCCGAACCAAAATACGCCCCTGCTCAAGCGTTAGAGGCATCTTAGCAACCACGGGCGCCGGCGTATTGCCAATGGTGGCCACGATGGTGCGCGTATCAATCACCTCTCCGGTTGTGGTGACAAGCTGCGTCCCCGTTGCTTCTGCGACACCGACGCCAAGCTGCACTTCAATGCCCCGCTGGTTTAATTTGTTCTGCGCATAAGCGGCGAGACTTTCAGGCATTTCATTCAAGATACGATCGGCAAATTCTAACACGACAACGCGTATTTCTGAGGCATTTATATTTGGATAGTAGCGTAACGAGCGATCGATCAATTCTTTTATCTCACCCACGGTTTCAATTCCCGAAAACCCCCCTCCGATCACGGTGAAGGTAAGGGCGCCTTTCTTCACCTCGGGAAGGCGGGTGATATCCGCATGTTCCAGCCGCTCGATCACGTGCGCCCTTAACCGCCGCGCATCACTGAGCGTTTTCATGGTGAAGGCGTGTTCGCTTAGGCCGGGTGTGCGGGTTAAATCGCTTCCAGACCCAAGCGCAATAATCAGGTGATCATACTCCAAAACCGTAGGTCGGCGCTGTACACCTTGAAAAACGGTTACAGTTTGCGCCTCTGGGTTGATACTATCAACCTCAGCTTTTCGTATAAAAATCTCCCGCGTGAGAAAGCGCAAAGGCGAAACAGCATTTACCGCTGAAATCGCGCCGCCTGCCACCTCGGGCAAGAGAGGTTGGAACACAAAATAATTCTCACGATTTACAACTTCGATTGCCGCTTTTTTGCCCATTAAGCGTTGCAGATTGCGGGCAGCGTATAATCCAGCGAAACCCCCGCCCAAAATCAAAACCCGATGTACCATTTCAAATAAACCTTTTTACGCCGCGCGTATTTGCTGTTTAACTTAATCCACCATGCTTTCATATCCTTTGTAACGAATTAATCCAAAAGCATAAGCTTGCTATTTTAATTGCGAATATGAATGTTTTTGAATTCAACGGAAAAAACGTTTTACCTTCTTTGCACCGCGTTAAAATTAACGAAACCACCTGTAATAATTACGATCCGGTTTAATGCGGTTAGTTTTACGCAAAAGGCTTTTGAAAACTTACCTTTCAATCTTTCACTGCGTTAACAACTTTAGGAACTAAATTATGGCGCGCTTTTATAAATTTTATGTACGCAACGCTTTGCAGCCAGATGGCAGAGATCAGAAAAAATATACGCCAAGCTCGGAAATACCGTTTAAATTTTGCGTGCAATCGCCTTTCCTGAATAGGTGGATTCTTTATGCAGACT
>ENA-UZWU01008630-UZWU01008630.1-metagenome-genome-assembly--contig:-Day-4--1m-contig-8630_pt2 | contig 10250 bp, 17 predicted proteins | sample MGYA00260345_ERZ794905 | MGnify/ENA metagenome assembly ERZ794905
CTACCATCAGGTCATGTATATCTTGTAAATGGGTATCATAGATTGATAGATGCTATGAAGTCTGGCAACGATACTGTAGCAGTAGAATATGTTCCATATGAAAAAGTGGAAATACTTTGGAAACAAGAACGTGAAGACGATATCAAATACGGTAAACAGTTTAACGAAGCAGTTACCGAAGAGGTAAGTCTTCCACAAGATATCTTTCATATGAAAAACAGATTGCTAAAAGTTAAAAAAATAACTGATGCAATGGGTAATCGTCCAATAATGTTTAGAAGTTTTGTATATGACGCAGATCGTATTGGAAAAGTTATTAAAAAGGTAACTAATGATAGTGGCAGAAAAATAAAAACTGGAAGCAATCAAAAACAACAAGAAGTCTTACAAAAACTTGGTGTCAACAATCCAACATTTGCAAATCTTGCAGCAGGAAANNGTAGCTGGATTGCAAAACATTTTTATCCCAATAAGCAACGAAATATATTACAGTGATGCAGTTGAAGACTTGGGCATGGGTCGCTCAACAGGTGGAAATAATATTTCATTGCAAAGTCACTTTGATGTAGATAAAGCAGTAGCCAGTTATAAAAAAGGGTGGCCACCTGCTGGATTTGATAACGAAATAATTGTAGATACTGATGAGTATTATCTTCTAAACTTGCAGTCTTTTTTATTAGAACTAACAAGTCCTGATATTAAAGATCAGATTAAACGTTTAAAAATAGAATATGATAAGTCACATACTAGCAATGCATCAAAAAATCAGGTCGATGATATTTTAAAAGATCTGTTTAAAACAAAAATAATGACATATAGTAATATATCACGCTGGATCGAAAGTGTTGCTATTCCTTTTGTAGATATGCTTGGAGCCAGTAGTGTACAAGAAAACTTTAAAGACGGTAAAGTAAAAGGCAAAAGTAGACCAGGACGTGTAAAGCGTAGTGGCGCTAGTTGCAATGGTAGTGTAACAGAACTACGAGCTAAAGCTAAAAAAGCCAGCGGTGAGAAGGCAAAAATGTATCACTGGTGTGCTAATATGAAAGCTGGCAAAAAATAATATAATATATAGGAGGCCTTATGGCTTATTCAGACAAAGTGTTAGACCATTATGAGAATCCACGTAATGTAGGCAAGTTTGATCCAAACGAAGATGGAGTAGGTACCGGAATGGTAGGTGCGCCAGCATGCGGCGATGTCATGCGTTTACAAATTAAGGTAAATAGCAGTGGTATCATAGAGGATGCAAAATTTAAAACATACGGATGTGGCAGTGCTATTGCCAGTTCAAGTATGGTAACAACAATGTTAAAAGGAAGAACATTAGATCAAGCAAAGGAAATCAAAAATACGCAAATAGTAGAAGAACTAGCATTGCCGCCAGTTAAGATACACTGTAGTGTATTAGCTGAAGACGCAATCAAAGCCGCAATTAAAGATTACGCTGGTAAGCAACACATAAACGCAAAACCAGTACAGATTTAGTAGTATAGCCAATGGAGGTTAATCCATGAAAAAATCTATTTCAAAAGAAGACCTGGAGGCCACAGAAGGTCCGATGAACAGTGTCGCAAAAGACGATGCATTAGCATATGTAGGAGCACCAAACGTAAAACATCTGAGTCAACTTGAACCCAAAGTTGAACGTGAGGTCAGAGCCAAAAAAGCAAAAATTAAAAGAAGCACAACAAAACATGAACGTGCTATTGGCAAAGCCGTATCAAAATTAATATAAACCGATAAATAACATTATGAAAGTACATGACATTATAAAAGAAACAGTTTCAGGTTCATTTGCCTCCAGTATGGGAAATGGAAATGGTTTTGTGAACGGTGGTCCAGGCACAACAAGTCGCCAGGGCAAAGTTAAGAAAAAAACCAAAGAAACAGCAAGTAAACTAATCAAAAGGGTTCCGTCAGAATGAAAATATCTCAAATACATGAGGCTGATAGTGTTGATCTAAAGGACCTTGAAGGTTACGATCAGCAGACTGCATCAGTTGCGGCAGACATTAAAGCAAAGTATCCAAATGCACCAGATGCATTAAGTGCTGTGCTTGGATTTATTGCCGATATTAGAGATGCCAGTAAAAAAGATGATGAAGAACATGACCAAGAACTTGCATCTAAGAAAAAACGTGTTGATGGCTTAGAGCAACGTGTCTACGATCTGGAACAAGAAGACACATCTAATAGGAAAAAAACAATGGAAAATCAAATTAATGAAGGCGTACTTGATGACGCTGATGAAGATGGTTGGATGGCAAAAAGCCAATTATACAAATTAGCAAAATATGCTATCTCACTACACAGTATGATTAGTGACACTGACAACTTAGAGCCCTGGGTACAAGCAAAAATTACTCGTGCAGCTGAAGATATGAGTAGTGTTAAACATTACTTGGAGTATGAAGCAGTTAATCCACATGGTGAACAACCTAATGATGAAACAATGCCATCTATTGCAGCCACAGTACCATCAGACGAAATGGAAGAAGGTTATGAAGTTATGCCGTCTATTGATAGAGACAAATACCAAGAGCGTCCAGGCTTAGAGGGTCCTTTCCAAACCCGCAGTGGTAAAGTAGTTTATTATGATCCAAAAGAAGGCAGTTACTATGACCCAACATCAGACATGTATATTAGTTATGATGATTGGCGTAAATTAGATAGTAAAACTATGCATTCAACTGGTATTAAAATAGAAGCAAAAGAACGTCCATACATTTGTTTCCACGCTAAAAAAGGCAAGCATGAATGTCATGCTGATTCATCATATGGTGCGGCTAAGAAAGCGGCTGCACATTGGAAATTAAAATCAACTGCTGGTATTACACCAAAATTAGCAGACATAGAACATGTTGCTGAAGGTCCGTTTAAGGGTGTTGGTAAAATGGCGATGAAGCATAAGCTCAACAAACAATATAAAAAATCAGACCTTGCAAATTTTGATAAGTCAGGAATAGACACAAGCGGAAAATCACCTGAAGAGATTGGAGACATGAAGTCAGATTACTATCATGACCATATGGACAAGGCGGCTAGAGCAATGAAAGCCAAGAAAAGGTTATCAAAAACAGAGGGTAAATCACCACACAAAAAAGGCACTGCAAAGTATAAAAAGCACATGGCTGCGATGCATGCCGAAGGTGTTGAAGAAACAAAAAATGATATTGAAAAACAAGCAATTGATTTCTTCACAAGTATTAAAAGTAAGATCGGGAGCAAATAAATGAGATTACACCAATTAGACGAACACGCAAGCCAACTCAATGATGCACCTGAAGTTAGTGTAACAGAAGCAGGTGGATATTATACACAACCAGTATACGATATGATTGAAAAGCATGGTTATGAAAAAGTAATGCGAGAACTATTAGCAAGTTTACATGCAGATGTAATTCAAGACTTTATAAGTCGTGCAGATTTAGATGAATCATTAAATGAAGTATCAACTTCTGGTGATTATGCCAATGTATATTATGATTATAAAGAAGATTTCTATATGATTGAAGTGTTTAAAGACGGCAAAAAAGTAGCAGAAGATAATGATTACTTTAGTGCAATGGCACAAGGTAACCCACTCAAGGATAAGTTCTTAGAACTTGTTAACAAAGCCGGATTGGAACCAGAAGGTCTACGTCTTGTATCAACAGGCGGCGACGAACCTGATGAAACAGGCGTATTTAAAAATGGTAAATTCAACTGGGACAAAAATAGTAAAGTAAATGAATCAAAAATGATGACAGAAGCACAGTTTGATGAAGCGGCAGGCGAAAAAGATGCTTGCTATCGTAAAGTAAAAGCTAGATACAAAGTATGGCCAAGTGCATATGCAAGTGGTGCGCTAACAAAGTGCCGTAAAGTTGGTGCTGCAAATTGGGGCAACAGCAAGAAGAAGTAATATGCTTATAGAAGAAATCATAACAGAAATGCCAGCCATGACGTTGCACGGTCCAGATGGGTTTGGACTTACACAATACAGTGGCGATGAATATGCACTAGTGGGCGGCTTTAGAGACGGCGCAAGCAATGCTGGTGAGTTAAGATTAAAGTATCAAATATATAGTCATGCTCTTATTGATGCCAATAACGGTGATTTTTCTAAAGGTGAAATTGGTTACTGTGTTGTAAGAGTAGCAAGTGACGATGGACCAGATCAAGGTGAAATACTAGGCTTGATTGACATTGAACTAAAACCAAAGTATAGAAAAAGCGGACATGGCAAAAAGATTGTGCGTGATATTGTTGANNTTAGATATACATGACATTCAGAGAAAAGCCAAGAAGTTCTGGGATAAAATGGGTGTTGAGTATGATAAAAAACGTCCTGGCGCAAAGAACGCTGTACTTAGAAAACAAACTGAACAAATTGAAGAAGATCTACGTGCTTGGTTTGGTAAAGGTAAAAAAGGTGGTGCTGGAGGTGGCGGTTGGGATCGTTACAACAGCAAAGGCGAACGAATTGGCAAATGCGGTGACAGCAAGCCAGGTGAAGGTAAGCCTAAGTGTTTAAGCAAAAGTGCAGCTGCAAAGCTACGCAATGCAGACAAAAATAAAGATGGAAAGAAAGACGGTAAAAAAGGCATAGCCAATGCCGTCAAGCGTAAAAAAGCAAAAGACCCTAATCGTAATAGACGTGGTAAGGCTAAAAACGTCAAAAACTAATTTAGGAGATTGATATGGATGATTATAGAATCTGGCAGGAATACCCTGCCTTTCGTAGTCTTTATAACAAGTTAGATTTAAGTCTACGTTTAGGTTATAATGCAGGTCCAGCAGGATGCCCAGTATCCAAGAGTGGCAACTACATTATACGCCCTATTATAAATTTAAGTGGTATGGGTGCAACAGCATACACACAATATCTTAAAGCAGATGCAGACCACGACGTACCTCCGGGTTATTTCTGGTGTGAGCGTTTTACTGGTAATCATTTAAGTGTTAATTATAGTTGGCGCAAAGCAGAGATGTATTCAATTGATGCTATTCAAGGCTGGAATAATCCCAATGAGTTGTATAGGTTTAGTAGTTGGAAGTTACTTGATAAGATACCAAAGTTTGCACAAGTTGATCAGTTACCAAACTGGATAGATTCAACAATGGCTGTGCATCATGTAAATATTGAGTTTGTGGGTGGACACATAATTGAAATACACGGCAGACATGGCTTGGACTTTCCCAAAGGTGCAAAGGAAATTGTACCGGTTTGGCAAGACACTGAACAGGATCAGCATATGATGTACAACGAAATGAGAGAGTGGACATTTAAACCAAACTACGAAGATGCAGACGGAACACTGCAAAACCCACGCCTTGGCTTCTATTACAGATAAATAACTACATACATAACAGAGAGGTAATCATTATGAGTTTTGTATTCGACTTCAATGCAGACCAGGTCAGAGAGTTATTAAATGGAAACTCTGAAACTGACGAGTGGTTTGAAGCAATGGAAGAAATCCTTCCATTTTATGAGATTAATACCGTGGATCGTGTAGCAGGATTTATTGCACAATGCGCTCATGAAAGCAACAACTTTCGAGTTCTACAGGAAAATTTAAACTATAGCAGTAAAGCATTAGATGCTATTTTTGGAAAGTATTTTGTAAGAGCTGGACGCAATGCAAAAGAATATCACAGACAGCCAGAAAAAATTGCAAACGTTATCTATGCTTCACGCATGGACAACGGCAACACTGCAAGTGGTGATGGTTGGCGATTTAGAGGCAGAGGTGTTATCCAACTTACTGGCAGACACAACTACACAAAATTTGGTGATAGTTTAAGCATTAGTGCTGAACAAGCAATCAAGTATGTTAAAACTAAAAAGGGCGCATTAGAGAGTGCATGTTGGTTCTGGGATACCAATAAGATTAATCGCTATGCTGACAAGCAAGACATTGTTGGTATGACCAAGCGTATTAATGGTGGTACTATTGGACTAGCAGATCGTAAAAAACACTTTAAACACGCACTGGAAGTATTAGGCGGACATTGGGAACCACCAGCAGTTGTACACAGTACAGTACGCAAAGGCAGTAAAGGCGAAACTGTTAAAGCAGTACAAAAAGCACTGGGTGCTAAAGCTGACGGTGCTTTTGGACCAGGAACAGAAGCGGCAGTTATTGCATGGCAACGCAGTCGTGGACTAGTACCTGACGGCATTGTTGGCCCAAGTACACTAAAGGCCATGGGGATAACCTAATGAGCTGTAAGATTTGTGGACACCCATCACACTGTGGGGGTCCATTACACAGAGACGAAACTGATTATGATGGTCGCTTATACACCATAAAAGTTTGTTATAATTGCAGTTGTAAAGATTGCACAAAGGAGAAGTAATATGTGGGAAATGATTGAGAACATGGCGACAGATAGATTGTGGATTTATACCGCACTGGCTGGATCGCTGATTGGATTGGCATTTAGTACATATTTTCAAAGTACACGATTAGGACTATGGCTGTATGCTAAGTTTGATTTGACTGTAGACTTTTTAGTCACACGTTGGGGCTGGACTTGGCTAGAACAACCCAAGGATGCATGGCGCAAAAAATATCCACACGTTACAAAAAAGATCGATGAACTTGAAAAGCGTATAAAACATCTGGAAGGAAAAAGATAATGGCAAATAAAGAAGACAATACAGGTAAGATGGAAGTATCATTACGTATACTAGGAAACGAACTAGTAGGTATCAAGATGGTAGTGGATGACTTCAAAGTTAAATGGTTAGTCTACGGAGTAATTACTCTAGTAGCATTGGGTTGGGCCGCAAGTAGTTTTGGTCCAGCATTGTTTGATATGGTTGGCGACAATGTTCAGTAAGCAATGCAAGTCACATTTAGAATCAGTAAATCAAACAGGATTACAGCACATGGCAACAGCGTTAAAAACAGCAGTAAAGATACAACTGTTAGTGCCTGCTTTAATCATACACAGTGTAGCACCCAGGTGCTTTACTAACACAGCAACTAATGTCATAAAAGACATTTTGGAGAAGCGGAAATGAACAACAAATTTAGTATAGGTGTTGTTGTTGCAATCGTACTACAAGTTAGTACTTTTGTATGGTGGACAGCACAACAGGCACAAACAATTACACAACTTGAAAGTGAAATGGCAGAGCTTACAGCGAGAACCGAAGTTGAAAAGGAAGTTACACTAATTAACGATGTAGCACAACTTAAAAAAGATATTCAAGAACTGAGTGATAAAACACTTGCAGCAGTATTAGACACAAACAATCGTATTGATGGATTAGGTGCGCACGTAGACAATCAGGACACTCGTATTAATGATACCTTTTCAACACAAATGGGCGAATTCCAAACAACAATACAAAACAGTTTCAATGTAGTTGAAGGTTGGATTGATGAGTTAGACAAGGATGTGGAAGATATTTACTTGCACATTGATGTGTCACATCAAGGATTAGATAAAAAATTAAGTGATAGAATTAAAGAACACAAACATCAGGGAGAAGAATAATGAAGAATTGGATTAAAGATAGATTGGACGAGCGTACATCATGGGATGGTGCCGCTCTTGTAGCAGTGGGCGTTATTGTATTAATTGCAGGACCTTTTGCTAAGTTAGCCGCATATGCAGCAATTGCATATGGTGCTTGGACTATATGGAAATCAGAATAAACAGTTGACATACAGTGAATTTCACTGTATAGTAGTATTATTATTAACAACAACTGGAGTATGACTCAACATGACTACATTTACATCTGATGATGTTAACAAGCTAAAACAGCTTGTAAACGAAGGCATTCAAGTAAAAGGCGAAATGGAAGCACTACGTGAAGGGCTTAAAGACACCGTAACAGCAATTGCTGAAGAATTAGACATTAAACCAGCGGTGCTTAACAAAGCAATCAGTATTGCATACAAAGCCGAGTTTAGTAGAGCAAAAGACGATTTTGATGAATTGGAAACAATTTTAGAAACTGTTGGCAGAACACTTTGAACAAAGTAATTCAATTTTGGCGGCACAGTTGGGAAACAGACAAGACAGCTTTTTACTATGAGCTGGTGAGTTTTGTTTTCACTGTTGCCGCCAGTTTAACTCTTGCACTTAGTGCAGATGCACCCGACATGCGAATAGTATACCCAGGCTTTTTTATAGGTAGTATTACAGCAATTGTAGCATACAAAAGACGTATGTTAGCATGGCCTTTGGTCTTGACAATTTACTTTGCATTTGTTAACATGGTAGGGTTCGGAAAGGCGATGGGATATTGGTAGATTATTACGCACTACACTGGAGTGATATTTTTGGTAATATGGGAGTACTATTGTTAGTAACCACTTACCTCTTATTACAAACAGATAGAATCGACGCAAAAGGTTTTTGGTATAGCTTTAATAATGCAATGGTAGCAATATTGTTGTTTGTTAATTTATATTACAAACCTGTACTTGCTAACATTACTCTTGAAGTATTTTGGTTAGGTATTAGTACGTATGGACTTTATAAATGGTATAAGGCAAAACATTAATGAGCTATGTAGACGGCATTATTGATAGAGACAAAGATGTAATTGATATCGTTGAACGTGTTGGGGGTAAGCGTGTTTACAAACAATTACCAGCACGTTACGTTTTTTATTATCCTGATGCAAGGGGTAAATTTAAAAGTATTTGGAATGAGCCATTGAGCCGCATTGCGTGTACTAATGGTAAAACTTTTGCCAGAGAGAAGAAACTTTACTCTCATAAACAACTGTATGAAAGTGATATGAATCCAGTGTTTCGCTGTTTAGCGGAGAACTATCTGGAAGCAGATGCACCACAACTAAACATTGCATTTTTTGATATTGAGGTTGACTTTAACAAAGACTTAGGTTTTGCTAATCCAAGTGATCCGTTTAATCCAGTAACCGCAGTTGCAGTGCATCTTAGTTGGCTAAATCGTACAATATGTTTAGCAGTTGCGCCCAAGACATTGGATCAGGCAACAGCACAGGCAATTTGTGAAAAGTTTCCAGACACTATGTTAATGAATGATGAAAAGGAACTGCTTCACACGTTCCTTGATCTTATTGATGACGCAGATGTAATAACTGGTTGGAACAGCGAAGGCTTTGATATTCCGTACATTGTAAATCGTGTTAAACGTCAGTTGGGTAAAGAACACACTAGACGTTTTTGTTTGTGGAACAAGTATCCCAAAAGACGTGAGTATCTTAGTTATGGTAAAACACAAGAAACATTTGATACAGTAGGGCGTGTACATTTAGACATGTTACAATTGTATCGCAAGTATACATATCACGAAATGCACAGCTATAGCTTGGATGCCATTGCCGAATATGAACTAGGCGAGAAGAAAGTTGAATACGAAGGCACACTGGATCAATTGTTCAACAACGACTTTGAAAAGTTTATTGAGTACAACAGACAAGACGCTGACTTGCTGGTCAGACTAGAAAAGAAACTACAGTTTATTGACTTGGCAAACGTGCTAGCACATGAAAACACAGTGTTACTACAAACAACAATGGGTGCGGTTGCACAGACAGATCAAGCGATTATTAATGCGGCACATGCACGTGGTATGCAGGTTCCTGATAAACGTAACCATGAAGGTAATACACAGGCCGCAGGTGCCTATGTTGCAACTCCGGTAAAAGGTATGCATGAGTGGCTGGCAAGTATGGATTTAAACAGTCTGTATCCTAGTATTTTACGTGCAGGCAATATGAGTACGGAAACTATTGTTGGTCAAGTAAGACATGTGTTTACACGTGAGATGCTGGATGACTTTAAAACTGTATCAGAAGCATGGGAGGGCAAGTTTGCTTGTCCAGAATACGAACTTGTTATGGACAAAGATCGTGAAACTATACTGCATTTGGATTTTGAGGATGGAACAACACTGGATGCAACTGGTGCTGAAATATATGACTTGGTATTCCTAAGTGGACAACCGTGGATCTTTAGTGCAAACGGTACTATATTCCGTCATGATACCAAAGGTGTTATTCCTGGCTTACTGGAACAGTGGTATGCAGAACGTAAGATACTACAAAAGAATGCCAAAGAGCAACAAGGTGTGGATGCTGATAAGTTTGCGTTTTGGGACAAGCGACAGTTGGTTAAGAAGATTAACTTGAACAGTTTGTATGGTGCGTTGCTGAATCCTGGTTGTAGATTCTTTGATCAAAGACTGGGACAATCAACAACACTGACAGGCAGATGTATTGCCAGACACATGGCGGCAGAAGTTAATCG
>ENA-UZWU01009599-UZWU01009599.1-metagenome-genome-assembly--contig:-Day-4--1m-contig-9599_pt1 | contig 10249 bp, 11 predicted proteins | sample MGYA00260345_ERZ794905 | MGnify/ENA metagenome assembly ERZ794905
ACAAATATTCCATCTGATTTTTCAAGCTCATAATCCGCAGGTGTTGCACTTACATATAATACTTGGTTTTGTAGGCCTTCAAATTCTTCAAATTTTAAAGGTCTATTGTCCATGGCTGCTGGTAATCTAAACCCATATTCAACTAAATTTTCTTTACGGCTTCGGTCACCACCATACATGGCATGTACCTGAGAAATAGTAACGTGGCTCTCGTCAATAACCATAAGAGAGTCACTAGGAAAGTAATCCAACAAGCAAAAGGGGCGAGTTCCTGGAAGTCGGCCATCCAAATAACGAGAGTAATTTTCTATTCCTGAACAGTAGCCTAATTCTCTAATCATTTCTAAGTCAAACTCAGTTCTTTCTTTAAGACGTTTTGCTTCTAAGTGTTTACCGATATCTTTAAAATAATCGTGCTGTTTTACTAAATCATCTTGAATATCTTTGATTGCATTTTGTAAAATGTCTGGTGAAGTAACAAACATATTTGCAGGATATATATTAATGGTCTTATAATCTTCAATCAATTTATTTGTATTGATATCAAATGATTCTATAGCCTCAATTTCATCACCAAAGAAATGAATTCTAAATCCATAATCTGCATAGCTTGGAAAAACATCAACAGTATCGCCTTTGATTCTGAAATTACCGTGGTTAAATTCTCCTTCTGTTCTGGAATATAAACTTTGTACTAGTTTGTGTAGCAAAGTGGTTCTAGAAATAACTTCATCTACTTGTAGGGTAATTACATTTTTTTGAAACTCAACAGGGTTACCAATTCCATATAAACAAGAAACGGAGGCAATTACAATCACATCCCTACGACCAGATAAAAGAGAAGAAGTAGTGCTTAAGCGCAGCTTTTCAATTTCTTCATTAATTGATAAATCTTTTTCAATATATGTCCCAGAAACTGGCATGTATGCTTCTGGCTGGTAATAATCGTAATAGGATACAAAATACTCGACTGCGTTTTCAGGAAAAAATTGTTTAAACTCTGAGTAGAGTTGTGCTGCTAGGGTTTTGTTATGTGCTAGCACTAAAGTTGGACGCTGTACTTTTTTAATAATATTAGCAACTGTGAAAGTTTTACCAGATCCAGTCACTCCTAACAGAGTTTGGTATTTTTCGTTGGATTCAATCCCATCCACTAATTGTTTAATGGCAGCTGGTTGATCTCCTGTAGGACTAAAACTTGAAATTAATTTAAATTGCATAAACACAAAGCTAAGGCAAAGTCAGCTTTAGAACAAAGCTGTGAATAGATTTTTAAAATTTAAAATGTGTTTAAAAATAAAGTTATAAATCTCTTTTTTTTAATATACTGAAGGATGAATATATAAATATTAGAGTCCATGTTATTACTATTAAAACAGTTTCGAAATGAACAGAATAGTCATAGATTATATCTGAATTTCCTGGAAATTTAGTCATTGCAATTCGTTGAAATGGTTGTTTAATCAAGTTTGACATCGAAGTTAAAGGAAAAAGGCCTTGCACCTTTTGTGCTAATTCGTAATTACCTTTCCATGTAATAACTCCTAAAACAATCCATTCTAAAATTAAATCAATAAATAGAAAAGCCAATGCAAATGCAGATCGCTTAGCTAGTACTCCCAAAAACAAACAAAAAGAAAAGAAACCTACTAGCTTCACGAAATAAGCAATTAGAAACTCCATTTCCCGAATTATAATATTGAATTCGTCATAACTTGAATAAATGAGCCCTAATATTAAAGACAGAATGAAAATAATTACTGTTGAGACTAACGAGAAAAAGATGATAACATAGAATTTGGAAAGTATAAACTCTTTTTTAGTTAGTCCATCTATTAAGTTTTGTTTTAATGTTTTGTTACTGTATTCATTACCAACCATTGATACTACAACTATTGCGAAAAAGAATTTAAACAAAGCTGAAAAGTAGGTAGTGATCTGCCATATTATTGGGAAATTGAAAATTCCCAGCTCTCCTAATTCTAGGGTAAAAAAGCCAAAGAAATTGATTTTTATAGATGACAATAAAATTACACACAACGGTAATATAAACGATATAAATATTAAAATTTTACTTGTTCGATTTAGTAGAAGTTTTTGAAGTTCTATTTTAATTAGTCGTTTCATTCGTTTTCAGTTAGTTGTAAAAATTGTTCCTCTAGACTTTCCTTTCGTTTAACTAAGTGGCTAAGAATAATTCCATTTTTAAAAAGTAATTTATTGAATTCTTCAGCCTCCATTGGAAGTTTTAAAAATGCTGTAATTAATTCTCCTTCAATTTTCGTACGTACAAAATTAGTATGTGAATCAATTAAATCAATCAACTCGTCTTGTTGTGATGTTTTAAGCTCAAAAAAACCATTGCTAGAAATTAATTCATCTACCCTTCCTGAAAATATATTAACTCCTTTATTTAGTACAACTACATGGCTACACACTTTTTCAACTTCGTCCAATAAGTGGGAGGCAAGTAGTATAGTAGTTCCAGCTTCAGCAATTTTCTTTATTATTTCTCTAATTTGATGTATTCCTTGTGGGTCTAAGCCATTCGTAGGTTCATCTAGAATTAAAATTTCTGGGTCATTTAAAAGAGCGGAGGCAATAGCCAGTCGCTGTTTCATTCCAAGCGAGAAATTATCAAAAACGTAATCTTTTCGATTTAAAAGTCCAACAATTTCTAAAGTCTTATTAATTGAATCATGACTAATTTCTTTAATTCTACAAACTAACTTTAGATTTTGATAAGCAGTCATGTATGGATAAAAATTTGGCCGCTCAATAATAGCCCCTACTTTTTTTAATGCCTGATGTGTAGTCAAACTGCCATCATACCAATGAAATTCTCCAGAAGTTTTATTAACTACATTTAGAACAATCCCCAAAGTTGTTGATTTACCACTTCCGTTTGGACCTAAAATCCCATACACGTTTCCTTTTTCGATGTTAAAACTTAGATTTTTAACTGCAGTGAGGTGGCCGAATTTTTTAGTTAAGTTTGATATATTTAAAATTGAATTCAATTCTTATTTTTTTATTAGTTACAACACTTATTAGACTGTAAATATTGGTAATTGTTACAAGTTAAAAATAAATCCTAATTTTGAAAATAATCTAAATTATGAAAAACGATTTAAAAATTTCCTTTAAAAAGCCATCTTATCCTGTTAGCGAGTTACTAAAAGCTTACCTAAAAAAATATAATCGTAGTATACGTTTACCTATATTTTACGATGATTTACTTCGTTTTCAGGGTTCTGTTGAGGTTTTTGATAAAAATGATAAAAATACACTTTGGATTCGAGCTTATTATAGCGAGTCTGAACGAATAGAGATAGACTTGAACCTAAAAAGAATTTATACAAAATTGCACTCGGACGGGAATCAAAAAATCATTCCATATTTAAGCGTGGATGCTATTGACTATTGTACGTTTGGAAACTCTAAACCTTTTCGTATAAAAATTAGAAATATTCTAAATGACAACTTCGCATATTTTTATGTAAAAAAAGCAGATGCCTCAAGAATATATGGTCTTGAGTTAGAGCATATGTTATCTCCACATAATTTAAATTTCTTAGTTTATAATAACACTCTGATTGAAGAGCATATTATTGGAATTCCAGGTGATGAGTTTATTGAAAATATGTTACCAAGTTGTTCTTCATCTGAAAGATCACAAATTGCTAAGGAGTTTGTTAAATTCAATGAACGTTGCATGATTCGTTTGTTGGGTGATATGCGTTCTTACAACTATGTGATAGTACCTACGCATGATTTTGATCATGTAGTGTATTCAATACGAGCTATTGATTTTGATCAGCAGTCTTATGAAGGGAAATTTAATGTTTATCGCCCTCAATTTTTTAAAGAAAATTTCACAATGGTTGATTTAGTTTCTGAAAAATTTGAAAAGATGTCGATTAATCAATACAAACTGGAAGAACGTTCCATTATAGCTAAACGCCTTTTGAGTTATGAAAATAGAATTAGTAAATTGATTGAAAGTATGTCAACAGATACTATTTCAGTTCCAGAAAATGAATTATTGTTAAAAGCTACAATATTTGAATATACTAAAGATCCTAAGTTTCTAAAAAGTAAGAACATGGGTGAGATCTTGAAGAATGCTTTAGATTTTGTAAAACGAAATTATGAGACAGAAAATACTGAAATTATTTTTTAACCCCAGTCGTCGTTATAGTCTAGTTGATCATAATCTTCGATATTAAAATCATCATTATTTTTATCGAAAAAATTTTCATTTTTTTCAGCTTTGAAAGATTTTTCTGGGGCTTCATTAGGAACTTGACCGTGAACAAACATAAGGTTTGGGTAGTCTGTTCCTTGAGCTTCTTCCACTACCTCGGCTAGCTCTACCAAAAAGGTCCACATGTTTAAGAAATCATATACATAGATTAGTTTAGTGCTAGATTCTGATACTGCGGAGTCTAAACTTTTTTCATTCATTAACTGAATGTCGCTACCTCCTTCACTCATATCAAATAAAGAAATTTCTTCTCCTTGGTTCCAATTATCATCGCTCATATAAAATGAAGCCATTTCGCTACCATCAAAACCAAAGGATTGTGTGATTACATTATGTAAGTCTTCTAAAGAGTCTGTTTTTCTAATTTCAATATCCCTAAAAATATCTTCTTTTGTATCGTTGTCTAAGACAACTCTGAATCTATAAATCATAGTCTAATAATATTTTACAAATATAAGTTCCATTTTTGTTATGCGGGTTGGTTTTGTCTTTTTTTGTGAAGACATTCTAGTAGAATATACCACTGAATTCCAAATAATATTGAAGCAATTACTAAATGTAAGGGTTGACTTAAAAATGGAAAATCGAAATAGTACATCATTATCCCAGTTAAAACTTCTAAAAGAATACAATAAATCACTAGTTTCATTTTAAAAAAACCTAGTTTATTGGATTGATTTATATACCATAGATACCCATTTAAAAACAGAACTAATATTGAAGTCGAACGGTGGAAATAAAAATTTAGTGTAGGTGACTCTAACCACATTTCTTTCTGATACCCAATTAGCCTTGTTTGCTCATCAACAAACTCTCTTACTTGGGTACCTAAAACTATTTGTATAAGTGACAAGCTAATAGCTAAAATTAGAATTTTATAAAACTTATGATGATATATCTGTTGTTTATAAGTGGATTTAGAAGCAAATATTAAATACAAAATAAACGCAACTATAAGCAGGGCCATTACCATATGAATTGTGATCTTATAGGGGGCTAAGTTAGAGTCAACAACAGTTTTCCCTAGCCATGCTTGAAAACCCATTCCAAAAAGAGTTAAAATCGAAACTATAGGAATCCATTTATTTTTTTTCCAAAACCAAAAGGATAAAATTGAGAATATCAAAATTGGGATTCCTGATAATACACCAATCAATCGATTGACGTATTCAACCCAAGTATGAATAGGGTCATAAGAAACATAGTTATGTTTACTGTAGACCTTCCAATCATTTGCGTCAAATGAATCTGTGGAAGTAAAATCTTTTTTTGCCACTAAAAATGCTTGATGTTCTAATAGAATCATCATTCCTTTTTCATAGTAGTTGTTAGCTTTAAATAATAATTGTTTGCCTTCAGTAGGAGGGATGTAGTATCCAAAACATTTAGGCCAATCAGGACAGCCCATCCCTGAGCCAGTCATACGTACAATAGCCCCGGCCACAATTACAAGGTAAATGAGCGTCAAAGAAATTTTTGAAAGTTTTCTGAATTTATTCTTCATTTGAAATAATTAATCCTAGTTCAGTTCCTTTTTTCAACATCAAATCAAAAGCTTTTTCGGGATCGTTTGGGATAATACCCTCCAAGATAGATTCTTTTATATATTCTTTGATAATTCCTATTTCTTTTGAAGGACTTAGGTCAAAAGTTTTCATGATTGTTTCTCCAGAAATTGGAGGCTGAAAATCTCGTAAACGGTCACGTTCTTCAACTTCTACTATTTTTTCTCTGACAAGCTTGAAGTTGTTATGGTATTTTTTGAATTTAAATAGATTTTTGGTGGTTATATCCGCTTCACAGAGTGTCATTAAATCCTCAACAAATTCCCCGGCATCAAAAACTAGTCGTCTAATTGCAGAGTCGGATATATTTTCTTGAGCCAAAACTATAGGTCTTGAACTCATAAAGACAAGTTTTTGTACGTATTTCATTTTGTCATTTAATGGCATCTTAAGACGTTTGAACAAGTGATAGACCATCTTAGATCCTTTTAATTCGTGACCGTGAAAGGTCCAGCCTACTTTTTTACTAAATCGTTTAGTTGGTGCCTTTCCGATATCATGCAGAAGAGCTGCCCATCGAAGCCAAATATTATCAGTGTAATTAGATATATTATCTACAACTTCTAGAGTGTGGTAAAAGTTGTCTTTGTGCTTTTGTCCTTCAATTTCATCAACTCCTTTCAAGGCTGTTAGTTCAGGCATTATGTAATCGAGTAGTTCTGTTTTTTCAAGTAGTAAAAAACCAATGGAAGGCTTTTTACATTCCAATATTTTTTGAAGTTCTACGTTAATTCGCTCATTTGTAATAATTTCAATACGTTGNNGATTGTTCTTTTATTGCTTTTAGACAAGCGGAATCTATTGTGAAATTTAATTGGGTTGCAAATCGAATAGCCCTTAGCATTCTTAATGGATCATCACTAAATGTAATAGCGGGTTCTAAGGGAGTTTTAATACTTTTTGACTTAATATCACTTATGCCTTCAAATGGATCTAAGAGCTCTCCATAGCTAGCCGTATTTAAGCTAATAGCCATGGCGTTGATAGTGAAGTCTCTTCTGTTTTGATCATCTTCTAAGGAGCCATTTTCTACAATTGGGTTTCGACTATCTTTCTCATAGGATTCTTTTCTGGCTCCCACAAATTCAATATCAATACCTTCATGTTTAATCATTGCTGTTCCATAGGTTTTGAAAATTTGAACCTTAGGATTACTAGGTAATTTTTTTGAAACATGTTTAGCTAGTTCAATTCCACTACCTGTAGCTACAATATCAATATCTTTTTTTGAGCAATGATCTAAAATAAAGTCACGTACAAAACCTCCAATGACATAAGAGTCAAAACCGAGTTCTTCTGTTGATTTAGAAATGATCTCAAAAATTGGAGATGAAAGCGCATGTTTGTAATTCATAGGTATTTGGTATGCTTACAATTAAAAATTATTTTCTAATAACTTTTACTTCTCCGTTGTTGCCTAATTTAATAATCGAAGATGGTTTAGAAGCTTTTTTTGTACGTTCCAAATTTACGACATAGTCTACACCTTTTAAAATATACTCATCGATTTCTTGAAAGGTTTTTGGAGTCAATTTTCCTGCAATATTAGCAGATGTAGAAACAATAGGTTTCTTAAATTTTTTTAGTAAATCAACACAGAAACCTTTTTTAATCATTCGAATAGCTAATGTATTATCTGCAGCAATAAGGTTTTCGGAGACTCTCAAGGGTTTGTCATATACTATCGTTGTTGGGTCGACTGCATGTTCTAAAATGCTGTATGCAGCTTCTGGAATTTCTTCCAAGTGATAATTTAACATTTTTAAATCACTGACTAAACAAATCATAGTTTTTCTATCCTTACGTTTTTTAAATTTAAATAGTTTTTCAACTGCTGAGTAATTAGTTGCATCACACCCCAAACCCCAAACGGTATCGGTTGGGTAAAGAATAATCCCACCTTGTTTGAGCGATTTAATAGTGTTGTTTATTTCAAATGAATTCATATGTGGGATTTTACTTTCAATTTTATTATTAAATAAAAATTAAAGTCTGTTTTTTCTCAGTAACCAAAGTTTTATATACCTGATTAATATTATATATCCTTGTATATATCCAATAGCCAAACCGACTACACCATCTCTAAATCCACTTTGTAAAATATAGTGCTTAAAAAATCCCCAAAATGGTTTAATTATAAAATGATAAGGAGTTAATTTTCCTGTTCTTTTATCATAATCTACCGATTGCCAAGTTGCATAACGGTTCATTTTTTCAATATACTTATCAAAAGTTACATATGTGTTATGATAAAATTTATTTTTAAGTTTCCCTGTTTTTCCATTAACAAGAATTTTTGCGTGAACTAGTTTGTCTTCATAAACACAAAAGTCTCTTTTAAATAGTCTAATTACACTGTCATTTTTCCAGCCACTGAAATTTACTTTCTCACCCATAAAATGATTATTTCTTCCAATCGAATATGCCGCTATATCATTTGGCGGATTTTGCATTAGTAATTTAATTTCATTTTCTAGTTCTGAAGTTACACGTTCATCGGCATCTACCAATAAGATCCACTCATAGCTAGCCTGAGGAATAGCCCAATTTTTTTGTGATGCAGAATACTCATATTCTCGCCTTATAACTTTAGTTGCTAACTTTTTAGCTATTTCATAAGTTCCATCATTACTAAAGCTATCAACTACAATTATTTCGTCAGCAAAATTAACACATTTGATGACTCCTTCAATATTATGTAATTCATTGCCAGTGGGAATTATTACAGTTAGTTTAGCCATAATTTGTGATAACTTTAATTTTAATAATTAATATAGCTTTTTTTCAAAATATGATATTAATTTTGTTGAATTCACACTGAACCTTTGCCGTTAATATTAAAGTGTAAACTTACAAAAAAACTTTATATTTGCGTGAATGACACCTATTGATACTTCTATAATTATAAGCACCTACAATTCTGTTGAATGGCTTGAAAAAGTACTTCATGGATATAATAATCAAAACTATAAATTGTTTGAAATTATTATAGCTGACGATGGTTCCACTCAAGCTACTTTTAATTTGATTAAAAAGCTCAAAAATGAAGTCTTTTATCCAATTATTCATGTTTGGCACGAAGACAATGGATTTCAGAAGTCAAAAATATTAAATAAAGCAATTTTGGCATGTAATACTCCTTACATAATCATGTCTGACGGAGACTGTATCCCTAGATCCGATTTTGTTCAGGTTCACAATGACCATAAAGAATACGGTTACTTTTTGTCTGGCGGCTATTTTATGTTGCCTATGAGTATTTCAAAGTTAACAAATATTGATGATATTTATAGTGGAAAGTGTTTTGATTTAAAGTGGTTAAAATCTAATGGATTAAAATCCTCATTTAAAAATAATAAGCTCTCATCATCTAGATTTAAGTCATGGTTTTTAAATAATGTAACTCCTACCAATGCAAGTTGGAATGGTCATAATGCATCTGGATGGAAAAAAGATATTATTGCGATTAATGGTTTTGATGAACGCATGCAGTACGGCGGTCAAGATCGTGAGCTCGGTGAACGGCTTTTTAATTATGGAATAAAAAGTAAGCAAATACGTTACAGTTCAATTTGTGTACATTTAGATCACCCCAGAGGATATAAAAATATAGATTCTATTAATAGGAATTTAGCTATCAGAGCTACTACCAAAAATGAGTTTAAAGTTTGGACAAAATCAGGAATAGTTAACACCCAAGTCTCAAATTGATTTAATTATCATTATGAAGAAAATTATAGCTCCCTTGTTTCAAAAAAATAAGACTGAATTAGATAATTTCGTTTCTGAATTTAATCTTTCTGGAAAACAATTTGGGGAAGCTTCAAGAAATACAATTAAATTATTTGATTTAAACGGAACTAAGGTTAACATAAAAGCTTTTAAAACTCCGATGATTATTAACCGTCTAATTTATGGTTTCATAAGAAAAAGTAAAGCCCGGCGTTCTTTTGAGTATGCAAATCGTTTATCATCATTAGACATTAAATCTCCAACTCCTATTGCATTTTATGAGTTTTCTAATTTTGGGTTTTTTGGAAAAAGTTATTATGTTAGTAGTCACTTGAACTGTGACTTAACTTTCCGAGAACTTACAAAAGATCTGAATTATCCAGATCANNGAGATTATTATTCGAGCTTTTACTAGATTTACTTATAATCTGCACCAAAAAGGAGTTAATTTTTTAGATCATTCACCTGGAAATACATTAATTGTAAAGAACGATGGTGGCTATGATTTTTACCTTGTTGATTTAAATAGAATGAAGTTTATGGATCTTTGTGTTGAAGTTAGAATTGCTAATTTTGCAAAATTAACAACCAATAAATATATTGTTAAATTGATGAGCGATGAGTATTCAAAATGTATAGGCAAGTCAAGCGATTATATTTTTAAAATAATGTGGAAACATACCTG
>ENA-UZWU01010310-UZWU01010310.1-metagenome-genome-assembly--contig:-Day-4--1m-contig-10310_pt1 | contig 10232 bp, 8 predicted proteins | sample MGYA00260345_ERZ794905 | MGnify/ENA metagenome assembly ERZ794905
TTGATGAACTATGCCGATATACCTGCCAGCGGAATTATTCAGCCGGGTAGTCGGGTCACTTATCGTTATCTCATGGCGGCTAATGACCAGGATAGCTTTGAAGAATATCAAGCGTGGCTTGAGCCTCAATTAGATATTCATGACAGATTGATTACGCCTGATCAGGCTCAGGCGAGTATTGCGGATACTATGGATAAAGGGAGACGTTTTTTGTTGTTGGCTGGAAGTATCGGTGTAGTCTTGGCTGGTATTGCATTGGCCCTTGCTAGTCACCATTTTGCTAGCGGACAAACCAAGCAGGTTGCCCTTCTGAAAAGCTGGGGTATTCCAGCCTTAAGAGTCCGAAGATTATATCTACAACAGAGCATTTGGATGGGAATTTGCGGCTCTTTAATTGGATTAGCAGTGGGTTTTGTATTTCACCATTTGCTTCTTTTGATCGTGAGGGAATGGTTACCTATAGAATTACCTTTGGCAGGTCTGCGACCTTGGATAACCGGATTGGCGACTGGACTACTGTGCTTAGCGGGGTTCACTCTGCCGGCTTTGTGGCACTTACCCGCCCAGTCACCCCTCGCGGTATTGCGTCAAGATGTGGCTTCAAAACCCCTAAGCTCGGTAATTAGAGTGTCTTTCGGTGTCGCGGCGATCACAGGTCTATTGCTGTGGTATAGCAATAATCTTTATTTGTCTTTAGCGATACTAGCAGGCTTCGGTGTTACAGCATTGGCCTCAGTTTTGGGAGGATTATTCCTATTGCGATTAGGTATGCAATATGGGCAACGCATGGGTAGTATTTGGCGTCTAGCGTTGGCCAATCTGTGGCGTAGGCGCTCCCAGAGTTTAATCCAGATGATTGGGTTTTCTGGCGCTATAGCGCTACTAATGATAATGATAGTGGTACGCACGTCATTAATTGACCAGTGGCAGTTCCAGTTAGCCGAGGATGCTCCTAACCACTTCTTGGTTAATGTGGCCCCCTATGAGTTAGATGGTGTTAGGCAGTTGGTTGAGGACAATCAGCTCAACACAGCTGGGTGGTATGCCATGGTTCGCGGCCGAATGACCGAGATTAATGGCGTTGCGATTACTGAAGAGCAGAAAGATAGCCATGAATCTTTTCGTCGTGAACTCAATCTTAGCTGGACCACTGAATTGCCTGAGGGGAACACCGTTGCTCAAGGCGAATGGTGGGATCTTGATGAGTTGGCTAAATTCAGTGAAAAAACGAATGAAGCGGGGCAGGCCATTGCTCCGGTATCTCTAGAGGACGAGCTTGCAGGAGAACTTGGTTTAAAGTTAGGCGACCGCATTACCTTTAGCGTTGGTGGTCTTATTTTTGAAGCTCAGATGATCGGGACACGCAGTCTGAATTGGGACAATATGACGCCCAATTTCTATTTCTTGTTCCCTGAGGGCTTGCTCGAGGAGTACCCCCGCACCAGCATGACTAGTCTCTATATTCCCCCAGAAAAGAAACTTTTAGTTAATGATATTTTGCGGAGTTATCCAACGGTGCAAGTGATCGAATTGGATAAAATTATTGATCGAATCCGAACCATAGTTTCTCAGGTGACCCGAGGTCTTGAGGTAATGACCTTACTTATCTTGGGCTGCGGTGTGCTGGTGATGTTCGCTGCTGTGAGTTTGTCTATGTCTGAACGGCTTCAAGAGAGCGCTATTTTGCGGACGTTGGGCAGTTCTAGGCGACTTATATTAGGGATCCAATTAATCGAATTCAGCGCCTTAGGCACAATGGCTGGGCTGTTGGCTAGTGCTGGGGCAGAATTATCTGTGGCGATGCTGCAGCGTTATATGTTTGATCTGCCTTTTTCGATGCACCCTTGGCTATGGTATACAGGGCCGCTAGTTGGCGGTCTACTGGTTGGCTCATTAGGTGTAGGTTACAGTCGAAAGGCTGTAGTTCAGCCACCCCTCGAAGTACTAAGAAGTCTATAGCCAATAGGTCTACGCAGGTTACTTTAGTGGTAACTGAATACTGAAGATCGTTTCGTTGCCGTTATCTGATACTACCGCTATCTGGCCATGATGCTGTTCAGTGATGATGAAATGAGTAAATGACAGACGCTGACCCATGCTCTTTTGATCATTATGTTTGTCTTGGGATGCAAACGGTTCGAAGATGTACTGCTGTTCTTCATCGCTAAGAGTCTCGCCGTTGTGCTGAAAACGTATCCAAATATCGTCATAAAGCTGTGTTACTGCGATCCGTATGCAGGGAGAATGATCAATATCATCTATCTGCCCCAATGCTGCACATGCATGGCGTATAAGGCTTAGAAAAACTTGCTGTAACTCAGTGGTATAGCACGGAAAGTCAGGCAAATCGTCCGCATACTCCCTCTTTACATCCACATCTTGGAACCGCAAGCCTGACGTTACAGAAAGTACATCTTCAGCTAACTCAATACTGTGTTCAATAATATCAGCAATACTTGCAATGGATTTAGCATCGCCGCCACTCCCTGAGAAATCCAATAAGTTTTCTATTACTGACTTCGCTTGTTGGCCTCGAATAACACTGTCTTCCAGTGTTTCTCCCAGAGCAACGGCATCAAAAGATTCGTCTGTTAGACCCTGGCGTGCAGTTTTCACAGATTTCAGCATCTCGCGCAGCGGAATGTTAATGTCATGGGCCATGGTTGAAGCCATTTCACCCATTAAAGACATTTTATCCCGTTGAATCAGCATAGTTTCTGAGTTCACCCGCTGCGTAATATCGTCGATTAGCAATACTACACCTGTGACTGATTGATCTTTGAGGGGATATATGGTGATGTCAAAATGAAATTGACCACGCTGACTGTACTTTATGGTCACGGCAGATTGTTTTTTATGTGCTTCGTCAATCTGGTTTGGAGTTACTGTGATTTCCGGGTAGCACTTCCATAAATCTTTACCGATAACCTTGGTTGCGGCTAACCCTGAGACTTCTTCAGCTCGCGGGTTCCACTGAGTAATTTGATTGTCTTTGTTTAACCCGATAAGCATGAGGGGCATTGATTGCAGGATTTCAGAAATATAGGACTCTGATTGCCTTAACTGAGAAGTCGTCGTTAAATGCTCACTAATCTCTGCTTCCAGCGCCTTATTGCTTTCAGACAGTAAAGTGTTTGATTCATTCAAGGTTGCCGTTCGCTCAAGAACCCGCTTCTCTAACTGAGCACGAATTTCTTCCAATTCGTTATTATATTGATGTGCTTGTCGCCGACTTACGAATAACCGCAGCACAGTATAAGTCAGCGCAAGAATGAGAATACTACTAGAAAAGTTAGCAATCCATTGCCAGTTAGTTGAGCCATCATCTTCTCTAAACACCCGGAAGATATCCGCAGTGGCGAAGGGACTAAGTAGCAAGCTAGCAGTGATTATGAATTTTTTCATAGTTTCATTATGGCAAAGGTAGAGCGGGAAAAATAGTGTACAAATTTAAACCCGTAGTATCCGAGTAATTTTATAGCTAGTCTATGAGTTCTTTGTGTCACCTAGGTCTTATTATTTGCTCATAAATATCAGAGCTACCATCGTTTTTAAGTAACAGCACATTATAGTCATCTCGCATATTACCCATTTCCATGCCTGGAGATCCCATGGGCATGCCAGGAACGGCTAGACCAATGGCATCTTTTGGTGGATTGTCCAAAAACTGCTTCACGATCGCGGCAGGTATGTGCCCTTCGAACACAAAACCATTTTTCGATATGGCAGTATGACAGGATTGATATTGGGGCAAGATTCCACTGTCAGTTTTTATTTGGTCTAGTCTATCTGTGTCGTGAGCTGTAGCTTTAAACCCAGAGAGCTCTATATGATCAATCCATTTTTGGCAGCAGCCGCACGTGGGACTTTTAAACACGTCCAGTGATAACGCATCCGCTACAGATGAGTGCGCGTTCATAGTCAAAGACGATTGAATATCGTGCTTGTCGGAAGCATTAGCAGATGTTGTGAAAAATGCTAGAACGTAGAATGACAGAGTTAATAAAAATTTCATTGTATTTCCTTGAGCCGATGAGACGAAAGATTTAATAGTATTACTTAAAAAATCTTGTGCTTCCCTTTAAGAATTTCCAGATACATGAGGTGATCCCCAATGAAGCTATAAATAGGGTATTTAAATGTCGCAGGTCTGTTGTGTTCAATAAAAAAGTGGCCAGTCCAAGCAAAACTATAACCAGCGAGTAACGAACCTAATAAGTATAAAACATTAAATGACATAAAGAATTTGATATAGAAGTAGATGGATATGGATGTACCTATAAAGTGAAGTAGCTTTGTATGCTTGTTATTGTGTTCACTTAAGTAGTAAGGGTAAAAATCTTTAAAGTTGGTATATTTTTCCATTTTCATAATCCTCTCAGTAATAACAAAATACCGTTATTCAAACTAATACACAAACAAAAACAAGTAGATGATTGATCAGTACTTGTTACAGGAGTAGATGAATAGTTTAAGTCGATCTATTAAACTCCAAAGGACTAAAGAGAATATGAATTTTGAATACTATACCAGTGGTTAATGTTTTATTTGCCTTTGTTCCAGTGATTTTGGTCTTGGTCATCATGTTTCGTTGGTCCCTTAATGTCAGCGATGGTTTTGTTGCGTTGGCGCGAATGCTGATTCAGTTGACCCTTATTGGTTACGCTTTGACCTGGATCTTTTCGATAGATTCATCTGCTTTAGTGCTTGGTATCCTCAGTGGAATGTTGCTTATTGCGAGTTCTATCGCTCTAAAGCCTCTTGGAAAAGACAAAATAAAAGGTGACTATACTAGGGCGCTTATCGCTATTACTTTTGGCGGTGGGGTGACCTTAATCTTCATTACCTATTTCGTTCTTAATATTGATCCATGGTATAAAGCCAATACCTTGATTCCGCTGGCGGGAATGATTTTTGCCAGCGCTATGAACACAGTGAGTGTCGCTGCTGAGCGCTTTGCCATGGAAATAAAGCAGGGTATGGAAAGTGTCAATGCACGTAATCACGCATTTAAGGCTGGTTTGATTCCGATATTCAATAGTTTGTTGGCTGTGGGATTGGTTTCACTTCCTGGAATGATGACAGGCCAGATATTATCAGGAGTATCTCCTTTGATTGCCGTCCGTTATCAAATTGTGGTTATGTGCATGATTACTGGTGCCGCGGGCATGGCAACTGCTCTATATCTCTTCCTTGTTACTCACAAGAATGTGAGGAAGGTCTCATGAAGAACAGCTTACCGATATAGTCTCTGCCCAGTCAGGCGGCAACCCTGCATAGTGATTCGCGTGGGGGTGTTCTTCAAATGGGCTTTGTAGTATTTCGAGCAACAGATTGACCTCTGAATAATCACCTTGTTGGGCTTTTTCGATAGCTGCTTGGGCCATGTAGTTACGGAGGATATATTTAGGGTTTGTTTGCAGCATTATCGCTGAACGCTCAGAATCTGAGCTATCTTGCTGCCGCAAACGTTGTAGGTAAAGTTCGACCCAAACATCAAAGGCTTCGCGGTCAATGAATAGATTGCGCACCTCCCGTTGATCCTCTGAGAAGTAACAAAGTTGTCTAAAGAATAAAGTGTAATCCACTTGATTTTCTGCCATTAGGGCCAACAGATTGTTAATCAGGGTCTCATCACTGTGGCGATATTCCTCCAACCCCAACTTTGTTGACATCAGTTCGCGGTAGACTCGCAAAAACGTCGGCTCGTAGGTTTTTAATGCATCGACCAATAGCTCTGAAGGAATCAGCGACATTAATGAAGTGGCCAGGGCATTTAGATTCCACAACCCCACAGAGGGTTGATTTTTGAAAGAGTATCGACCATTGGTATCCGAATGATTACAAATAAAGCCTGGATCGTATACGTCGAGAAAGCCAAACGGCCCATAGTCAATGGTGTCACCCAGGATCGACATATTGTCAGTATTCATTACCCCATGAGAAAACCCAACAGCCTGCCACTGAGCGATCATTTTTGCGGTCGCAGTAACTGTNNTAGTGAAAATGCTCAAAAGATCCGAAGCGAATATGACTGCGGGCCACCCGACATAGAGTTGCAGCGCTCTCTACTTCTTCACGATAAACGGGGGTCTTACTATCGACAAGGCAGAGGGCTCGAGTACTTGCTATACCAAGTCCGTGCATAGCTTCTGAGCAGAGGTATTCACGAATACTTGAACGTAGAACTGCTCGTCCATCAGCAAAACGAGAATAGGGGGTCGTACCAGCTCCTTTAAGTTGGATGTCCCATAGTTGAGTTTCTCCACTATTGGTATTTTTAACTTCTAACTCCCCTAAAGTCATAGCTCGGCCATCGCCTAATTGACCGGCCCAAACCCCAAACTGATGTCCTGAATAGACCAGAGAAATAGGCTGCAGATTTACCTCAGACAAATCGCCTGCCATTAGACTCAGCATGGATTCACTGGATATGAGGCCAGGGTCTAAACCCAACTCTTCACACAATAGATTATTGATACTTACAAAAACGGGTTTCGTTAGCGGCTGAGAGGCCACGACTGCAAAATGCAGATCACCTTGATCGTTAAACGATTCTAGAAATGTGTTTTTCAGCCCATTTGTAAACGGTAAATTTGTTCCATTCATACTGTTAGTCAACTTGTTCCATTGCCACATTGCTCCAGCTTATTCTGGCCAGGTTATCTGCATGGAGACTGCTAATGTACAGCCAATCATCTGTCTCAAGTGCACCTGTATTGGTGTGGTGCTCACCGTTAGGATCTTGCAGTGAAATCAGAACTTCTCCCTCACCATTCATAGCAAAAACATGGCTGTAGGGAACCGCCTGAGGCCGCATAAATGCGGGAAGTCGCTGAACCACTTTTCGCAAAATTGGTGAAGATGATAGATTATCAAGAGCCTTACTTCGGGGTGACACTAATCCCACCCAAAAACGGCCATCACGACCGCGCACGATGTTGTCAGGGAAACCGGGTAAATTATCAATTAACACGTCGGACTGACCAGTTTTAGGACCTTTTAACCAATACTTGTGGATGCGATAGCCACCTGTTTCGTTAACCAAAATGAACTCGCTATTGGCATCAGCAGCCACGCCATTAGCAAAGTTAAGTCCATCCATTAGTATTTTTGTTGATTCATCAATTGGATCGTATACAAGCAGACGCCCGTGGCCACCATGCTCCATAGTGTCTAGCAAACTAGCAGCATAGGTACCTCCCATATGGGCACCAAATTTTGTCGATGCGTCACTAAAATAGATCTTACCGTCAGCGGTTATATCCAGGTCGTCTGCATAGTCAATATCAGTACCGTTCACAGAGCGCGTTAAAACTGATAATTCTCCCGATGGAGTTATCTTCAATAGACCCTTATAGGCATCTGCAATGAGAAGATTATTTTCTTTATCGAACACTAGTCCCAGTGGGCTACCCTCGGTATTGACCCACTTAATTTGCTCACCAGTACCTTCGTTATAACGAACAATCCAGCCTTCTCGAGTCGCAGCGTATATCTCGCTACCCTTTAATGCCAAACCCTCAGGCCCATGAGTATCAGGCAGATTGATAATTTCGATGGTCTCTAGGCGGGTGTTTTGCTCAAAATCACCCACAAAGCCTTGATCCTTGGGTGCTTCCCAACTGACTGGGTCAATAGGTACTGGCCAAAGTAATAGGTAAGTAGACAGAATAATAACGAAAAGCAGCACCTTTTTAGGCATATTGAGTCCCCTTTAAGAATAATTTTGTGGCGAGTATGGTGCGCTACTGAACGCGGTTAATCAACTATATTAGTTTCCCTTGGTGTGCTGTCTTAGGTAGGGTAAAATGCTGCCTTGCAAACCAAGACCCAAACGAAAAAGGTAGTCACGAAATCATGGAAGTTAGTCCCTTGTATACAGCCCTAGAGGATCTCCAAACACGCACTGACGTGCTCAGGGGGTATCTTTGACTATGATAATCGTAAAGAGCGACTTGCAGAGGTTGAGCTAGAGCTGGGAGAGCCAAATGTGTGGAATGAGCCTGAGATAGCCCAGGAATTGGGTCGTGAGCGTTCCTCTCTAGAAGTCGTAGTAAAAACAATCGAAGATCTTGATACGGGGGTTGCCGATGCTCGCGAATTACTAGATATGGCTGTTGAAGAAGATGACGCAGATACTGTGTCTGATGTGGAATCGGACATGTCGGATCTTGAAACTCAATTAGCTAAACTAGAGTTTCGTCGCATGTTCTCTGGCCCGATGGATACAAATAATGCTTTCTTAGAGATTCAGTCTGGTTCTGGTGGTACCGAGGCTCAAGATTGGGCTGAGATGTTGTTGCGAATGTATTTACGTTGGGCTGATGATAAGGGCTTTAAAGCTGAGTTAGTCGAGTGCTCCGCTGGGGAAGTAGCCGGCATTAAGAGTGCAACAGTAGAGGTTTCGGGGGAATATGCCTTTGGTTGGCTGAGAACAGAGATTGGTGTTCATCGATTGGTTCGAAAGTCACCTTTCGACTCAGGAAATCGTCGTCATACCTCTTTTGCAGCGGTGTTTATTTCCCCAGAAATCGATGACAACATTGACATTGAAATTGACCCCTCTGACGTGCGCACTGATACTTATCGCGCCTCTGGAGCCGGCGGTCAGCATATTAATAAAACTGATTCCGCAGTGAGACTCACCCATGGCCCCAGTGGTATAGTGGTGCAAAGTCAGAGTCAACGATCCCAGCATCAGAATCGCGACAAATGTTGGCAAATGTTGCGAGCTAGGCTTTACGAATTAGAGGTAAGTAAACGGCAGGAGGCGGCGCAGGCTACAGAGGATACTAAGTCTGATATTGGTTGGGGTAGTCAAATTCGTTCTTATGTTTTGGACGATGCTCGAATCAAAGATCTGCGCACAAATATTGAGACACGCAATACTCAAGCGGTTTTAGATGGAAAGTTAGACCAATTTATAGTTGCTTCGCTGAAAGCGGGGCTTTAAAAACTAACATAACAAATAGAGTAAACATGACTGATCAACAGGATGAAAACAAACTTATTGCTGAACGACGTGCCAAGCTGGATGTGCTTCGCACTCAAGATGGAGCAACGTTCCCAAATCAGTTTCAGCCAGCCCATAAAGCCGGCCAGTTACAATCTGAGTTTGGCGATCAGTCTAAAGAGCAATTAGAAACCCTGGGAAAAGTGGTTAGTGTTGCGGGTAGAGTTATTCGTAACCGGGGTGCTTTCATTGTGGTTCAGGATAGTTCTGATCGTATTCAATTGTATGTAACCAAAGAGGCTCGACCCTTTGCAAAGTCTTTGGATTTAGGCGACATCGTTGGCATTACTGGAGCATTACATAAGTCAGGCAAGGGTGATTTGTATGTGCAGATGGACGAATACCTCTTGCTGACTAAAGCTTTAAGGCCCTTACCTGATAAATTTCATGGCCTTGCTGACCAAGAGATGCGCTATCGGCAGCGTTATGTTGATTTGATTGTTAATCCCGATGTTCGCAATACATTCCGTGTGCGTTCTAAGGTGGTGGACTTTATTAGGCGCTACCTGAATGACGCAGATTACCTGGAAGTTGAAACTCCAATGCTCCAAGTGATACCGGGTGGTGCAGTGGCACGTCCATTTGTGACTCACCATAATGCTTTAGATATTGACATGTATCTGCGAATTGCGCCTGAACTGTATCTCAAACGGCTTGTGGTTGGTGGCTTTGAACGTGTTTATGAGATAAACCGTAATTTCAGAAACGAGGGCCTTTCAACTCGCCATAATCCTGAATTCACGATGCTTGAGTTCTATCAGGCCTATGCCGACTTTAATGATTTGATGGATCTTACTGAAGATATGCTGCGCAAAATGACCACTGAGGTTTTGGGATCTACCAAAGTAGTGAATACAGTAAAAGATACTGATGGTGAAATTCAAAGTGAAACTCATTATGATTTTGCAGAGCCTTTTACCCGACTATCAGTGTTTGATTCGATTCTTCAATACAACCCTTCTATTAATGCAGATCAACTGAGTGATGAAGTTGAAGCCCGTAAAATTGCCAGTGACTTGCATATCCCTCTCAAAGATATCTGGGGTTTGGGAAAGGTTCAGATCGAAATATTTGAAAAAACAGTTGAACATCTTTTGGAGCAACCAACATTTATCACCATGTATCCCGCTGAGGTGTCCCCCTTAGCTCGGCGTAATGATGAAGATTCTTTTGTGACTGATCGATTTGAGTTTTTCGTGGGGGGCAGGGAGATTGC
>ENA-UZWU01012380-UZWU01012380.1-metagenome-genome-assembly--contig:-Day-4--1m-contig-12380_pt1 | contig 10216 bp, 13 predicted proteins | sample MGYA00260345_ERZ794905 | MGnify/ENA metagenome assembly ERZ794905
GCGCTTCGGAGTCCAGTAGAAATGTCGAACCCTGTTCGCCCCCAATGGGGCATGAATTATACAGTATTACTTGAAATTTTTAGAGGGATGACTATTATTTTTTGCATTCTTAAGAATTCTGCCCTGATCTCGCTCCCAGTCTCTTTTCTTTATATCTTGCCTTTGATCACGGATTTTTTTACCCTTTCCTGTAGCTATATCACATTTTATATGATTTTCTTTCCAGTACATTGAAGTCATGATTATCGTAAGCCCTTTCTCATTTTTTTGCTTTTGGAGCTCTATAATTTCTCTTTTTTTTAATAATAGCTTTCTTGTTCTAAGTGGATCGACATTAAAATCTTTCAATGATGCTGGAGGATCAATTTTGATACCAAATAACCAAGCTTCATCTTTTTTAAAAGTTACATAGCTATTTTTAACATCTATTTTACCATTTCTAAGCGATTTCACTTCCCAGCCTTCTAAAACAAGTCCAGCTTGGAATGAGTCGCCGAGAATAAAGTTCCTTGAAGCAGTTTTATTCTTTACAATAAGATTTGGTTTATCTTTGGACATACCTTTATTATGTCTTTTGATATGACTAGTGCAAGAAAAAATTAAATAAACATGAATATAAGTAATTTTAAATCAACGTATGGTTATATTGGATTCTTACCATTTGCCTTTTTCTCAATTGCACCTTGGATAGTAGGCTCAGAAGTTTCTAAAATTGCTATCGTTTTTCAATTAGCTTACGGATCTATAATTCTTGCTTTTTTGGGTGGCATGGCCTGGGGATGGAGAGATGAACAGCAAAATCAAAAATTTAATTTATCTATAGGTATTTTATTCAGCTTAATAGGTTGCCTTATTCTGTTTTTGACATACTTTGAGATAATTCTTATCGCGCTACTTATATCAGTATTTAGTTTTCAATCTTTTTATTACTTTGAGAAATCTACTGAAGATTTTAAATTAAGAGATGATGACTATAAAAAATTTAGAAAGATGCTATCTTTGCTTGTATCAATAAGTTTTTTGATATCATCTGCATATTGGATAAACCCTTATAGCAACCCTTTAATTTAATAACAAACTATGGAAATACAACGACAATTAAAATCACATGGAGCATGGATTGGTAAATGGACTTTTATACTTGCTGCTACTGGTTCAGCAGTAGGCTTAGGAAATATATGGGGCTTCCCATATAAAGCAGGTACAAATGGAGGTGGTGCCTTTGTTCTAATCTATCTTGGATGCATTTTAATAATTGGCATACCAATTATGATAAGTGAAATTATTCTAGGTAGAAGAGCAGGCAACAGTCCTATTAATGCAATGAGGAGTGTTGCGCTTGAATCTAATAGAAGTTCTTCATGGCAAATTGTTGGTTGGAGTGGAATATTTGCTGGAGTCTTAATACTATCTTTCTATAGTGTAATTGCAGGCATTTGTTTAAATTATATTTTTATATCTGCTTCATCATCTGGAGCAATCACCTCTCCAGAACAATTTACCAATGTCATTTCTTCGCCAATTAATTTAATTTTTTGGCATACAGTATTTATGATTTTAACCGCTCTGATTGTTTCAGCAGGGATCAAAGATGGCATTGGAAGAATGGTAAAGATATTAATGCCACTCTTAGGTTTTTTAATGATCTTTATGGTTATTTATTCAATAATCAATGGCGATTTTAGTAGAGCAATGACATTTCTTTTTGCACCAGATTTTTCAAATGTAACCTCAGATACGCTGCTTCAGGCTATGGGACAAGCATTTTTCAGCTTAAGTTTAGGCATGGGTTCGATTATGGCTTATGGAGCATATATGCCTAAAGATCAGAAAGTAGTTAGCACTTCTTTTACTGTAGCTTCACTTGATACCCTGATTGCAATTTTAGCTGGATTAGCAATTTTCCCTATTATATTTGCTTTCAATTTAGAACCAAATAGTGGACCAGGCCTTGTTTTTGTTTCAATGCTTTCTGCTTTTAATCAAATGCAATTTGGGCAATTTATTGGGCCATTATTTTTTATATTATTGTCAGTAGCAGCTTTAAGTTCATCAATCTCTCTTTTAGAGCCAGGCGTAGCATATTTATCAGAGGAAAATATTTTGTCTAGAAAAAGATCCGCTGAAATTATTTCATTTTTTGTTTGGATCCTTGGGATAGGCTCAGCATTAAGTTTCAATATTTTGTCAGATTTTTCTTTAATAGGTGATAGGAATTTTCTTGATTCAATGGACTTCATTGCAAATCAAATTTTACTTCCTCTTGGAGGAATGCTTATTGCTATATTTGTCGGTTGGTTCATGAAAAAGTCTTTGATCGAAGATGAGTTGGGCTCAATAAATACATCTCTATATTTTTTATGGAGATTTTTTGTAAAATTTATTGCTCCTGTTTGTGTAGGCTATATTTTTTATCGTCAATTTTTTTAATAACTAAATGAAAAGAGATCTTCACTTCAAGAAGGTATTAAAGCTCAATGCAGGCAAGGCTTTAGATGTTGTATCCAACTTTGATAAGTATGCAGAATTTGTTCCTGGTTGCACTGGAGCCTCATTAATTTCAAGAAATCCTCCAATTGAAATTGGACGATTGGAGTTCCAAATTTTAGGAAAAAAATACTTTATAGAATCTAGAAATGAGATCTCTAAGGATTCCATTAATATCGAACAATTAAAAGGACCTTTTGACAGCTTTAATGCTAAATGGTCAGTAAATAAGATAGATAAAGATTTTTGCGAAATAAAATTTTCTGCTGAATTCGAACTCCCTTTTTTATTAAATGCTATTACTCCTCAGCCAATAGTCGAATCGTTCTCTGATAATGTTATTAAGTCATTTATCAAGAAAGCTCAATGAAAGTTTTTTTTACATACCAGGGCGAAGAAGATAAATATTTTTATGAATTTAATGTTTCGTCAAGCCTAACAGTAGAAGAGCTTCTTCAATTCAAAAAAATACAGGATGTTATCAATAAGTTAAATCATAAATTAACTATTGCAGTTAATGGAGAGTTGCTTGATGGAAATTTTAAACCTAAACCAAATAAATATAGATTAAAAGAAGGTGAGAGAGTTGAGCTACTCAGGCCTTTAAGACAAGATCCAAAAGAGAGAAGATTGAAGAAAATTTAAATTTTATTCTTCAGATGATTTTTCAATAACCCAGCTTTCAACAAGATCATCCTCGTTGAAATATATAGTCAACTTATTTTCAGCTACGACCTCATTACCAACAGTAACGGAATTAAAATAATCCCACCTAGATGTTCGAAAAGGGTCTTGAATCAAAGCAGTTCCAAAAATAAATTGAACTTGCTCTTTTGTTAATCCCTCAGAAAGTTTTTCTAAATCTTCATCTTCAAATATATTTCCCTGAAGAACTGGAACCTTGTAGGGACTTAAAGATGAGCATGAGCTAATTGTTGTAATTACAATTAATATAAATAAAGTTGAAGCAAGTTGTTTCATAATTATTTTGGATTATACTTTGTAATGTATATAAAGTCTGTTCACAATAATAGAATATGACAATAAAAAATCATAATAGTTAGAATAATGTCAAAACAAAATGAAGAGCTAAAAAAAGCTGGTTTAAAAGCCACTTTGCCAAGAATAAAAATAATGGAAGTCCTTGCTTCTACAGCTTTACAGGAAGAGGCTCACTTTAGCGCAGAGGATATATATAAAGAGCTTATATCAAATAATGAGGACATTGGACTAGCCACAATATATAGAGTTTTAACTCAATTTGAATCTGCTGGCATGGTAACAAAGCATCATTTTGAAAATAGTAAGGCTGTTTACGAAATCAATCCAGATGAACATCATGACCACATGGTTGATGTTGATACTGGAAAAGTCATGGAGTTTCATGACGAAGATCTAGAAAAACTTCAACATGAGATTGCCAAAAAGAAAGGCTATGAGCTGGTTGACCATAGTATGATTTTGCATGTAAGAAAAATAGAATCATAAATTCAGTTCTACTCTTGAACTGAAAATTTAAATCCCAATATATGTTTCAAGTAGGATTTAAATATGCCAAAAGACAAAAAAGATAAAAAATTAGATATCGAAGATGCTTCTGAGATTGTTAATGAGGAAGTGTTAAAAGAACAAGATGATCTTGGCACACCTTCGTATGAAGAATTAGTTGATGCTAATGAGGAGCTTGAAAAATTTCTCTTGAGAGCTAATGCTGATTTAGATAATGCTTTAAAAAGATCTCTCACTGAAGTAGAAAAAGCCCATAAATATGGTGTTGAAAAGCTTTTAGTTGAGCTCCTTCCAGTCATAGACAACTTAGAGCATGCACTTAATAACTTATCAGAAGAAGCAACAAAAGAAGATAAAGAGGGTATTGAATTAACATTAAAGTCTTTTGAGTCTGCTCTTGATAAATTTGGAATGATACCCATCTACCCTGTTAATGAGGAGTTTAATCCAGAAAAACATGAAGCTGTAACTATGGAAAAAGATGAAAATAAAAAAAATGGGTCAATAGGAAATATTTTTCAACGAGGCTGGGAGCTTCATTCAAGAATAGTAAGACCTGCAAGAGTTACAGTAATCAAAAATTAGAGGAAAATATTATGTCAAAAATAATTGGAATTGATTTAGGAACAACTAACAGTTGTGTCGCTGTTATTGAAGGACAGCAGCAAAAAGTAATTGAAAATGCAGAAGGAGGAAAAACTACTCCATCCGTTATTGCATACACTGATAACGATGAGGTTTTGGTGGGCATGCCTGCAAAAAGACAGGCTGTAACCAATCCAGAAAATACCCTATATGCAATCAAAAGATTAATCGGAAGAACGTTTGATGATGAGGTTGTAAGTAAGGATGCTGACATGGTCCCATATAATATAATCAAAGCAGACAATGGTGATGCTTGGGTAGAAGCTTCCAATAAAAAAATTGCTCCACCCCAGGTTGCAGCTGAAGTTTTGAAAAAAATGAAAAAAACTGCAGAAGATTATCTTGGGCATGAGGTCAAAGAAGCTGTGATAACTGTTCCAGCTTATTTCAACGACTCACAAAGACAAGCAACCAAAGATGCAGGAAAAATTGCAGGCTTAGATGTTAAAAGAATTATAAATGAGCCAACTGCAGCTGCCTTAGCATATGGGCTTGATAAGCACAAAGGCGATTCAACAGTTGCAGTTTATGATCTTGGTGGCGGAACATTTGATATATCAATTATTGAAATTTCTGATGTTGATGGTGAGCATCAATTTGAGGTTCTTTCTACTAATGGTGATACTTTCTTAGGCGGAGAAGATTTTGACTTAAGATTGATTGATTATTTTGTTGAGCAGTTTAAAGAAGAATCAGGTTTTGATTTAAAAAGTGATCCTCTTGCTTTACAAAGATTAAAAGAAGCAGCTGAAAAAGCTAAAATTGAACTTTCTTCTTCAGAGCAGACAGAAGTTAATTTGCCATATATAACTGCTGATAGCTCAGGCCCCAAACACTTTGTTCATAAAATTACCAGGGCAAAATTAGAATCTTTGGTCGAAGATTTGGTTGATAAAAGCTTAGAGCCACTCAAAGTAGCTTTAAAGGATGCAAAGATTGCAAAGAGTGATATTTCTGAAATTTTATTAGTTGGCGGACAAACAAGAATGCCTTTGGTTCAAAAAAAGGTTTCTGAATTTTTTGGCAAAGATGCAAGAAAAGATTTAAATCCGGATGAAGCGGTTGCTGTTGGAGCTGCCATACAAGGTTCTGTTTTATCTGGCGATACAACTGATGTTTTATTATTAGATGTAACACCACTTACTTTAGGTATTGAGACTCTTGGAGGAGTAGCAACTCCGCTAATTGAAAAAAATACAACCATTCCTACTCAAAAGTCTCAAGTATTTTCAACTGCTGAAGACAACCAAACTGCAGTAACTGTTCATGTGATTCAGGGTGAAAGAACTCAAGCCTCTCAGAATAAATCTCTTGGACAATTTAATCTTGCTGATATCCCACCTGCATCTAGAGGTGTTCCTCAAATAGAAGTTACATTTGATTTAGATGCAAACGGTATCCTTAATGTTTCAGCCAAAGATAAAAATACAGGTAAAGAACAATCCATTATTATCAAGGCTTCAAGTGGACTATCAGATGATGATATTGAAAAAATGGTAAAAGATGCTGAAGCAAATGCTGAAGATGATAAAAAGTTTGAAGAGTTAGTAAAAACTAAAAATAATGCAGATATGTTAGTTCATGCTACTAGAAAAACAATTGAAGAGTCTGGTGACAAACTTACAGATGAAGAAAAGTCTCAAGTTGAAGCTTCTGTTGTTGAATTAGAAAAGTCAATAGCTTCTGAAGACACATCTGCAATCGAAGCAGCTACTAAAGGAGTGAATGATGTTCTAACCCCTTTAACTCAGAAACTTTACACACAAGAAGGCGAAGCTCAACCAGATGAATCTTCAGAAGAACCAGCTGATAATACTGTTGATGCAGAGTTTGAAGAAGTAAAAGAAGAAGATAAGTAGACTAAAAAATGTCAAAGAGAGACTATTATGAAACTCTAGAAGTCTCTCGTGATGCTTCTGCTCCGGAATTGAAAAAAGCTTTCAAAAAGAAAGCGATGAAATTTCATCCTGATAGAAATCCTGATAACCCTGAGGCAGCTGAAAAATTTAAAGAAGCAGCCGAAGCATATGATGTTTTATCAGACCCCCAAAAGAAATCTGCATACGATCAATTTGGTCATCAAGGTGTTGAGGGTATGGGTGGAGGCGGACCAAATTTTAATGATATAAATATTAATGATATCTTTGGTGATATTTTTGGTGATGTATTTGGAACCCGTTCATCAAGTCGAAGATCAAGAAGAGGTTCAGATCTTCAATATAATTTAGATCTTTCTCTTAAAGAAGCTGTTCTTGGAGTGCAAAAAAAAATCAAGATACCTTCTCATAAAGAATGTAATGATTGTAGTGGATCTGGAGCATCAAAAGGATCTAGCCCCATCACTTGTCCTAATTGTAATGGAAGTGGACAAGTCAGAATGCAACAAGGTTTTTTCTCAGTTCAGCAAACATGCTCTCAATGTTCCGGCACCGGACAAATAATTAAAGATAAATGTAAATCATGTGGAGGATATGGAGCAATCAAAGAAAATAAAACTTTGTCTGTGAACATACCTGCAGGTGTTGATAATGGAGATAAGGTTAGACTAAGCGGTGAAGGAGAATGGCAGAAAGGAGGACAATCAGGAGATTTGTATGTTGCCATAAGAGTTTCTGAAAATCCTCTTTTTGAAAGAGAAGGAAAAGATTTATACCTTGAATCACCAATACCCTTTGAAATATCCATACTTGGGGGTGCGATTAAAGTCCCAACTTTGGAGGGGTCAATTTCTCTAAAAATACCAGCTCAAACTCAAACTGGGAAAATTTTTAGAATTAAAGGTAAGGGAGCATCTGTTGTTAGAGACAGTCGAAGAGGAGATATCTTATGCAGAGTTATAGTTGAAACTCCATCTAATCTAGACAGGAATCAGCTTAAGCTTTTAAAAGCATTTTCTGAATCTTTATCGGAGTCAAAAAATTTTCCGGGAACAGAGGCATTTTTAAGAGCTTCTAAAAAAACAGAAGATTAAGAACTATGTTAGATATTTTTGTTAATGGGCTTTCTGGAAAAATGGGAACATCTATATCGCATACAGCAAATAAGGCTAAAAATATTTTGATTACTGATTCAATAAAAGATTGTGATGCTGTAATTGATTTTTCTAGACCAGAATCAACGATGCAAATTATTAATGAATGTCAAAAATATAATAAACCAATTGTAATAGGTACAACTGGTTTCAATCACAATCAACTTGAAGAAATTAATAAAGCTTCCAAAGTAATTCCAATATTACTTTCTTATAACATGAGTAAAGGTATTTTCTTTTTAAAAGAATCAGTAAAAGACTTTCTTACTAAAAATGATGATACTTTTGAATGTGTGATTAGTGAAGTCCATCATAAAGAAAAAGTAGACTCTCCCTCAGGAACTGCAATAGAGCTTAAAGAGTTAATAGAAAAAAGCGATCATAGCAATATAGTTAATTCTATTATAGTAGAGTCTAAAAGAGTTAAGGATATAAACGGAATACATGAAATAAGATTTTTCAATGGTAAGGATTCAATAACTTTTAAACATGAAGCGCTTTCAAGAAACATTTTTTCAGACGGAGCACTGTATATCGCAAAGTCAATAACAACAAAAACACCAAATCTATATTCAGTTAAAGACTTTTTTAGTTAAATATTACTTTAAATTAGAGCACTTTTTCTATAGAATACAGAAACTTTTTAACACGAAAATCCTATTTTATTAAAGTTGGGGTGCTCTTAATTGAGTCAACTTTATAAGGATTGGAGATATAACCCCAAGGAGAATTAAATTGAGTATAGTTTCAGTAAAAGACCTGCTTCATGCAGGCGTTCATTTCGGGCATCAACAAAGATTTTGGAATCCAAAAATGGAGCAATATATCTTTGATACAAGAAAGCAGATAAGCATTATTAACCTAGATATGACGCAAGAGCATTTAAGTGCTGCTGCATCAAAAGTGGAAGATATTTGCTCGAAGGGTAATAAAGTTCTTTTTGTAGGTACAAAAAGATCTGCTAGCAAGACTATTAAAGAAGAGGCATCGGCAATCGGCCTTCCTTATGTCAACAAAAGATGGCTTGGCGGAACTTTAACAAACTGGAAAACAATAAGAGGCTCCATAAGAAGACTTCAAGATATTGAAGAGATGATTTCCTCAGGAAGAATTGAAAAACTTATCAAAAAAGAAGCTGTCGATATTCAAAAAGAGTATACAAAACTAGAAGCTAGCGTTGGAGGTATTAAAGATATGAAAGGCCTTCCTGATGCAATATTTGTTATCGATGTTAAGTATGAAAAAATTGCAGTTCTTGAAGCAAAGAAGATGGGTATTCCTGTGATAGCTCTTGTTGATACAAATTCTGATCCTGATGGTATAGATATGGTTATACCTGGAAATGATGACGCAATTAGATCAATTAGGCTAATTACAAAAATAATAGCAGACTCTTGTGCAAGAGGTTTAGAATCATCTAAAGGGTATTCTCCAAAAGTAGACTCTGAATCACCTGTAATACAAACTATTAAAAAGGAAGAACCAGTAGTTGAAGAAGTTGCTGCTGAAGAACCAGTAGCTGCAGAAGAAAATGATATTAAAAAGGATGAAAATGGAAATTAAAGCTTCTCAAGTTAAAGAATTAAGAGATATGACTGGCGTTGCCATGATGGAATGCAAAAAAGCACTTGTTGAGTGTGAGGGTAATATTGAAAAAGCTTTAGATTTACTTAGATCTAATAGTGCATTAAAGGCTGAAAAGAAAGCAGCTAGGGTTGCAGCTGACGGAGTATTAAAAATCTTTGTTGGAAATGAATATGCAACACTTATTGAGATAAATTCAGAAACAGATTTTGCTGCTAAAGATTCAAATTTTATTAACTTCACGAATGAAGTAAATGACTTCATTTCTAGCAATCAAATATCAGACATTTCTGAATTGCTTGAATCAGAAATCGAAGACAAAAGAAAAACATTAGTTCAAACAATTGGTGAAAATATTCAACTAAGAAGGTTGGATACTAAAGAATTTACTTCTGATATGAGTGCAGGGTCATACCTTCATTCTGATTCTAAGTTAGGCGCTGTTGTAATTCTTTCTGGAGGAGATGAGGCTCTTGCAAAGGATATTGCAATGCATGTTGCTGCTTTTAATCCTCTTTGTTTATCTGAATCTGATCTCGATCCTGAAATTTTAGAAAGAGAGAAGTCAATCTATATAGTTCAAGCTGAAGAATCTGGTAAGCCTAAAGAGATTATGGACAAAATGATAGAGGGTAAATTAAAAAGATTCTTATCAGAAGTTTCTTTACTTTCTCAAGATTTTGTTAAAGATTCAGAAATATCTATTCAAGAATTATTAGATTCAAAAAATGCAAAAATCGAATCATATTCAAGACTAAAAGTCGGCGAAGGAATAGAAATTGATAGTAAAAGTTTTGCTGATGAGGTTGCAGAGCAGTTAAAATAAGTCATGTCCAATCTACTTCACCAACGCATTCTCGTAAAATTTAGTGGAGAATCTGTTGCTGGTGATGATGAGCACGGAATAGACCCAAAAATTCTAGATCAAATGGCATCATCAGTTGCTTCATGTAAAGAGAT
>ENA-UZWU01005437-UZWU01005437.1-metagenome-genome-assembly--contig:-Day-4--1m-contig-5437_pt1 | contig 10197 bp, 9 predicted proteins | sample MGYA00260345_ERZ794905 | MGnify/ENA metagenome assembly ERZ794905
AAAGAAATAGAGAGAATTATAATATATTATGAAAATTGTTTCATGGAATGTTGCTGGTTTGCGTGCCATGTTGAAAAAACTATCATTTGAAGAATATATTTTTGGAGATCAAGGAAATATTGATATATTATGCTTACAAGAAACCAAAGCAGATGAAAAACAGGTTCAACTTAATGAAAAAATCATAGAAAAATTTCCATATAGGTATTGGAATTCTACAAAGGGAATTACTCAACGAAAAGGATTATCAGGTGTTTCTATTTGGTGTACCAGTCCCCCCATTAAAGTATTAGAAAATCCAGAATGGGATGAAGAAGGTAGAATATTTGCTTTAGAATTTCAAGATTTTGTTTTGATAAATGTATATGTTCCTAATTCTCAAAAAATGGAAGGTGAGCGATATTATTTTCGCGAAAAGTGGAATTCTCAATTTTCACAATATATTACTGATTTTATTAGTGAATATTTAGATAAAGATATTATTATTTGTGGGGATATGAATGTTGCGCATTTAGATATTGATATTAGCAATCCAAAACAGAAAAAAAATAAAGTGCCAGGATTCTTTGATATTGAGAGAAGTGATTTGGCTTATTTAATTGAAACTAATAATTTAATAGATATTTTCCGTAATTTAAATCCAGAAAAACGGAAATCAACTTATTGGTCTAATTTTATTAAAGGAAATAGAAATAAAGAAAATGGCTGGGGTATTGATTACTTTATTTGTAGTTCCAATCTTATGACTAAACAAGATATTTCATGTAATATTTTAATGGAAATTATGGGGTCTGATCATTGTCCTATTGAATTAATATTTTAATCCAAATAATTCAATAATAATATTTAAAGATTATATATAGTATTTAATTAATACCAGATTAATGATAACAAATAATATAGATATATTTAAAAATCATAATATAACTTTATACAAAGATTATACATTTTATATATTTTTATTTTTTTTTTTACATTTTTCATCCGAAAATATAGATAAAACATTTGAATCATTATATCTTAATTCCCAAGTTACATTATATTTTACATCATGCGTATATTATTATATGGATAATAATGTTGGTTGGTGGGTTAATTATAAAATAATACCCAACTCAAAAGAAAATAAATATAAAATTAGCTATAATAAATTAATAACTATAAATTTTATTAACAGTTTAATAGGTTATATTATTAATAAATATATATTATTAACAATATCGATTGATAGAGGTCTAATATATAATAATGAAAATTTATTTATAGTATTACGTGATTTTTTGGCTATATTTTATTTGTATGATTTTTTCTTTTATATTAATCACAGATTAATACATATTCCTTTATTATATAAAAAAATACATAAGTTACATCATTCTATATATGCCAATTGTGCTTTTAGTGCTAATTATATGACTTATGTTGATTATTTATTAGAAATTATTTTTCCATTTTGGTTGGCTTTATATATTTATAATTCTTGTTTTATGAGTTCATATATATTTGCTATTATTGGACAATTGAATGGTGCGATTACACATAGTGGTTACAATTTAAAATATTTTGTAAATCCTATAAATCATATGGGTCATCATTTATATTTTAATAAAAATTATGGCATTGGAGGACCATGGGATTATTTATTCAAAACATATATTTAATATTTTAAATATTAAATTAAAATTTATATATATAATATGTTTGGAACAATAACATATTATAAAAATGATTTGTTATTTTACTTAATAGGATTACCCAAAAAGAAAAAAAAGATAAAAAATTATGAAATGAAGATTTTTATAAAATATTGAATTAAAACTTTAAATCGTATAACGTATCTATATATTCTTCTACTAAATTTGGATACAATATAAATATGTTATAATTACCTTGTATTTTATATATTAACTCATTTTGTTCTATTTCCATTTTATTTGGTGGATATATTTTATTCCATTTTATTAATGTATCAATGTCTATTACATTTTCAATAATTAAATTTTCATAATTATATTTCATATATATTATTGTTCGTGCTATAGCACCACGCGAGTATAATGAAGGTATAAATATTCGCAATTTGTTATCTTTATAATTATCATAATCATTATAAATTAATGGTTCATTTTTTTGTAATTTTATATATTTTATATTATTATTTATAAATATAAATTCACTTTCCTCTTTATATTTATAATTACTTCTATGAGTGTTGATTTTTGATTCTGTTAAATATATATTGTGCATATCAAATTTTGCTTTTGGATATTCTTTTATAAAAGACTGCGGGAAAATATGTTCTGCGGTTAAATCATTATATTTGTTGTAATTATATATATTTTTAATATGATATTTTTTATTTAAAGTATTATCTCTCAAAACAGATTTTTTATTTTTAATAATTTTATTATTAATTTTATTATTAATTTTATTATTAATTTTATTTCGATAAAATAAATTATATTTTATTTTATTAAAAAACATTATTTTTTTATCAGGGTTTTTTTCGTACATAAATGGGTTATCAATATATATATCATAATACACATTATTATTAAAATAATGTTCTTTAGTTTTCTTAAATGATGGGTATTTATTTGGTAAAGTTTTTTTAAAACTATCTATCCCTATTCTATTTATATTAGAAAAGCTATTAAATCCTAAGTATCCACATATTAATGTTTTTAATAATTTCATAAAATACTTAAATTAAAAAATTAAAAAATTTATTACAAAAATTTTGATATATTTTTATTGAAAATAATATTTTTAATTGAATTTATTAAAATAAAAATAACTATTTAAAGATTTTAACTCAAAAATAATATAATGTGTAAATCTATTTTGAACGAAGAAACTAATAATAATAATATGTTAACTATTAAAACTGTTCAAATTTCACCTTTTAGAATTTTAATGACTGCATTAAAGGATATATTATTAGATACAAATATTGTTTTTACTAAAGAAGGCATAAAAATTATTAATATGGACAAAACACATACAATTTTAGTTCATTTATTTTTAAAAGCAGAAAATTTCGAAGTATATGAATGCAAAAAAGATAAAATTATTATTGGTGTTAATATGTTACATTTATTTAAATTAATTTCATCTATTGATAATGATGATACTTTAACAATATATATTGAAAATGATGATTATAACGATGGTTTCATCTCCGAATTAGGATTAAAATTTGAAAATGGTGATATTAAACAATCTAAAATCCAAAAATTAAGATTGATTGAACCAGAACAAGAAGAATTAAATCTTCCTGATGTTGATTATTCATCAATTATTAATATGCCGTCAACTGATTTCCAGAAAATTATTAGAGATTTAGCTAATATATCTGAAAAATTAGAAATTAAATCTGTTAACGATGAATTAATATTTAAATGTAGTGGACAATATGCTAAAGCTGAAATTAGACGTTCTGAAACTAGTGGTGTTATGGAATTTTTACAAAAAGATAATTCTAATTTAATAACACAAGGCGAATTTTCATTAAAAAATTTAGTATATTTTATAAAATGCACTAATTTGTGTAATCAAATTGAAATTTTTTTGAGAAATAATAAACCATTAATTGTTAAATATAATGTTGCTTCATTAGGCGAAATTAAATTATGTTTAGCACCTCTACCTTCTTCTTAAATCAAGTATCTCCATAAAATCTTTTAACTAGTGGATTACATTTAATTTTTCTATAATCAAATTTAATTAAATATAATCCTTCTAATGATTTAACTCTTGATAAAGCTACATATGTTTGACCATCAGCAAATATATTACTTCCAATATCTATAATAGCATTTTCTAAAGTAATTCCTTGTGATTTATGTATAGTAATAGCCCAGGCATATATTAAAGGTAGTTGAGAAACACCAACGCGTTTATTATGTTCCGATTTCCACGTATAAGGAGTTATTAATATAGGGTTTTCAATATTATTAAATTTCACATATGGTAAATTTTCATTATTAAAATTTACTATTATACCTTGACTTCCATTTGCGATTTGTAATTCTCCGTGTAAATTCAAGTTTACTATACACATTACATGTGTTCCTAATTTTAATTTCAATTCATTGTCGGCTAAAATATTATTTGCTAAAAATTCATATTCTTGTTTGATAAATTGGTTTGAATTAATATATAATTGAAATAATTCATTTGCTTTATTGAAATCGTAATTTATATCTTTAATATTATCTAAGGCATTTAAGTCGATGTATTTAATATTATAAGTATTCTCTACTTCACTTTTTAAATTAGAATATTCATTTAAATTTATTAAATCTACTTCTCTCTTAATAGGTGATAAAATAGTCAAAATTTTATCTTTTTTAATTTCATTTAATTTATCTTTATTGAAAATTCGCGATTCTAATGCTTTAATAGTATTATTTGTAATTTGACCTTTGCGAACATATTTCAAAATTTTTAGAATCATTTTATCATTTTGTCTAAAAATTGTTTGAAGAATAATCTGATTTTCTTTTGGGAAAATTTGATTCCATATTAAATGCTGGAAACAATACATAGCTGCTTCTTTTTCTTTTTCATTATTAAATACTGGTGATAATTGATAAAAATCTCCTGTAAAAATTACTTGAAGTCCACCAAAAGGTTTATCATTTTTATAAATTTTTTTTGCTATAGCATCTAATAATAATAAAATCTTTAAAGACATCATACTAACTTCATCAATAATTAAAATATCTAATTTTCTCCAATTTTTTAATTTGTGACGTTTTTTTGTAAATAATTCTTCAATAATACTATCATTATCTTTATTTGCTAAACCAATACCCGAAAACATGTGCAATGTTGTTGCTTTACATTGTAATAATATAGCTGCACAACCTGTCATAGCACAAACTTTAATTTTTTTCTCTTTTTTTTCAGCATCGTTTACAATTGTTTTTATTAAATATGATTTGCCTGTTCCAGCTGGTCCAGTAATAAATACATTTTCATTATTCAAATATTTTTCAAAACATAAATGTTGTTCGTCACTAAAACTTTCCATATATTATTTTAGTAATAATGTTTTTATAAATAATTTTAATATTTAAATTAATTATTTTCAATTTTTAATAAAAAGAAAAATAATTAAAACATTAAAAAAAAATAATTTAAATATAATAACATATTTTATATTATAATAATATGTCCCCTCAAAAATGTTATGAAAGTGGTTTAATTATTGATTCTGAAAAATTTAATAAAGTAGTTAAAAAATTACGTGAATTCTTTTGGTCAAAGAATTTTGTTGAAGTACATACACAAAATCGCCTTTCTATTTTAGCAGCATGTGAAGATCCATTTAACGTTCAAACTTTTAATTATACTGGAAATGTATGGCCTCTTGTTCAAACAGGACAAATGTGGTTAGAATACGAAATTCTTTCTAAACCTGATGCAGCAGGGTATTTTTGTTTAACTACATCTTATCGTATGGAACCAAATCCTGTCCCAGGTCGTCATGATGTAATTTTCCCTATGTTTGAATTTGAATTTAAAGGTGATATGAATGAATTAATGGAACTCCAAAAAGAACTATTAGTTCACCTTGGATATGATGGTTCCAATTTTTATGTAAATAATTATAAGGCAATTGCTGAAGAATTTGGAACCACAGAACTCGAACATGAACATGAAGAAAAATTATATACTGATAAATCACCAGTAGCATTTATTACTGATTTTCCAGAATTTACCAGTCCATTTTGGAATATGCGTAGAAATCCAAACGATGATACATCATATAAAGTGGATGTTATTTTATCTGGTATGGAAACATTTGGTTCAGCTGAACGTGAAAATGATAAAGATGTTATGCGTGCTAAATTTGAAAGTATTATGGAAGGATCGTATAAAAATAAATTATTTGAGCTTTTTGGAGAAGAACGCACACGTGCTGAACTTGATGAATATCTTGAATTAAACTTCATTAAACGTAGCGGTTGTGGTATTGGTCTAACTCGTTTAATTAAATCTATGGAAAAAGAAGGCCTGTTAAAAGATTAAAAAAATACATTTTAATATTATTAATTAAATAAATGATAATACTAAATGATGAATAATGATATAAATAAAATTTTATTTAAAATTATTTTTTATTTATATTAAGTTTCTTTTGTAATTTAAATGGAATAAAATTTTTACTCTGTTTTGAATTTGATAAAGTATTCTTTATATCACTTGATATACCGTGTTTCTTAAAATTTTTATATACTTCTGGTGTAAAACATTCTTGATCCCTAGAACCAAAAATATAATTTATTACATTAAATTTTTTTTTTATATGTTTTTTTATTGTAATTATATTAAATATAAATCCACCAGAACTTAGCAATAAAGATAATACAAATATTATATTAACCAGATTTTTATAAAAAATTATTTTATTATCTATAACTTCTTTATTATCTTCATTATTATTAATTTCTTTTTTTAAATCGTCTATATACAAATAAATTATATATATAAAAGCAATAGCTAATATTACAATTAATGTTATAATCATTGGTGCTCTCATAATTATTATAAACCAAAAATATAAAAAGAAACTTTGTCCTATTTTTTCATATAATTTTACTTCATTTTGAATTAAACCTACAAAAAATAACATAATAAAAAATCCTATTATGTGTTTTAAAAACATATATTCGTTAAATAAATGTCTCAAACTACAAGAATATATATCACCAACATAATTACCTGCGATGATAAACAAAAAAATACTCAATTTACTTATGGTAGAGGACATATATGTTAAATTATCTAACATTATATAATTCAATCAATATATATAACGTAATATTTTTTTGTCATTATATATTAGCATTATTTAATACAATAAATCGTGTTTTTTAAAAATACATTGGTGTTGATTAATATTACACAATTCATGAATATTAAAAGGATCTTCATAATTATTTGTTAAATCATTAATATCTAATTTAATATTTAAATATTTCTTTATGAAATTATATATTTCATTTTCTGTTAAAATATCTATATTAGATATCCAAATTTTTATTATACAATAATTTTTTTTTGGACTAATTGAAATACCATTAATAGTTTCTAATAAACTTTTATTTTGTGTTAAATTATTCCCTACTAAGTAATATGTAAGTTTTTTCCATACATCATTAACTATATCATGTGATATTTTATACGAAAAACACCCCCCCTTATTGTTTTTTTCATCTTCCCATATTGGTTTAATATTATTTTTCATAATAAATAACATACACTTTTTTACTATTTCATCATGTATATTTTCAGTTAACGTAATACATTTTTCTAATTCATTAAATACACATATTTTTTTATAACTATTAATTGACCAATCTACATCATAAGGTAAATGAAACCATAATGTCCAAATATCATTTAATTTATGCATGTATATAATTAAAATATTTATTATTTAATATTAAACAATAAATATTTTATACTTGAAATTAAATATCTACACATTCTGCAAAAGTATCTGTAGTTTTTCTTTCTTTTTCGACCCAATCTCCATTTTCTTTTACCGAGGGACAAGGTAATATACATAAACCTATACTATTTTTTTCTTTTCCAGGTGGACATGTATTATCTATTATTGATTGTGTATTTTCACGAGTATTATATTCTAAATCTATAACACGTGACCTATAACGTGATAAATCACCTGGGTCATATGCTTTATCATAGTCTTCTGGAAGGTCTGGTAAATATAGATCTTTTTCTTCTTCAGATAAATTTTGCCATCTTCTTTCTATTTCTTTATCAATAGTACTTTGTTCAACATTAGGATCATCTTCTAATAATTCTTCTTTAATTTCATCATGTTTAGCATCATAATATTCGAAATAAGCATCCATATTATATGTTTCATCGTATCTATCTTCATATGAATAATTATTACCACTTGATCTACTTACTGAAAATGAATTATTATTAGAATTAGAATTAATATTAGAATTAGTATTAAAAGTAGTATTATTAGTAGAAAATCCACCAGAAAATAAATTAGTTATATTATTAGACATACTTGTAAAATAATTTCCTAAATTAGAATTCATTAAACTATTTATAAAATAATTATTACCATAATCATTTACTAAATTATCTACTACATGATATTTAATAGTATTTTTTGACATATCATATTTATTATCTTGATCGTAAGAAAAATCATAATAACCATAAATATCATCATATAAATTTTGCCTAATTTTGTCTCTATCTATTCTTTCAACAGTTGGTTCAGGTATAGAATGTGTTACTTTTTCTTTCATTAAATCAGGTTCAGGATTTGTACCGAATATGCGTAATAATAAACTGGATATTATAGTCATCATTATTATTGGTATAAATACTAAAAACCATGCCAATATTGTTAATCCCATATTACATAATATATTAATTACTAAAGCTAATATAATCATAATTATAAATTTTAAAAAGGCATTTCCATATAAATTTTTATATAAATCTATAATTATTTGAATTAATGTGAAACCTATATATACTATTGCTGGACCACATAATTCTGTTATAAACATTATTATAATATTATACTAAATAAATATTATAATAATTATATTTTTTTATATTTCTATATATTTATGTATATAAATTCATTATAATTATTTTAATATTGGTTCACAATTTCCAGTTATTTTACTTCTACGTGTTCCATTTTTACATCTAGACATACCTTTTGTATCTTTTAATTCTTTTTTTGTTTTATTCTTTGGTTTTGGTCCAGGTTTTTGTTTTTCCTTTTCTGTCTTATTTAACATTTTATCAAAATATACACACATTTTTGTTTCTTTATTTATTTTATATCCTTTTGGACATCTTTTTCCTACTAACGGAACTTCATGTGTTTGAACGTCATCTTTAACATCATTATCAACATTTAATGGAACATTTCTCTCATCTTTTGCTAATTCTACTTTTTCTTTTTTATTTTCTTTTTTTACTTCATTTAAACTAATATAGCTTGGTATAGTTGGTACTATTTTTCCAACTACATATTTTTTACATCCATTTGTAATTTTAAATTGTTCTTTATTTCTTAATGATGCTTGAAGTTCTAAAATTGGAATTTGATATTTTGGATTAACACTAGGATAATTAATATATGTTATTTCTTTTAATTTATATACCAAGTTTCTAGGCAGTAATATTTCTTTTTCATATTTATATTTTGTAGTACTAACCATATCTATTAATGGAATACCTTTGTCTATTGTAATTTTATATAAACAACATTTTGAACCTCTTGGAATTCCAGAAAATCTTACTGCAATAGCATAAGAACTAGACACCGATAAAAAATTTGGCACTATTTCAATATCATTTTTATTTAATATATTTCTAAATGGTAATTTCATACCTCTATAGTAAATAGTTTTATCATTTTCATTACGAGGTGCTGCTTCTAAAAACGCTCTATCTAAATCTTCTACTTTATTTTTTATTGCTAATTCTGCTTCTTCCAAAGTTTTACCATAACGTTTGTAATAAGTTTTGAAAACTGATGTTTCAAAATATAATTGTCCCAGTCTTAAGAATAAATTAATAGGAGCATCCCATTGAAAAGAATAATTTGTTAATGCTTTAGCTAATATATTTTCAAAATATACATCTTTTTTTATTGGTATATTTTTTTTTGTTGTTAGTAAATCTTTTTTTGAACGTTTTTTAAATAATGTTTTTAAACGCTCTACTTCTTTTTTATCTAGATTTTTTGGAGCTACAAATTTTGCTGCTTTCATCATATCTATATTTGCTAATTGTAATGCTTCTTTACATATAAATTCTTCATCCTTTCTTTCTAAATCTACTTTAAAAATACGATGTTTTTTAAATATAGAACCTTTTAAATCTTTTAAATTTATTAATAAAGCTTTATTTATAAAATAACCCAAATGAAAATATTCATCTTTAGATTTTAAGGTCTCATTTTTTAATAATTGATCATTTTCTAATATACATTTTAAATATATGTTTTTTAAAGCAGGTGTCTCTAAAAACGCACGACTTAAACAATAAATTATATCCGGATTAGATGCTATTTTTGAACTTACTTTACTACTTTGTAATTCTCTATCATTTTTATTTATTAATAATAATATATTATCATTAGATTCTGCTAACCAATCATAAATATTAATA
>ENA-UZWU01004816-UZWU01004816.1-metagenome-genome-assembly--contig:-Day-4--1m-contig-4816_pt1 | contig 10184 bp, 10 predicted proteins | sample MGYA00260345_ERZ794905 | MGnify/ENA metagenome assembly ERZ794905
CATCGCAACAAGCTGACCGAGGCTATACCCGTGAGTGTGTATACGGCTCCATTCCTGCCGGCTCAATTCCGGCACGGTCTGTGTCAGTTCTGGCAACGTGGCAGGTCGCCGCAGCCTTAGCCGTAATAAAGTCGCCAAGGCAGCAGGGCCGCAATCAAAACTATCCTTCTGGAACACCACCGAGGCCGGAAAGGTTCTGATGGGTTGTGTTTGAGCGGTGGGCGCGGTCGCGCTGTACAACACCGCAGTGACCAGCACCACTGCTAAGCGCCAGCAACCGCTTTTACCCACCAGAATCTGCGAGCGCTCCGGCATCGAGCGCTCGCCTATCCCGTGCTGAGTTGGCAAGATGCCCAATGTCATTGTGGGCACTCGCGATTTACGCACGATCACTGCCCGCAGTTTTGACGTCCGGAGTCTTTCGACTCGCGTTATCAAGTTGCTCAGTGGTGGCCACGCCCATCGCAAGACTCTCACCGGCCGTCAGCGTTTATCGGCGGCTTCACCAGCGCAGTGATGCAGCCAGGCCACAATCGCCACTGTGACACCACAGAACACGATAATGGCCACGGCCAGTGAGACCGCGCCGGCGAACAGCCAGATGACTGATGCCCATAACAACGCCCACATCAAGAGTATGGGTAGAATCCGCACCGCAAAATAGCGCTCACGGAACTGTGTGCGGGTATCTCGTCGAAGCTTTTGCTGTAATTGCTTGACGGCATTGTTTGACGACTCGAAGTCCACTCTCACCACCTCAAGGCATGTCGAATGCAGGTGCATAATTGGCGTAGTGCGGTACATAAACCCCCCAATAAAAACTGGCCAACGCAATATCAATGGCTGCGACACCGATGACAAAAGGCAGCACGCGACCGCGTACTTGGGTCGCTTCTAATACTGACACTGTGCGCGACTGCTCGTCGCGCAAAGGTGACTGAGCAATCTGCAGCTGCGATGTTTCAAAGGCCAACGGGGCTACTGCCATCGGTGTAATCGCCTGACTCACCGGTGCGGCAAGCACAGCACAGCATCCCGAGAGAAAAATCCATTTTTTCATCAAACTTACTCCTTTATTAACTGATGCCATCCGTTTAACAATGACGCGAAAATCGGTACCGAAGCGCTTAAGCAAGGGACCGACTTGACCTCTAGCGTGTCAAATACACAGTTGCTCTGCCACGTCAGTGGCGAGCACAATCCAACACTGGCAGGTTTAGATCAGAAACACAGCGAGGACATCACCATGCATGTGAAGCGAGTGGCCGGCGCATTGGGCGCCGAATTGAAAGCGGTCAATTTAGGTGAGGGGCTCGATACCGAACTCGCTCAGACGCTTCGCGCTCTGCTAAATGAGCACGAGGTGCTTTTTATTCGTGATCAATCAATCACACCCGCAGATCAAAAAGCACTTGCCGAGATTTTTGGCCCCCTGCAAACCCATCCTGCCTATCAGACTGTTGAGGCGTTGCCTGAGGTCATGATTCTAGAAAGCACGCGAGAAAATCCCTCTAAAATAGAGCAATGGCATTCGGACATGACCTTCCGGGTACACCCGCCCTCCGTAACAGTGCTCCGCGGAATGACCATTCCAGAGGTTGGTGGCGACACCTTGTTTGCCAGCATGACGGCCGCCTACGATGGGCTCTCAGTAGGCATGCAGGAGTATCTGGCAGACTTAGTAGCCGTGCATGATTTTAGCCACGGCTTCAAAGAGAGCCTGAGCGCCCCCGGTGGCCGTGAACGACTCGCCGATGCGGTCGCCGCCAATCCGCCCACTCGTCATCCTGTCATTCAGACCCACCCAGAAACGGGCAAAAAGGTCTTGTTTGTGAATCCGCTGTTCACCACTCACATCGAAGGCTTGCCTCCGCTGGAATCAAGTGAGGTGCTGCGGTTTCTCTGGCGCCATGCCAGCCTCCCCGAATTTACCTGCCGATTTCAGTGGCAGACCAATTCTCTGGTGCTGTGGGATAACCGCAGCACCCAACACAAACCCATCAACGATTTTTTCCCTGCCACACGGCGCTTACATCGGGTGGTTAGCGAAGGGGATCGCCCCTACTGACCTGAAACGATCGGCACTGGTAGGTGGCATGATGAAGCACTGACCCCAATCAGTCACAGCAGACGCCTTGGCCTCCCGGTGGCCTCCGTATCGACCGACTTTCCCCCAATGCCCCGAGCCCTAACTGAGCAGGATCAGTTCACTGCTCCTGCTCGCGAATAGTGGCCACGTAATGTTCGACCTCACGCTTGACCATGGGCGCAAACAAGTAGAGGGCCAATATATTAGGGACTGCGATTAAGAAGACCATCGCATCGGAAAAGTCGAGTACCGCTGACAGTTCGAGCATGCAACCCAGCGCAATAAAGCCACAAAAAACCAACTGAAAGATCAGTGCACGGAAGCGGCCCTCTCCGACTAAATAAGTCCACCCTTTCAACCCATAATAAGACCAAGCGAGGGTGGTTGAAAACGCAAACAATAATGCCGCAATGGCAATCACATAGGGCGCCCATGCGAAGTGCCAAGCAAAAGCGGCTGAGGTTAACTCAATGCCTGCCAGACCCGACCCCATCAAGTTATGGGGCATTGCAGTGGTGAGGATCACCAGCGAGCTCAAAGAACAAATCACCACCGTATCAATGAATGGCTCGAGTAATGCGGTAATGCCTTCAGATGCGGGGGCTTCTGTTTTCACCGCGGCATGTGCGATGGAGGCCGAACCGATGCCCGCTTCGTTCGAGAATAAGGCGCGTTGAAAGCCGATGATCACTGCGCCCAGCGCCCCACCCGATGCCGCCTGGCCCGTGAATGCCTCAGAGAGGACCAGCTGCAGCGCCCCCGGGAGGTACTCGGCACTCAGCGTAATGACGACCACACAGCTCACCACATAAAGCAGGGCCATCACCGGCACCAAAATGGCCGCCACTCTGGCGATAGACTGAATACCACCGATAATCACGGCCGCCACGATGGCGGCCAGACCCAAGCCAAACAACCAGCCCATGTCGACCAGCGCCGATGCTGGCCCTCCAGTGATCACCAACACCTGCGCATAGGCCTGGTTAGACTGAAACATATTGCCAATACCCAAACAGCCAATGACCAGAGCTAGCGCATAAAAAGCACCCATACTTTTACCCAGTAAAGGCCGGCCCCGCTCACTGAAATAGGCCTCGAGATAAAACATGGGGCCGCCGGATACCGATCCATCGGCGTTGTAACGCCGGTATTTCACGCCCAGCGTGCACTCCACCAACTTAGTAGACATCGATAACACGCCAGCCAAAAACAACCAGAACGCCGCGCCGGGGCCACCGAGTGAAATCGCAACCGCCACACCGCCGATATTGCCCACCCCAACGGTGCCAGAAATCGCGGTGGCGACCGCCTTAAAATGGCTGATTTCACCCCGGGCGGTCGGATCCGCAAAGTCTCCCTTGACGTGGCGGATCGCCAAACCCAGTGCGCGTAAATTAATGAACCGCAAATAAACGGTGAAGAATACAGCGGCGACCGCCAACCATATGACGATCAGGGGCACTTGTGTGCCGGCGACCGGGATGGCGTAAAACACCGCTGAAGACAACGCCTCAGCAACAGGGCCTACGTGGGCTTCGACCCACTGATCAGGGGACACACTCATACAGACCGACTCACAGCAAAAGATTCATAACACAGCGCCAACACACTTGAAGCCCGACAACGATTGGCCTCCTACAAAAACCCATGCACCACGCACCGCATACCTCAACGCCTCATTAACAGGGTCGAGACCGCAGACCGTGCCATCGGCGTGTTGACGCGGAGCAACCCACGAAAGCTTTCGTCAACACTGATCACCCTATCGACCGTACTCTGATTATCGATCATTTTCCTGACACCGCCAATGCGGCGCGGCATGGCTATGACAGTCCGCAGCGGTCCGTGCTAGAACGGAAAGACTCGCGGGAGTAACAACAACACCACACTCGAATAAGCGAGCGACACCAACCAACCAAATCGAATGTAATCTTGGCGCGAATATCCGCCAAGGTTCTGCACCATCAGATTCGTGGCGTAGCCATAGGGTGTTAAAAACGAGGCGCTGCCTCCCAGTGCTACTGCCATGACAAACGCCATCGGGTCGAGCCCTGTTGTTATAGCGATGGAGTATCCGATCGGAAACATCAGTGCCGCCGCTGCGTTATTGGTCATCAACTCTGTCATGGCCAGCGTCAAGGCGTAAATCAGCACTAACATCATCGTCGGCGAGAGCTCAGCGAGCAATGGCGAGAGACCCAGCATCGCCGTCTCCATCAATCCTGAGTTCAGTACCGCCTGTGAAATAGCCAGCGCTGAGGAGACGATCAACCACATTTCGAAAGGGAAGCGTCGGCGTAATTCAGCAGCGCTGAATAACTTGAGCGACAACATCAGTAGCAGCAAAAACATGAGCCCTGTCGACAATGGCACCCAACCGGCGATAGAGCACCCTACTGCGGTAGTCATTCCCACTGCGGTGATGACGCTCTTTGCCGTCGAAAGGCTGTGGCTGGCAACACTGTTATCGACAATTAAAAAGTTTCGGCTCAAATTACTGCGCTTTTGAAAGTCTGCCCCCACCGCCAGCATCAGCGAGTCACCGGCTCGCAGGGAAATATTGCCCAACTTCCCCGATAACCGCTCGCCATCGCGATGAAGACCCACCACCGCAGCATCGAAGCGTGATCGAAACTCACTTTGCTTGATCGTCAGGCCGATTACCGGCGCACCGGGTAACAAAACCACTTCGGTCAAATTAGTGCCTAACAACCCTTGGTCCAGTGCAAAAGATCTCAAGCCGTGAAAGCGCTCTAAAATACCCACTTTTGTGACGTCGCCTGAAAAGATGAGTCGGTCCCCGGCTTCTAAGTACTCATCTGGCATGACCGGTGTCATCAATCGTCCTTGCCGCACCAGTTCCACTAAAAATAAATCACCGAGATCCCTCAGTCCGTTTTTCAATACGGTATTGCCCACCAGTCTAGAGTCATCGGCGACCACCATCTCGATCAAAAAATCATGGGTTTGGGCGTACGCCTCGTGGCCAGCTGGGAGTACTCGGTGCATCAATAACATCGCAGCCAATCCCGCCAACGCCGCCGGCAATGCCACGGGTAAAAAGGCAAAAAAAGCGATGCCGCTTCCGGTCAGATCCTCCAAGAAACTGCTGACGATGAGATTGGTGGACGTCCCGATCAGCGTCAGCGTCCCCCCGAGGATCGCGGCATAAGAAATGGGCAATAAAATCTGGCTTGCGGCATGGTAGGGATTCTTTCTTAACGTGCCGGCGAGCGTTGCGACCACCGCCGTGTTATTCACGAAAGCGGAAAACAACATGGTCATACCAGACAGACCCAAGAGCGTTTTAGGCAGCGATCGCCTAACGGCATAATGAGACAACGATAATAACCACGGTAGCCGCTCAAGGCCGAGGGACACCATCAGCAACAGCAATAAGGTCACGAGCCCCTCATTGGTTGCCTTCGCCATGACGCCCGACAGATCAATGGAACCCGCCATGACACAAGCCGCCATCGCTGCCGAGAACAGTAGCGGCGGCGACCATCGGCTGAATATGAGGCACCCGATCAATGCCACGACAATCAGGGCAATTACCACCTGCTCCATCTATTTTCTGCTTTTAACTTGGTGAGCCGCCAGAATACGCCTTCTTTAGGTGACAGAAAAAGTCCCAAATCTGGTTATCCTCCCGCTTCATCGATAGAATTCAGGCTCAGGCTCTGCCACTAGACTGTCATTCTGCGCAATAAACCGTGCAGTGTTACCACAACAACAGGAGATCACGATGCTTGCCTACACCACTCTTGGCGTCACTGACTTTGAGCGAGCCAACGCCTTCTATGCGTCATTATTGGGCGTCATCGATGCGGGCCACGTTATGGGTAATGAACGTATCGCACTCTATGGAACGGATGTGCAAAACCCGATGCTCGCCATTTGCATTCCTTATGACAAAAAACCGCCCAGTGCCGGTAACGGCACAATGGTGGCGATCCGCGCAGGCAGTCGAGCCGCCTGTGATGAGCTGTACGCCAAAGCGATCGCATTAGGAGCAACCTGTGATGGCCCCCCGGGAGAGCGCATGCCTGATTTCTTTTACGGCGCTTATGTTCGTGACCCCGATGGCAATAAGCTCTGCTTCTGCCAGATGGGCGCGAGCTGACGCGCTCGTATTCGTAACGAACCCCACTCGGACACTATGTTATGCGCCCTGTCCTGACTTTAGCCTGCATCGCCCTATCGTGCTGTTCCACACTGTGCAGCGTCATCGCTGCGGCTCATACCAAGACTGACGTCATCACGGTTGAGAATGGCGATACCATTACCGGTGCCATCGACTCGATGAGTGCTGGAAAATTAGCCCTCAATACCGACTACGCTGGCACGATCAAGATTAAATGGCGAGAGGTTGAACAAATTGATAGCCGTTACGTTTATGAAGTGCGTCTCGATGACGGGGAACGGCTTTATGGTCGCTTCGCCAAGACAGAGGAGAAAAGTGTACTCACCTTCAAGGTTCGCGGCGGCGAGCGGCAACTGGATTTAGAGGATATTGTTGAGATTCGCTCTATTGAAGAGCAACTGGTCGATCAGTTAGATCTCAAAGTGACCAGCACCATTTATGCTGACCCGAATGCCGTCACGTTATCACTGTCGACTTCTGGCACCTACGATACGCGGGGGGGACGTACGGGTTTTTCTGGACGAATTGACGACAACCAGACAAAGGCCCTTAACGCGGAGGGTGACACGGCTAAGAACACTCTCAATAGCTCAAATTTCACCCTCTATCGCGAATTTTGGCGGTCGCGTGGTGCCGCGCAGTCCTATCGCGTGCTCAATGCCGTTTATTCTTCCAATGATGCGCTCGGTGTTGATCACCGGTTCTCGATGGGTGTCGGCGTAGGGCGCTATTTCATACAGGAGTTAGGGCATGAACTGGCCGTTTCCACGGGTATTCAGGGTGTTCAAGAGCGCACGTTTTCTTGCGAGGATCCCGACATTAGCCTCGGCACAAACGGGGAACCCGTTGATTGTGTCAATCCAAAGAATGGGAATGGAGACCTGATCGATAATGCCGCTGAGATGTTTTTTAACATGCAGTGGCACCTCTACAGCTTCGCCTCTCGTGACATGGATATTTCCATGGTTGGCAACGCTTACCCGTCGCTGTCTGAATGGGGAGACCTGAGAGGCGATTTAAATTTAATGTTGAGTTGGGAGCTGTTTCCGAGCTTCTACTGGAGTATCAACGCACGCACTGAATTTGACAGTTCTGCGGAGCAGCGAGGGCAACTGAAAATCGATACGACCGACTACACCATCACTACCGGTATTACTTGGAGCTACTAGGCGGGCTCCTCTCCCGATCGCTCTGCTGGTGACTCAGACGCCGTCAGCATATGCACGTCGCGCTGCGGAAAGGGAATGGAAATGCCCTCTGCGTCGAATCGTTGCTTAACCGACTTATTGAGTGCCCACAGCGTCTCCCAGAACTGCTCGGTTCTCACATAAGCGCGCACCATAAAATCGATTGAGGAATCGCCGAAGTGCTTGACCCGCACGATCGCCGGTGGCGTTGTCAGAAAACGCTCATCAGCGGCTATCAACTCTTCTAATACTCGCTGTACGTGATCAAGATCCTCGCTATAACTCACGCCGTAAATCACGTCAGTACGGCGAAGGTGCTGTCCCGTAAAGTTCATAATGACACCGCCCCAAATCTTGCTGTTGGGAATAATCAGCACTCGATTATCAACGGTCACAATCGTCGTATTGACCAGGTTCATCTTGCGAACCTCGCCCTCCACATCGGCTGCAGAGATAAAGTCACCCGTATCGAAAGGTCGATACGCCAAAATCATGGCACCTGATGCAAAGTTAGCCAGCGTATCTTGCAGGGCAAAACCGACAATAAAACCAATGACCCCTAATCCTGCAATGAGTGGCGTCACGGAGATGCCAATTTGAGACAACGCCACCAACATCCCAATTAAAAATACGACGGTACCCGCCATAGAAATTAGGGTCTCCCTCAGTAATTGAGAGACCGACTCTTCAGCGTTTTTCAGTGCACGCGCCGCTAATCGCTTTGCAATCCGTGACAAGGCGCGGGAGATAATCACAATGACCACGAATAAAACAAAAGAAACCGCCGCACCGATACCGCGAACCGAGAACCAATCTCGGACCTCACCGGATATCTCAGCGTACAAGACATTAATGACGGCAGTGTCGACCAACGTCAACGCCAACCCTCGACGCTCTTCAATCAGCGTCCGCCGCATTTCCAGCGTATCGCCGCCCAAGAGCTCGAGTTGTGTCACCACCTTTCTCAAGCGTTTGGTTGCCAGCTCTAATCTTTCGGACTCAAATCGCGCTGCCTGAAGCAGATCTGCGTCGGTGCCATCAGCAGCGCTTCTAGCTGAGAGCATGCTGAGACCATGCCGATGAAGGTGCACAAGCCCCATCATCTCATCGCCAAAATAGGTCAGCGTGCTGATGACTTTTTTCCTGAGATCGGTTTCCTCTAGCTCGAGCGTCTTCATTAACACCGCGAGCTCAGAAGCGAGAGACAGGTACTGAAGACGCTGCCCATCTAATAATTCGCCCAGTGACTCCTCACTCAGTAACGCAGCGCCCGACAGGCTTGCTTGGCGAGCCAGCGACTGATTCAATCTCTCTGTCAAACTAGTAAAACGAAGAACCAGTGTTTGTTCTATCTCAATGCCTCGGGCTTGCACGAGTTGACGCAGCGTCGCCCTCTCGGGAGCGTCCTCTGGCTTTGCCAGAACACGCTGCGACAGCGCCATGATATTTTTGAGCAAATTAATGGTCTTTTCGTCGAGCCGAATTTCTAGCGTTCGACGACGTTCTGGTGAATCTGGCAACGGCATTGCCTCGAAGGCATGCAGTGATTTTACCTCGTCGTAGACTTCCTCTGAGAGTTCCGCAATCGTCATCTCAGACTGTGGCCGGGGTACGAGCAACTCTCGCTCTTGCGCTGCTGTGGTGGTCGCGCCAACGATGACCACCAAAGCGGTCACAATCAGCATGGCAATGTGAAGTCGTGTCAATGCGATACGGTGCACGCAACCTCCCCTTAACGTTAGCCCGCTACCCTACGCCGTTCGACGGCTTGAGCAAGATGATGCAGTGTCGCAGCTGTCTGGTCCCAATCCATACAAGGATCAGTAATACTTTTGCCGTATTCCAGATCATCGATATTTACCACATCTTGTCGGCCTCCCTCGATGAAGCCCTCCAACATTAAACCGACGATCCGATGGTCACCCCGCTCTACCTGGGACGCAATATCTTCGGACACAGCCACTTGCAGATTGGGCTTCTTACGACTGTTGGCATGGCTGGCATCAATCATGATGGCCTCAGGCAATGAGGCTTTGCGGAGCATGGCACAGGCATCGTCCACCGAGAACATATCGTAATTGGGCTGGGGACCACCCCGTAAGATGAGGTGACAGTAGGGGTTACCGGCCGTTTCGACGATGGCACACTGGCCCCGTTTGGTGACCGACAAAAAGTGATGTGAATGCTGCGCTGCGCCAATGGCATCGACCGCAATCTGAATATTGCCACCAGTGCCGTTTTTAAAGCCTACCGGACAAGAGAGTCCGCTCGCCAGCTCGCGATGACTCTGGCTTTCGGTTGTCCGCGCGCCAATCGCACCCCAAGCAATCAGATCCGCGATGTACTGCGGTGAGATTAAATCCAAGTATTCCGTCGCGGTGGGCAGCCCCATGGCGTTGATTTCTAGCAGCAACCCTCGCGCCCGCCGCAGCCCCTCGTTCACGTCAAAGGAATTATCGAGGTGCGGGTCGTTGATCAGTCCCTTCCAACCCACCGTCGTGCGCGGTTTTTCAAAATAAACACGCATGACAACCAACAGCTGGTCTGAGACCGTCTGATTCAATTCTGCAAGGCGTCCAGCGTAATCAATGGCCGCTGTCGGATCATGAATCGAACAGGGGCCTACGACGACAATCAAGCGGTCATCGGTCTTTTCGAGAACCGATTGAATCGCTCCGCGAGACGCCGTAACGTGCTCTGCAATACCGCCTTGGGCTGGCATTTCTTCAATCAGCTGTTCGGGGATTAATAACTCGCGCAG
>ENA-UZWU01017610-UZWU01017610.1-metagenome-genome-assembly--contig:-Day-4--1m-contig-17610_pt1 | contig 10169 bp, 8 predicted proteins | sample MGYA00260345_ERZ794905 | MGnify/ENA metagenome assembly ERZ794905
TGTGCTTTAAATTCATAAGTTTCTCCTGCAATTAACTCATGGACTTGTTGAATTGCTTGATATCCACCCGTTCTAATTTCAGCATACCAATCTGATGATCAGATTGGTATGCTGAAATTAGAACGGGTGGATATCAAGCAATTCAACAAGTCCATGAGTTAATTGCAGGAGAAACTTATGAATTTAAAGCACAAGCCAAGAGATCGGGGGCTTGGACAGCGTTGCAAATTGGAGCTTATGATACTAGTGGTAGTAGTCCAGTATTGATAACTGAAACTGGTAATGCAATAAGTACGGGATATGCTGAAAAAATAATATCATTTGTGGCGGGTTATACTGGAAATCATGCATTTAGATTTACTAAAACAAGCGGAAGTGGATTTGTTCAAATTGATAATGTTGAAATTACATGCACCACGTGTACCCCAGCTTCTGTAGATGACTTCAGCAAATTAAAATTTACAATTTCTCCAAATCCAGCACAAGACATTGTAAGAGTGACATCCAATGACATTTTGGAAAAAATGGAACTATATTCTCTTACTGGTGCCAAAATACTTGAATTCAAAGGGAATAATTATATTAATATGAATGGCATTAGCTCTGGTATTTATTTATTAAAAGTCCACTCTGAAAATGGAAGTGTTGCTACAAAAAAATTGATTAAAAACTAAAAGAAATGTACAAACACATAGTCCTTTGGAAATTAAAAAAACAGCCAGAAGAAATGACACATGCAGAGCTTGCGCAAGAGGTCAAACGCCGCTTGGACGAATTACCAACTCACATTCCAGAAATTAAGCAGTATGAAACGGCGATAAATATTGGGGATTACAACGCTTGTTTTTATGATGTTAGTTTGATAAGTAGCTTCGATAACAAAGATGATTTTTGGGCCTACACAAAATATCCAATACACGACAAGGTTGTCCATTACATACAAAGTGTTACTGTAAGTGAGCAGATTGTTGACTATGAGTTGTAAAGCTCGGCAAATAAAAATTTATGAAAATTACAAATGTTGAAACCTTTATCCTAAAAGATGAGTTATCTAAAAGTTTTTTCTTTTCACAATGGGAATACTCTGAGCGTTGCGTCTGTTTAGTCAAAATAACGGCTTCTGATGGCACCATTGGCTGGGGTGAAGGATATGGTCCAGCCGCCGTTATCGAATCGGGAATTAACCTATTGCGTCCTATAATTATTAATCAAAATCCACTTGAGAATGAAGTTATATGGAATCAGATGTACCGCAAAACATTGGATTATGCCCGAAAAGGCGTTTTAGTAGCTTCAATGAGTGCTATAGACATAGCCATTTGGGATTTAAAAGGTAAATTATTGGGGCTTCCCGTTTCGACACTTTTGGGTGGTGCACACAGAAAATCAATTAAGCCATATGCTACAGGACTTTATTTTACGGACAAAGAAAATCCCTCCAAAAATTTTGAAAAAGAGGTTAATGATTATCTCCAACGAGGGTTTAAGGCCATTAAAATGAAAGTTGGTCTCGGGGTAGAAACAGATGTCAAACATGTAAAAAAAATGCGGCAACTTATTGGAGATGACATTCAATTGATGGTCGATTCAAATCACGCCTATACACTGAGTGAAGCGACAGTACTTGCAAAAAAACTTGAACCCTATAATATTTCTTGGTTTGAAGAGCCCATTTCACCTGAGTTTTATGAACAGTACCATGAATTAAGATTAAAGACCTCTATCCCAATTGCTGGTGGTGAGTGTGAATATTTAAGATTTGGATTTCAACAACTGCTTAAACATAAATCTGTTGATATCATACAACCTGATATTTGTGCGACTGGAGGACTTACAGAGGCCAAAAGAATTGCCAGTCTTGCATCCACTTACGGCGTTGATATTGTACCCCATACTTGGGGAACATCCATAGGTATTCATGCAGCACTTCATTTTATTGCTAATCTTGAATCCATCCCAGGGCGTATGAACGATGCTGATTTTTTAATTGAATACGATCAAACTGAAAATTCACTAAGAGAGGAACTCACAAGCCCACCAATTGAAATGATTAATGGAATGATTAGTGTTCCTACCGCACCTGGATTAGGAATTGAAGTTCATGAAAGTGCTTTATTAAAATATTGTATTTCTAAAGATTTAATTCCAAAATTTATTTTGGAGTGATTATATTTAAAATATGAAAACAGAACATTTTGGTTACAAAAAATTATATATCCACGGTCAATTAATTGATGCAGAAAGTGGAAAAAGAGAGTGCGTTATCTGTCCTGCAACTGGCCAATCCATTGCCGAGATTGCTGTTGCTGGTATAAATGACACTCACAAAGCTCTAAATTCGTCAAAAGAGGGCTTTAAATATTGGTCGCGTCTTACCTTAGCTGAGAGAACAGCTTGGATGCATAAGCTTAGAACTGCAATCCTCTCAAAAGAAAAAGAACTTCGTTTAGCAATCATTCATGAAATGGGTAAAACCTATGCAGGATCTTTCGAAGATATTGAAGCACTAACCAATGCCTTAGAATGGTATCCAAATGCTATGAAAAATTTTAGAGAGGAACAAATTCCAGACTATGAAAACACACACACCCATAAAATGGTTCATCAACCTGCTGGCGTGGCTGTTGCTTACTTGGCTTGGAATTTTCCTTTACTTAATGTAGGCTTTAAAATTGGTCCTGCATTAGCAGCTGGTTGTTCATTAATTATTAAACCATCCTATAAATCTCCACTATCGGCCTATATTCTTGGTGAAATTTTACACGACATTAAATTTCCGCCCGGCGTCGTTAACATCCTATGTGGTCCAAGAGAAGAAGTGGCAAGTATAATGACTAAAAGTAAGATCCCGGCAGTAATCACAATGATTGGTTCCACAAAATCAGGCAAAAAAGTCATTTCTGAAAGTACAACCACAATTAAAAAATTAGGCATGGAATTGGGGGGTAATGCACCATTTATAGTCTTTGAAGATGCAGATTTTGATAAGGCCATAGACATCGGTATTGGCTTGAAATTTGGTAATTCTGGGCAAATTTGCGTGGCAGCTAATCGTTTTTTGATTGAGGAAACCCTACATAAACGTTTTATTTCAGAATATATTGAGCGTGTAAAACAATTAAAGCTCGGATTTGGATTTGATGAAAATCCAGATATGGGTCCAATGATTGACAAAAGAGCCAGAGACCATATGTTTGAACTAATTCAAGATGCTTTAGAAAAGGGTGCCGTACTAGAATATGGTGGTAAAATACCTGAGAATTATGATGAGGGGTTTTGGATGGAACCTACTGTATTGTCTAACGTAACACCAAATATGCGGGTTTTTAGAGAGGAAATATTTGGTCCAATTGCCGCTTTTATGACCTTTAATTCAGATGAAGAAGTTTTAAAATTAGCCAATGATACAGAATTTGGATTGGCATCTTATCTTTTTACCAATGACCACAAAAGAATACAACGATTTAGTGAAGAATTAGAGTTTGGGGAAATTCAAATCAACGGAGTGAAATATGCAATATATCTTCCTCATGGTGGTATAAAAGAGAGTGGGATTGGCCATGACTGTTCACACCTAGCACTTGATGATTATATCGTAAAAAAACGCATTTCAGCAGCATTATAAACTAACCAAAAAAACAACCAATTATGGAACTATTTTTTCCTTTTTTACTTATCATATTTGCCAGCGTATTTCAAGGCTCCTTTGGTCTAGGAATGAAGTATATGGAACCCTTAAAATGGGAATCTTGGTGGCTCATCCATGTTACAATTGCAATGATTATTATTCCAGTAACTTGGGCATTCATTGTAGTTCCAGATTTTGCACTAGTATTGAAAGAAGCATTTACAAATCCTGATTTAAGTACTGTGGTATATTCAGCAATGTTCTTTGGTTTTTTATGGGGCATTGGAGGAATATTGTTTGGAGTGAGTGTACCCTATATCGGGCTATCCCTAACAATGGGCATTGTGATGGGGCTTGCAGGTTCTGTTGGCGCTTTGATTCCGTTTTTTCAGATGGAAAATGCCATAGAAAGTGTTCAATTTCCTTATGTAATTTCAGGACTAATCATCACATTGATTGGAGTGGCATTGACCGCAAAAGCAGGAATTGATAAAGATAAATTAGTCAATAGTAATGAGGGGGAAAAATCATCGATTGTAAAGGGAATTTCTATCGCAGTGGCTTGTGGTATTTTATCCGCTTTACTGAACGTTGGTTTTGTCAAAGCAACTCCTATTGCAGAACTTGCTGAGCGTTTTGGGTCAATTGAACGCAATGCTAGTTTAGCGGCTTGGGTTATTGTTTTGCTTGGGGCCTTTTTAATGAATGCTGGATATGCAATTTTTCTACTGTTTAAAAATAATACTTGGTATAATTTTAAGGTTAATCAATCCGCAAAATCATATAAATGGGCCATACTATCAAGTGTCTTTTGGTTTGGCGCACTTGGGGTATATGGACAAGGTGCTGCTTTAATTGGCCCCATAGGCCAAGTTATTGGATGGCCTATGTTACTTGGACTATCACTTATTGTTAGTAATTTCTGGGCCTACAAAGCTGGTGAATGGCAAAATGCTAAAAAACCATTTAGAATTTTATTTTTTGGGCTAGTTATTTTAATTCTTGCGAGTGTAGTTCTTGGTTACTCAAACAGTGTAACATAAGATATCTTGGATTATAATTCAGCTTAAATACTAATTAAGCCTTTTCAAAGTGTTTTAAATTCAAATCGGAATACCTTGATTTGTATTCTGAGGCGGAAATATGTTTTAATGACTTAAATACCCTATTAAAACTAGAGAGTGAATTAAACCCAGTATCAAAACAAACTTGAGATACATTTTTTTCACCATTAATTAGCATTTGGCAAGCCTTATTTATCCTATATTCGCGTATAAATTGAAAAGCTGTTTTGCCTGTTCTGTTTTTAAAATATCTACAAAAAGAATTTGTAGTCATGTATGAAACTGAGGCAAGATCTTCAAGTGATATATTTTTATTGTAATTTTCTGATATGTAATTAATTACCTTTTTAGTTCGGTCTTTAGTAGCCGATCCATCTTTCATTATAAAATTGTCAGATGATAATTCATGATAATTTTTATGACTTGAAAGAGTTTTTAGTATTTTAAGAAGCAAAATAATTCGACTTTCATTTTTACTTTTTGATAATTTTAGCAATTGCTTTTTTAAACTGCGAGCTGTTGATTTAGGAAAAATTAACCCTTTATTAGATCGTTTTAGAAAATTATTAATTGAAGATAGTTCAGGGATTCTGAAAATATCTTGACCGCCAATAGTGCGGTTGAACTTTACCACAATATAATCAACCTCGTCTTGAAAGTTATTCATTTCATTTTTAAAAACGTGAGGTACACCACTGCCTATAAAAACAAGCTCTTCATTGTTGAAATAGTCCATATTATCACCAACAACACGAACTCCGTCCCCTTTAATAATGTACATCAACTCAAATTCATTATGAAAATGCCAATCATTTCCGAAGTAGGGTGATTTTTTTCGTTTGACGTATATGGAATTAAAGTTTGATTCTTCAGTAGATTTATACTTTAGTTTCAAAATAGTTATTTAGTGTTAAAATTACCCCAAAATATTAATTTTTTCATAAATTAACAATATTCTAGGCCTATTTCACAAAAAAATTATCCAAAGCAATACGTAATTCAGCTTTAACATCTTGATATTTTGAAACCTCTGAAATATTTGTCCACTCAAACGGGTCAATTCGATGGTCATAGAGTTCCTCTGCACCATTTTGATAACGGATATACCTAAAATTTTTAGATCGTACCGATAAATGTTGGTTTTTTGGATTTTTAGATTTCCAACTTGCTATAACAGTTAATGCTACGGAAGGACCCTCCCAAAGACTAGCTTCAGGATTTTCTAAAAATGGTTTTAAGCTGTGGCCATCTATCTCTGCGCCTTTCTCATTAAGCTTTGTATCGCCCTCCAAACCACATAAATCGTTTAATGTTGGGAAAATATCCACAAGGCTTACAGGATGAGACACTGTTTTACCTGCATTGTGGTCATAATAAGAATGCCTAATAATCAGAGGGACTTTAGTACTTTCTTCCCATAGAGAATATTTAAATAAATAATCTTTTTCTCCCAAATTATAACCATGGTCACTAAACAATATAACCATTGTATTTTCACTTAATTTTGATTGATCCAAGGCATTCATGACTTGACCAACCATGTCATCTGCAAAAGCCACACTTGCCAAGTAAGCTTGCGTGTAAGTTCTGAGAGCTAACTCTTTTGTTGAATAGGATTCTGTTAAAGTTCTAAAAGCTATTCGTCCACGGGGTTCTTTGTCTGAACCAACCCCTAAAAACGTATCGTCTTTGTCATTTTGTAATAAAATTGGAATCTGAACATCTTCAATGGGAAATAGATCAAAATATTTTTGAGGTACGACCAATGGTGTATGAGGTCTAATAATCCCTAAGGCCATTAAAAAAGGTTGGTGGTTTTTTGTAGACTCTATTTTCTGTAATGTATTAATGGCCCATTGTACACTTTTTTCATCCGTCAGCAAATCGCGATCCTCATCGTTATTATAACGAAATGGGCCCCTAGTTTTCCAGTGAGTATTAAACCAGCCAGTATAACCAGAAGTAGAATCAGTCGGTTTTACCATTGGAATATCTTGAAGGGAAGCAAAAGTAGAATCTAATGGCCCAAGCGCTCCCATAGCTTCAGGACAACTTGGGTGTAATGCCGCATTTTCTCCGTCAAAAGCCATTGGTCCGTAATCTGAAACTTGACCAAGTTCATCCCAAACCCCTCTTTTGTCGACATGAAAAACCTTACCTGTTTTGTAGGTCCTGTATCCATTTGTTTTAAAATATTCTGGAATGGATTGGCTATTGACTTGTATTTCATTTTTTAGCCAGTTCCCAAAACCCCAATTTTTAGAGGTTGTGGGCAATATCCCAGTCATAAAACTGGCTCTAGAGGGAGAGCAAACAGGGACATTTGAATGCGCATTACTAAATAAAATACCCTGATTAGCCAGTTGATCGATATTTGGTGTTTGGGCTTGTGGATGCCCACCCATGACCCCAACGTAATCGTTAAGATCATCTAAAACAATCATTAGAACATTTGTTTTTTCTTGTGCAAAAGCATTGAAAACAATAAAATAGAATAGTGCAAAGCAGTACTTTGATTTCATAATTAAGTTTATTAGAGTTTATTTTTTCTTTTAATGTATAACGTTTTTGATACTTTTTTTATAGCTTCAACTAATTCACTGTATGGTTGATCTGTAATACTTACGACACCGATTCTAAAATTTTCGCCATCCGATCTTCCAGTCGTAGGTTGATCAGACCATTGAAACCAATGGGCACCAATAAATTGAGTATGTTGGCAGGCCTCTTCAATATATTGCATATACAAATTTGCCTGATTTTCAAGAGAGGACGCATTTCTCAAACCACTCCCCCAAACTCCGTGTGATGCAGTGCCAAAATGAAACTCTCCAATTAGCATTGGTTTGTCAATTTTAGACAATAATTTAAAGTCTTTAACGCCATAATCATAAATGTTAAAACTAACAATATCGCAGTATTTAGCTGCAATTTCATGTAAGTTTTTATTAAATTTTGATTTACCATATAATCGACTACCTAAGTATAGATGATTGGGGAATATTTTTTTAAATTCGGTAGATACGATTTTGTAGTAAGTATCTGCAAAATAACTAAAAAACAGTTCTAAGTCAGCTGTAAATTTAGATGAAAACATGGCTTTGTTATCACCCGAAATATTATTGAAGGAAGTAAAATTACTGCTCCAAACTGAATTTAAACTATTAATTGAGCCATATTTTTTTTTCAAAAATTTTTCAAAAGCTTTTCTTGCTGGTTTTTTGTTTTTAAGGGATAATATTTCATCCATTAAAGAAAATTTATGTTCCCAGTGGATTTCATTGTTTACAAATACTCCTAAAAGCCAGGGGTCTGAATTTTTATGCGCAATTCTCTGCAAGGATTTTTTTAGTGCACTAGAAAATTCTAATGAAAATGGGTCTGGTAATTTATCGATTTTTCCAATCCCTTGTAACTTAGGATGAATTATAATAGTGTATGGATGTTCAATAAAATCTGATTTTTTTGACCATGCACCGTAGGTGTTTACTCCCCAGTTTTTTAAGCGGCCTGCTGTTACATCTTGGTGTTTCTGTATCCAATTTTCCCCATATTTTCGTTTTAAGTTTAGATAATAAAAATTTATTTTGTCGGGCTTAAATATTAAATACTCCTTAGCTTGTCTTTTATGATGTGACGCTGCTAAAGTCATGCTATCTTGATATTTTTTTACGCTTAATCGTTCTAAACTCAAATCAGAAAACAAAACTTCTCTAGAAGTTGTTTTAGTGGCACTACCTCCTCCAATTCCAGTTATTCCTAAAGACCAAAATAAATATCCATCAGGATCAACAAACCACCACTTACCATCAAACCTTTTGGTATAAAAAAACCCTTTTGCCTCTTGTTTTGGTCCATTTTTCCAACCTCCGTATTTAGATAAATTACTGTTGAATGAAATTCCATGAAAATCTTTATAATCTTGATTTCCTAAAAATTCCAGAGTATCAATACTATGAAGTTTGCCTCTCCATTTCTCAGCATTGAATTGACCCATTTTATCTAAGATTGGATAGCTTAACTTAGAAAGTGTATTGGAATCATACTCAAGTTCACCAATTCCAAATGGGTGGTCAAAACCAATAAAATCTCCTTCCTCTAAAGGTTTACTTAAAGAGATTTTAACAGATAGTTTCTCTATTTTTGAAGAACTAGGTGCAGCCCAATGTGTTACATTCCCACCAGGATATCCTCTAACTTTTTCAAAATGTGATTTCCAAGTATCTTCTTGATTTGGTTTTTGTCTGGTGATCATCATTTCGCAAGTTTTAAATTGATTGGGAGCTATTATAAAACGTGCTGAATTTTCAAGATATGGCTTAGGATGGTGACTGATATCTAAAATTATTTTTGAAGATGAATTATTTTCGATATTAAAACCAACAAACCTGTGACTAGAGAAATCTAATGGACAATCTTTAAAATCCCAAGAAAATTCATAGTTTCTTTCAGAAATTTTATCATTAACAATGCGAATAATTTGATTTTCATCACAAGACTGATAAACTTGAGCAAAAAGGTTAAAATTGAATGCCCCTATTGAAAACAAAAAAAATTGTAAAATCGTTTTATTCATCTACAAGTTTATTAATGAGTTGTTGCACTTCCTGATACAATTCCTTTTTGATATTTAGGTACTCTTTATCATATGCAATATTTTGCCATTCGTATGAATCTGTAGTGTGGTCGTACAATTCCTCTTGACCGTTGCCGTATAAAATATAGCGCCATTTTTTCGTTCTGTACGAAAAATTTTGAGTTTTCACAGTAGTATTTTTACCAATGTTACCTATTATAGTTAGAGCTCCACTAGGCCCTGTCCATTCACTATTTTCAATTAATGGCCGTAAAGAATGGCCTCCAAGTTTGCCGCCTTTTTCATTTATTCTATAATCGCCTTTTAATTTACAATAATCAATAAATGTAGGATATAGATCAATTAAAGAAACTGGTTGTTCAATTTCAGTAGCCATTTGATTATTTGGTAAGCGAATAATGAGGGGTACTCTAGTGCTTTCCTCCCATGGTGCATTTTTAAAAAGTTGATTTTTCTCACCCATTTGCCAGCCGTGATCGCTGGTAAAAACAACAATAGTATTGTGTTTGAGTTTGCTTTGATCCAGTGCATTAATAATCTTTCCAACCTGAGCATCGATAAATGACACACAAGCCATATAGGCTTGTAAAAAATGTTTTATTGCGAGATTACGATCTCCGCCGTAAGATTCTAGTAACATATTGTAGTATTTTGGTCCTTTTAAATCACGATGACCAAAATTTGATTCCCAAAAAGCATCATTAGAGTCATTCTCAATCCACGGCTCAAGAGAAATCTCATCTAATGGATACATCTCAAAATATTTGTCAGGAGCATGCATTGGGGTGTGAGGCCGAACAAATCCAATTCCCATAAAAAAAGGTTGATTTAAATTATTGGATTCTAACTCTTTTATTTTAGTGATGGCCCATTCAGCGTG
>ENA-UZWU01020506-UZWU01020506.1-metagenome-genome-assembly--contig:-Day-4--1m-contig-20506_pt1 | contig 10144 bp, 16 predicted proteins | sample MGYA00260345_ERZ794905 | MGnify/ENA metagenome assembly ERZ794905
GTTTCTAGCAAACCGCCCGCGACTATTGAGTGGGAATAATAGTACAAATAATAAATGCTTTAAAAACAAGGGTTTAAGTTACTTTTAGGTTTGACACACTGCGACACACTCGTGTATAATCGTTGTTATTTCATCGTGAAAAACAAAGATTTGACACATTATGACTACTATTGATTCCCATAAGTTTCAGCAAGAGCAAATCAACCTCTATCATGGAGATGTAAAACTCTTTCGTAGACAGGGTGGTGGTGTCTGGCAAGTAAAGATTTGGATAAAGGAAGAACAAAAATATCTTCGAAAATCACTTAGAACTAGAGATGAAGACCTGGCAAGAAGATTTGCAGAAGATGAGTATATTAGTGTCAAAGCATCACGAATTACAGGTCAGAAGATATTCAAGGTAGCACTTCATACCATCATTGACGAGTGGTTGGTTGAGCAAAGGAAAACAGTTGGTATCTCTAAAACACTGGGTAGATACCAAGCAATTGTTTCTCAAACCAACTGGTTAAAAAAATTCATTAAAGACCCCAACTATAAGATTGAAGATATCCAACCTTCACTTTTCGTGGATTACTATGGATGGAGAAAAAGTAAGAGGTCTGAAGTTGTTAACTCTACTCTTGTGAATGAGAAGGCAACTATCAATGCAATCTTCAAGTTTGCAATCAGGAAAGGATACTTGAGTGTAATCTTTCAAGCAGAGTTTCCACCACTCTTGAAGAGTTCCAATAAGAGGGAAGCACTGACAGTTGAAGAGTATAGAAAAATCTACAGATACATGAGGACTAAAGAGTTCTTGGATGAAAGAGATACCCTCAAAGTAAGGCACTTCATTAGAGACTTCACAATGTTGCTTGCAAACACTGGACTTCGTTTTGGTGAAGCAAGAAGACTTAAGTGGAAGCATTGTAAAGTTGTTAGGGGTAAGGATGAGAAGAAAAAACTAAGTGAAATAAGTCTTTCTGCAGAGATGACAAAGAATAGAAAAGCACGAGTAGTTCAAGGGATGAGGGGGGATGTCTTGGAGAGAATCAAGTCTTACTCTAATTACACCAAACCAAATGACTTCGTATTTGTGGATAACAACAGTGGTAATGAACTGTCTAGAGATTACTACTATCGTGCATGGAAGTTCATGTTAAAGAACACTGGTTTGGACATGGGGGTGAAAGAGATTACTTATTACAACCTTAGACACACCTATGCCACTTGGAGACTGTATGCAGGAGTAAGTAGTCGTGCATTGTGTGAGAACTTAGGAACAGGTCTCAAGTATCTAGAAGAACACTATGGTCAGATGCAAACCAAGATGATGAGGGACTCTCTCACTGGGTCAATTGATGATGAGATTAAATATCTGTTAGAGGAGTAACTATGTTGGTCACTAAACCTTCAACCAAGGTCGCAATGTATGTGCGTGTGAGCACTCAACAACAAACTACAGAGAACCAGTTACTGGAACTCTATGAGGTCTGTGAGAGAAATGACTGGACTATTGTTGAGGAATACAACGAGACAGTATCAGGAACCAAGGGTGTTAGTGAGAGAAGTGAACTGCATCGAATGTTAAAAGATGCATCAAGGAAGAAGTTCGATAAGGTCGTTGTGTGGTCGGTGGATAGAGTGGGTCGTTCAATGAAACACTTAGTGTCTGTTCTCTCTCAACTTAAAGACCTTGATGTAGATATCTACTCTTACAAACAAGGCATCGACACTTCTACCACTATGGGTTCTTCGTTTTTTCATATGGTTGGTATCTTTTCAGAATTAGAGAACAATATGCGAAGAGAGAGACAGGTGATTGGTATCAAGAGGGCATTGAGGGATGGAATTAAGTTTGGTCGTAAGGATGTCATCGATGAAGACAAGGAATATGAGATATACCGATTAAGGAATCAAGGTAAGTCTTATAGAAAGATTGCAGATGTCGTTGGTATCTCCCATACAAGGGTCGCACAACAGTGTAAATCAATGTCCCTTGCTTAAATCACACTTAGTGTCTCTGTAACACTTATAAACACTAGACCAAGAAATCCTAAAAACCTGTAAATGAAATCAAACAATGATTTACACACCCTCTCTTCGATAAGGGGATGATTGATTATTTCTCGCAGTAGGATATATTTATTATTCCACCGTTTTTATAACGAAATTTAAACGACAATTACCTTTCTCTTATGACGATAGTTCTATGATTTGTTTTTTATTTTTTTTACCAAAATCTTGATACTGATTAATAATGCCAGATAAAGATTTACCAAAATCTGTAAGAGAATACTCTACCTTTGGTGGTACGGTTTTAAAGTCGTTTCTTAGTATTAAGTTATGATTTTCAAGTTCTCTTAATTGTTTGGTTAGCATCTGTTCAGTTATTGGAGATAAAGTTCTCCTTAACTCACCAAATCTTTTTGGTCCTGATTGAATGACATACATCAATGGCATTTTCCACTTACCACCGATTAGTTTTGTAACTTCGTGTATTGGACAATATTCTTCTTTCATAAGTTTTATACTATGTTTTGAGTTAGTACTCATTAATAATTTAGTACTTGTTAAATTCATTGTATAGATTATTATGCCTTTTTTCAATCAATAGAGATTACAAATGAATAGATTAAATGAATATATTAACGAGACTTTTGACAAGGTTTCATTTGTCGGACCTTGGTTCCTTAGAATTATTCTAGGGGTATCTTTTTTCTTATATGGTTACGGCAAGTTTCCACTGCCCTCAGAAATGTTAGTAGGATTTGGGTTCCCCAATTCAATTGCAACACTAGTTCCCTTGATAGAGGTTATTGGTGGAATTGGAATTATCCTAACGGGTTTTATAAGTGGATTATGGGGTCAGTTGTTAACTAGGGTCTTTGCTTTGGTTTTATCAGTATTTATGATTTTCGCACTTGTTCTTGCTCATTCAGACTGGTTAATAACTGCTGACCTGTTTAAAAACATACAAATTTACTTGCTGGGTGTATCTTTGTACTTTGTATTTAAACCAAAAAATTAATTATTAATATAGGAGATAAATATGGAATGTGGTTGCGGAAGAAGTCCAACTGGTAAATGTATTGGTTGGCACAACCTCTCTGAAGAGGAGTATCAAGAAAAACTCAAAGAGCATGAGGACAAAGATAACGAAGAGGAATAGATTCTGCTCAACGGTGACTGGGATATCTATATGAGAAAGTCAGATAAAGGGGATAGAACCCTATCCCCTCTCAACTAAAAAGGGGGTTAGGAACCCCCCACAATCACGAACCTAGGCAGTTCCGAGTGTAGTGTGTTCATAGTGACGGAGTTCATTATTAATTGAGTTCCTGATTAAGTCTGACTTGGAATATATTCCACGACTCCTGCAGTAGGTCTCATTTTTAATCATCTCGTTTAATTTATGTTCCTGTGTAAGGTGCAATCTCACTTGTAAGGGGTTATCTGAATATCGTTTCATTGTTTTATTAATCTCCTGTGAATTATTTTGAAAATGACTTTATTATCTTCTTCTCAGCATCACTCAACTTATCAGTGGGTTTATTTTTACTGGTAGGTTGAATCTTCTTTGAAAAATCATTGAAAGACTTAATGGCATTTATTTGTGCATCCTTCTTCCTTAACTCCAATCCATATTTAATCTGTCTCTCATCTTTCCTAAGAGCAGTCTCTTCTGCGTAACGAATAAGACTCTGAGCAGCATAAGAAAGATGTTCCAGTGCAGATTGAAGGTCACCCCCAGTAAGATACTCGTTATACTCATCGCACTTCTTAAGAGCATCAATCAATAGGTTATTCTGACTATCGGAGTGTCTGAGGAGTGTAGGTATTAAGAGTTGTCTCTTGAGTAATATATTTTGTGATTCAGTAAATGTTTTCATCATAGGTATTTAGGTAATCCTCTATTTGTTTATTGATAAGTGAGATTCTTTTAATCCAAAACTGTCTTTGGAGTGGGTCTAGTCCAACTTTCTTATCAAGATGGTTGTATTTGATGTGTTCTAGTTCTAGAACATAATCTTTGTACCTATTGTTCGTCTGTAAAGTCATGGTTATTGAATCCTTGCAACCTTTGGTTGCAACAGAACCTTCGGTTCTGAGGTTTAATGTTTGTATTAATTAATGTGTTATCTGAACTTAAGAAGCAGACACACTTCACCTATCAAGATGAAATGTATCATTCTGAACTTGAAGTTTTCAGACACATGAAACAGTAGAACCCTGTTAAAGGGGAAGGGGTGATTGGTCTATCTCCCTTTACCTACTAAACCCAATGGCATCTCCTTAAGCAGTTTCATTTACAGTCGGAGACTGATGTTGTGGTTCTTCACAGAGCATCATCATGTCCTTTGTTCGCATAGATGCACTAGAGGACTTCTGGCATCGGTCGTATCGTTCTTATGTTTAGATTGAAGGTTTGGATAACTCAATGACTTCCCTTACTTCTCATGCACGACCATGTGTGTATGTCTTTTTTATTTCTCTATAGGTATATAGGGTTTTGTATTGTCTAAGAACTACTAATTCTGCGAACAATAAACTGCAGTCATTAAGGTTCTAAAGTAAGTGGTTTAGAACCAGTGAAAGAGGGGAATTTCATGTCTCTGAAACCCCCATTCTTACTGCATTCTTATTTTTGATTTTCAAGAGACTTTAGAACCTCTCATTATGCACACTCCTGTATTTCTCTAAGTGCTTTCGCAACCTCTATTTCTTTAAGTGCTTTTCTGTAATCTTTCAACCTTAATTCGTATTCTTCTCTCTCTGCTTCAACATCAACCTCTTCAACATCATCTTCAATAGTGTCGTAGTAGAAATTGAGTTGAAACCTTGAGGTGTCTTCATTCATTTCTTTGTAAGTAAGTTTGATTGCTTCCTCTATAGAGTTTGCTTGAACATCTATCTCTGTATTGATGAACCCTAGGACTGGAACTCTGTATGTCTTCTTCATTATGCACACTCCCTTGAAATGCCTTCTACATTTCCATATTTCACATATGGTATTTGAAGGTCTATCTGCAAATCTGAACAGTCTTCTCTGTCTTTATATTTGTTGTCTTCTTTGTTGATTACCTTGTCGTGTCTGACGAGGTCTTTTGGTTGTATGAAAGTTATCTTTGCAGAGACAACTCTTTTTCCAAAATCACCAAAGTCACCTTCTTCAATTTCAACCTCATAACAACCATCACCGAAACCAGTGTTCATGACTACTCCATCTGCAAAGTCCTCATCATTCAGATTTATTACTGAACCATTAGATGACCCATGAAGAGAAGTCAGTCTTGTATCAACGAACTCTGACCAACTAAGTTGTGAGTTAGAGTTTGAATAATCTTCTTCAATCTCTTTGCTATTTCCAATCACATAACATGGGTCGCAGAACATCATCGTGCCTGAATCAACTCCTATAGTTCCCAGTGTTCTTTTTGTTGTTTTAATATAGTTTTTCATAATTTTCTCTCTTAGTTTGTTGGGGAAAGTATTTCCCCAATCCATACATCTATTATCTGAATGTCTGACCTAAAATCTGCGAACATTAGAGTGAAGTAGTAGAATATGAAGATGACGAAACCGAAGAGATTTACTCCATCATCTAAGTATGTGAAATACCGAGACAACACTTGGATACAGTGTCGTAAGAGGATTTATCTCTATTGGTTTAAGTTCCTACGACACGCAGAAGAGAGTTCAGACTACACAGTTCAGTGGGATAAGTATTCTGATTGGGGTGGAAAGGATGCAGTGATGAACATGAAGTTTGATGCCTGGTGGAATGAACACTGGAAGGACTGTTTTGGAATTGATGAAGAGATAGATTCTTGTAAGTATCCAGTGAAGGGAAACCCAAAAGCAGATGGCATTAGATACGCATTACTCGTGTATGAAAATCTTCATTGTGGTTCTAACTGGGACATAGCAATTCATGTTCAGAAAAAAGAAATGCAAGGAAGAGGTGGTGTCTTATCTCTCACGAATGCAGATGAGAACTTAGATACAAAGGGTAATATGAAGTGGGGGATGACGAGAACAAGAGTTCGTGATGAAGGGGCAAGAGATGGATATAAGATTGATTTGATTGATAACACTCGTGGTGAATATGACGACAAAGTCTGGCAAAACCAAGAGAAGAAGAGAAAGGTTCAATCAATGGTAGGACGATACAAGAAACAAGCAATAAAGCACTTAGAGAGAGTCTCGAGGGGTGAGTTCTAAGTGTCTTTCTGTGCGGTTGATGCATAGTGTGAGAGTTGTTCTGAAGTTGTCTTAGAATGAGAGTGGAACTGTAAATCGGGTGGTTTTATAGAGACACAGTGTGTCGTTATAAGTGGTAAAGTAGGTAAATAGAAGTAGGGTCGGCAATCTATATAGTCGCAGTGACACATATTTGACACAGTTAAAAAAATATCCCTGTATCCCTTGTGCAGTAAGAGTTTCAAATAATGCTACTATCGAGTGGGAGTAGTCGAGTAGGTGTAACCCATTGATTTATATAGAGTTGAGAGTTACAAACTTGTTACAAACCACCCCTAAAACAGGGGGTTTTACAAAGAAAGTTACAAACGGTTGCGATTACTGCAAATCATAAGTAGCATTTAATAGTAGCAGCGTTAAATCACGCTGATACGCGATAAATGAGGCTTATTCTGTTCTAGTACATTAACTAGAAGAGAGTGGTATGAGAGCAAACACACACGTGACTTTAGTGGTAGATAACACAGCACCGCAAACACAGCGCAGCAAATGCGCTACATCGCCCCAGCCCTTCCTAACGGATCAACACCCAATCTACGGTGGCAAAGCCGAAATAGTCAGAACCCAGCAAAGCGGTGGGTATTGGCACTTTCGTATGTGGATTAGCGAAGAGCGTAAATATGTTCGCAAGACGTTAAAAACCACTCACCTTGATACAGCGGTTGAGCGAGCCGAGAACGAGTTCTTTGCAATCAAAGCAAACGTTAATGCTGGCAGACGAATCTTTAGCCCCACTGTGCAGCAGGCAGAAGATGAGTACCTAGCACATCGATGGAATGTAGACGTGAAGCGTGGATCGATCACCGAAGGTCGTTGGGCAACCATTAAATCCCACCTTAACCACTTTGTGGCTTATTGCGGGATTGTGGGTCGAGAAGCGCAGAGCAGCGTGACTCGTCTCAATGATCTAGAAAGCAAAAGTCTACAAGGCTATCAGCAGTATCGTCAGCAGAAGGGCGCCAAAGACGTCACCATCAAAAATGAGCAATCCACTATTAATGCTTTGTGTAAATGGGCATTCGAAGAAGGCTTGCATAATATCCCTCACTATATCTTCCCCAGCATTAGCCGAAGAGGTGTTGATGCTGATTCACTTCGCCGCAGTACCTACTCAGACGATGAGTACGGTCGTATCACACGAGTACTCATCAGCTATACCTCGAAGAAGGCAGCCCAGCGTGAATTCTTGAGTGATGATGAACGCTTTATTCGGCAGTTAGTGCGTCATTTCTTCCTAATTGGTGCCAACACCATGATGCGTTTTGGTGAGTTATACCAGTTGAAGTGGGGCAACGTAGAAACTTACACAGCTGAAAATCAGCGGCTAGTGACGATTAATGTATTGGCTGAAACGAGCAAAGTGCGACAGAGCAGAGTGATTAAGGTGCGCGGCGGTAAGCACTTCGATAGGTTGCGAAGTCTCAGTAGGTACACCAAACAAAATGATTATGTTTTCACAGCAAACAATGGTGAACGTGTTACACGTGATGCTTTGTACTATCACTACGCGCAGTTGATGGATCTCGCTAATATTGAGGACTGGAAGGCGCGCAATTTAACGTACTACAGTACCCGGCATTATGGGATTACTAAACGGCTTCAGAGTAATGCAAACCCGTTAACACTTAGTAAGGTGTGTGGTACCAGTCTCAAACATCTTACTGAAACCTACTATCATGTTGATTTATCGGAACAAGAGCGAGCGGCCATGCTCAGTTATGAAGGCCAGTCGCAAGACTTGGTTGAGCTAGATTAAAGCATCTCAACAGCGTTGCGTAGCAAGTGCGGAGACACTTCAATATAACGCTGGGTTGTTGCTAAGCTGCTGTGTCGCGCAATTTGCTGTATCACGCGAGCATGCACACCCCGTTCGGCCAGCTTTGTGAGCATTGTTCGTCGGCCACTGTGACTGCTTGCACCATCAAAGCCAATTTGTGTATACAGTTGACGAAATACTTGCTGTATTGTTTGACTGCTGAAAGCCCCGCCTTTTTGGCTGCTTAATAGTGGGGAGTGCGGTTTAGCTTGAGGTCTGCATTGTTGTACGTATCGCGTGATTTCTTTGCGCAGCTTCTCACTTACCACAACTTGTTGACGCTGGGTGCCTTTGGTTTGCCACCGCTCAAGTAGAATGGTGTGCATGGCCTCACCGTCACTGCCTATGACATCGCCAATCCGCAAACTGGAAATCTCACATGCTCGTAACCCAGCGCAGTAGCTAAGCATCACCATTAGCTGGTTTCTGTGTTGGTACCTGGTCATCTTTGTGCTGTTGAGCACAGTCCTCAGCTCTTTGTCGTTCAAAACACGTGCTTGCTTCATCTTTAGTTTCCTCTGTAATAGGCGCGCCAATAATGACGTTGGTCACAAGCAATAACTCTTTTAGCTGTTCTTCATTGAGTTCCCACTTGTCGCGCATAAAAAGTCCTAAATAGTTGTTTATGTGTGTGTTAATTATATTTTCATACATTTCAAAGAGCATTCGGTTTCTGCCAGAAGGCGTAAGCTGGCGTAATCAATGAGGTTTTTACTGAAATGTATGAAACTGCTAGTTTCCATACATTTACAGACCACTTTAGGCCCTATTTCCCCGTAAAAAGCACTCATCTCTCATTCCTATATCGCCTTGCGGGCGTGCCTAGGAGATCAATCCCGCGCCTAAGCACAAGAACCGCAGTCGTTGGCTTAAACGCCGTGTAAGGGCCGTTTTGAGTGCTTGTATGAGTGAATATCCTTAAGGGATTAAGGAGAATCATATGGCAAGACTCTCCAATGACTTGGCGATGCGATGGGTAATACCAACATGCAACTGTGAACACTGAAAAAACGGCTGTCCTACAAAACCAGCGAGTTTTGCTTAGTGAAATATGCATGCACAGATAAATACATGTATGAAGACTTATGCCATTACACATGCGTATGCAGACTGGTGCAGTGATCAACAAGCTGATCTGTACTTTGTTTTGAATCATGCGAACTCAGCGTTCAGCAAACCACTAAGTTATGAGGTGTTGAGTAGCCAAGTACGCAGGCTTTTTTACCAGCTTGAATGCGAAGAATGGGGCTATGAGCAGCGAGAGACTCGGTGGGGTAGACGCTACTCGCGAATAGAGCGCGTGGTTTGCATTGAAAAAGCCACGTATTACCACGCCAATGTGATGATCAAGCGCTACGGCAACCATACCGACGAAGTCCTTTTAGATAAGATCAAGCGGCAGTGGTTAAAGATTCAGCGTTGCGAGAGTGAGACGGAGAATAGCTTTCTCTTCCAGCTGACTGACAATTATATTAGAGATAACCAAGCCGTATCTGTTTACAGCAACAAAGATACGGCTTTAGCGAATAGAAATAACGAAGACGTGCTCTGTTTAAGAGCCAGTTTCATTAGTAAGCACAGCAATAGACAGTGAAACCCTAAGTCCGCGTAGCATGCATCACAGCAAAATGTTGTGTGTGCTTCTTATTATCAAAAATAAGTGAATCAACATAAAGGAGTTATAACGTGATTACAGATGAAGTATTCAATCAATTGAAAGCAAACCATAAAAACCTCACTGAGAATGAATTTGCTAAAAGTTATTTGGGCACATCAAGAAGTTATCTATGTAATAGAAGAAATAAGAATAAAGATGTCAGTAACGACGTGGCGTTGAACTTGTACTGTGTACTGATCAAAAAAGCGAACCAATGGAAAGTATCAGCCAGCAGGGAATCCGTTATCCAATACAGGCTCAGATGGGATCAACTCAGCGACCATTACCTTTCTCTTGCTGGGGATGTAGCAGAGATTATTTTAAAAAGGGCAGAGCATAATTAGCCATTAGCTGATTGAGGTGATGCGAACATGTTTGTTAAAGCGCTATTTATTCACCAGCTATAACACCAATACGTTGCACTT
>ENA-UZWU01020353-UZWU01020353.1-metagenome-genome-assembly--contig:-Day-4--1m-contig-20353_pt1 | contig 10126 bp, 6 predicted proteins | sample MGYA00260345_ERZ794905 | MGnify/ENA metagenome assembly ERZ794905
GCCACAAACTTGGCAGACCATAGCCGCACCCTTGCCGAAACTCAAGTACACTGGTGGCTCAGCGTGCAAATCTATAGCCAAATTGAACGCCACCTCTCTGGCCATCAAGGCAGGCGCATGGCATCACCGGCACCACTGCCGCAAAAATTAACATTCCCAAATCATCAATTTATGATTTTGTGTTCCGGTTCGCCGCCGCCCGATCCAGCACCCGCCGATAGATTTTGATCGTTTGCCGACACATGGTCTCGGTCGAAAAATTGGCTTCGATATGCTGCCTTGCCGTGGTGGCAAGCGTTTTGCGTTTGCGCGGGCTAAGATCAAGCGCGGCCTGCAATGCCGCCGCAAGGCTGTCAGCATCACCTGGAATCGCCAGCCAGCCGGTTTCACCATGCCTGATCGATTCGGTTGCCCCACCATGATCAAAGGCCACGACGGGGCGACCCATTGCCTGTGCTTCAAGCGCGACACGGCCAAACGGCTCTGGCGTGATTGACGGCATTGCAACCACATCGGCAACCATCAAGGCTGCTGGCATATCATCAACAAGCGGGGTCAGCCGAAACCGACCTTCAAGCCCCAATTGCTGGCCATAACGCACCAATTCAGACACAAAGGCAGGCTTGCCATCACCAGCACCAATCATCAAACAGATGAAAGGTCGGTCTTTAATCTTGGCCAAAGCCTGTAATAAAATCTGGTGTCCTTTCCACATGGTGGCGCGCGCCGGAAGCATAATCACCGGCACATCCTCAGGGATAGCCAAACCTTCGACAAAATTAACAATTCGGGTTTGATTCACATTATCGGGATTGAATAAATCAACATCGACACCGCGATGCACCACCGTCAGTCGGTCTTCGACATCGACATACTGGCTGGTGATCAAATCTTTCACATAGTTCGAAATTGCAATCACATGATCGGTTTTCAGCAATTTGCGATTATAAATCCGCTTAAACGCCGATCGGGCGATAAACCGCCCATGAACCGTGCTTACTGTCGCAATGCCAAGCGCCGCCGCGGCCGGCAGCGCAATCCATGCTGGCACACGCGAACGAACATGCACAAGATCAGCCTTCTCACGGCTCAGAATGGCTTTTAACCGGCTCCGGACTTGCGGCCAGCGAAACGGGTTTTTGGTATGAACATCGAGCTGATAATGCTTCGCCCCAAGACGATCGAGATGCCGCACCATTGGCCCACCACGCGAAATAACAATCGCGCGGCCACCATGTTTTTGAATTGCGTCGGCCATTTCAACCGTGCCACGTTCAACACCGCCACGAATCATCGCTGGCAGAATTTGTACAATCGTTGGCGCGTCGCCTTGACGTTGTTTCAACAATTTCGATTTTGGTGCTATTATCATAGGCCTTATAAATGGCTATCATTTGCTCGTTTGGTCAAGATTTAATAAGACGCAAACCGGCAAATGCCAGATCATGAAAGTGAAAAGATGCAATCTATCGCGTGGCACAGCATAAACCAGTCAGGTAGGATCGCCTATAACAGAGTTGCTGGCAAAACGCCCGGGATCATCTTTTTATGCGGTCATGGCTCGGACATGGATGGCAGCAAGGCATTATTCCTCGAAAGCTGGGCAAAACAACAGGGACGTGCCTTTTTGCGGTTTGACTATAGCGGGCATGGCCAGTCAGATGGTGCCTTTCTGGAAACCAATATTTCCGATTGGACGCGTGACGCGATTGCCGTTCTTGACGATCTAACCACTGGCCCTCAAATCCTTGTTGGCTCGTCACTTGGGGGTTGGATCATGCTGAATGTCGCGCTGGCACGGCCTGACCGGATTGCGGGGCTGATCGGCATAGCAGCCGCCCCCGATTTTACCGAAGATTTGATCTGGCAACCGCTTGATGATGATCAACGCAACAAGATGAAAAATGATGGTCAGATCGCGATGGAAAACCCCTATGCCGATGATCCGGTTATCTATCCCTATCATTTGATCGAAGATGGCCGCCAGCATTTGCGGCTTCGTGCGCCTTTGGCGATCACCGCACCAGTTCGCCTTTTGCAGGGCATGAATGATGCCGAAGTGCCATGGCAAACAGCAACAAGGCTTGCCGATTGTTTGCAATCTGATGATGTGGTTCTGCATTTCGACAAAACCGCAACGCACCGGTTTTCCGAACCAGCACAATTACGCCTTCTTGAAACTGTTTTGGTGACGCTGCTTGATCGGCTTGACCCGAAATAGCCGCGCTAGATCATTAGAAATCGAGATCGCAATAATGATCAGGCGGGGTCAGACCAACCACCTGATCGGCAAGAAGGTCGCGGAATGATGGGCGTGATTTCATTTTGGCGTACCAGCTTTTGGCTTCGGGGTGGCGGCTCCAATCAATATCACCTAGGAAATCGAGAACCGACAGATGCGCCGCGGCGGCCAGATCGGCAAGCGATATTTGCCTGCCGGTTAGCCAGTTCCCCTGCTCGGCCAGCCAGTCAATATAATCAAGATGGATTTGCAGATTGCTCATCGCGGCCCGCATCACCACAGATGATGTTGTGCCTTCACCCGAAAACCGTTTGATGACGCGCTCAGACAGTAGCGGCGTTCCAACTTCGCGGCTGAATTTATATTCAAACCAATGCACAAGACGGCGAATTTCGGCACGCGCTGGTGCTTCACCCCATAGTAAATTATGTTGGCTTGAATCTTCGGTTTCTTCGATAAATTCAGCGATCACCATTCCGCCACTAATGGCAAGCCCATCTTCAGTGACCAGAACGGGCACATCACCCGCCGGATTAAGCGTTAGGAAATCTTCGCTACGCTGCCACGGAATTTCCAGCTTTGGCAAAATCATCAGGCCGCGTTCGGCAAGCACAAGCCGGATAAAACGTGACGATGCTGATAATTGATAGTGATGCAAAACCCGCATGAACCCGAAAACCCCTTACCATCAATTGCGACCAAAACCGGCCGTCATTCACATAGCATATTATGCCGGTAACATGTTATGCTGGTGGCGTAATGCCCCGAACAACAAGCCCGCTTGACGGCAAGCTTGCCAACGCACCTGGCACCAACTCGCAAAATTGCAGCCGTTCCGGCTCGACAAAGCCAGGCCAGTCAAGACCATAGCCAACCGCCGGCACAAACCCAAATTTTGGATAATAATCAGGCTCGCCTGACACCAGAACAATCCGCCATGGCCCTAGTCGTGCAAGCCGCATTCCCTCTTGAACCAATTGTCGGCCAAAGCCTTTGCCGCGAACATGAGGTTGCACCGCAAGCGGGCCAAGCAGCAAAATGATTTCATCATTCAGCATGACTTCCCAGAACCGCAACGACCCAACGGCTTGATCACCGTCATAGCCAACAAGACATAATGCGGCCACCGGCGCCCCCGGGCGCAACGCCCAGACCGACCGGTCATACCGTTTTGGCCCAAACGCCTCGGTCATCAATGCTTCGATGACCTGACTATCTGCCTGTGTTTGCTGCGTAATCTTGAACATCATTATGCTTTATAGAAAAGTAGCAGCAGACACAATCGGCTTTTGCATGGCCATTGAAATCAATGATTACGCCGTTTCAGACAGATCATCCTCAAGCGTCAGCGGTACATCCAAAACCGGAATGATTTCGGTTGGAACGACCTGCCAGAAATGCTGCAACGCCGTTTCCCAGTGGTTCAAGATGCGTGCGGCAAGAGCGCTTTCGGTTTCGCGTGCGTGTTCGGCAACAAGATCACGAAGCTTGTTTTCCCAATGCGGATGCGCAATCCGGAAAAGCTGTAGGCTTTCCCGATTGACCCGTGATTCAAAATTACCAGCCTCGTCATAGATGAAGGCCATGCCGCCGGTCATGCCAGCGCCGAAATTGTCACCAACCTCGCCAAGGATCACAACATTGCCACCGGTCATATATTCACATGCGTTCGACCCGCTTCCTTCGACAATTGCCGTTGCGCCCGAATTACGAACACATAAGCGCTCGCCAGCCTGACCCGCCGCAAACATCTTGCCCGATGTTGCGCCATAAAGAACCGTATTGCCGATGATGGTATTGGCACTGGCAACAAACCCAACTGCCGCTGATGGCCGAACGACAATCATGCCGCCTGACAAGCCTTTGCCGACATAGTCATTGGCATCACCAATCACATCAAGGCGAAGGCCCTGCGTTGCAAAAGCGCCCAAAGACTGGCCTGCCGAGCCGCGAAGCCGGACAAGAATATGCCCTTCACGAAGTCCGGTCATGCCAAACCGGCGAACAATATGCGACGACAGCCTTGTACCAATAGCACGCTGGGTGTTTTCGACATTGTAAGACAATTGCATCTTGGAGCCGTTTTCGAGCGCAAGCTTGGCATCAACAACCATTTGCGCATCAAGCGTATCCGGCACTTCGGTGCGGGCACCGCCACGGCTGCTGACCAATTCATCTTCGCTGTCAGCACGCACCAGAATGGGGTTAAGATCAAGGTCATCAAGCGCAGCATCACCGCGGCTTACCTGCGTCAGCAAATCGGTACGACCAATCACTTGCTGCAATGTGGTAAAGCCAAGACTTGCTAGAATTTCACGAACCTCTTCGGCAAGGTGGGTGAATAGCTGAACCACTTTTTCCGGCGTGCCTTCAAATTTCGCCCGCAGATCATCACGCTGCGTGCAAACACCGACCGGACAGGTATTGGAATGGCATTGCCGAACCATGATACAGCCCATTGCAATCAATGATGAGGTGCCAATGCCATATTCATCAGCACCAAGCATCGCTGCCATAACGACATCACGGCCTGTTTTCAATCCACCATCGGTTCGCAGCACAACCTTGTTGCGAAGGTCATTCATCGACAGTACCTGATGTACTTCAGATAGACCCATTTCCCACGGCAAACCGGCATATTTGATTGATGATTGCGGGCTGGCGCCAGTGCCGCCACCATGGCCTGAAACCAAAATCGAATCCGCCTTGGCCTTGGCAACACCGGCGGCAATTGTGCCGATACCGGTCGAAGCCACCAGCTTGACGCAAACCTTTGCGTCTGGGTTGATCTGTTTTAGATCATAGATCAGCTGCGCCAAATCCTCGATTGAATAGATATCGTGATGCGGTGGCGGTGAAATCAATGTCACACCCGGGGTTGAATGGCGCAATCTTGCGATCAGGCTATCAACCTTGATTCCGGGCAATTGGCCACCCTCGCCGGGCTTGGCACCTTGTGCAACCTTGATTTCAATCTCTTCACAATTATTCAGATATTCGGCCGTGACACCAAACCGACCCGATGCGATTTGCTTGATCGCGCTTGACGGATTATCCCCGTTTTCGCGAAGCTTGAAACGCGCCGGATCTTCGCCGCCTTCGCCCGAATCCGATTTGGCACCGATGCGATTCATCGCAATCGACAGGGTTTCATGCGCCTCAGGGCTTAGCGCGCCAAGCGAAATGCCCGGCGAGACCAATCGTTTGCGGATGTTGGTGATTGATTCGACACGGTCGATTTCAACCGCATCACCAGCCGCCTTGAATGCCATCAAATCACGAAGATTGATTGGCCCCTGATCATTGACCAGCGATGAATATTTTTTCCAGCTTTCAAAAGAGCCAGTGTCGCAAGCATGCTGCATGGCATGGATCAATTGCCCATCAAAGGCATGACGTTCGCCAGATTTGCGATAGCGGAAGAATCCACCAACAGGCAAATGCACATCATCATTGGCAAAGGCCTTGTTATGCATTTCAATCACCCGCGTTGCGATGCCTTTCAGGCCAAGACCCGAAATACGCGACGACATTGGCGGAAAATAATCAGCAACCAATGACCGTGAAAGGCCAAGCGCCTCAAAATTATAACCACCACGATATGAGGCAATCACTGAAATGCCCATTTTCGACATGATTTTCAGCAAGCCTTCTTCAACCGCCTTGACGAAATTACCAACCGCATCGCGAAGTTCCATGCCAACAAGCAGGCCGCGCTCATGCCGCTCGGCAATCGCCGCTTCGGCAACATAGGCGTTTACCGTGGTTGCACCAACCCCGATCAAAACGGCAAAATGATGAACATCAAGACATTCGCCACTGGCCACATTGACCGATGCAAATGTGCGCAATTGCTGTCGGACAAGATGCGAATGAACCGCGCCTGTTGCCAAAATCATTGGGATTGGAACCCGACTTTCCGACACATTTCGGTCGGTCAGCATCACATGCTCACAACCTGACCGAACGGCTTCTTCGGCCTCGGCCTGAATCCGTTCAAGCGCATCGGTAAAGGAAGCCTCAGACCCATCATTGTCAAAACTACAGTCAATTTCGGCCGCCTTTTTGCCAACATAACGGCATAGCGCATCCCATTCCGGCACCGTCAAAACAGGTGAATTCAATACCAGATGATCGCATTGCTCGGGCGCTTCATCCAGAATATTGCCAAGATTACCAAGCCGTGTGCGCAGCGTCATCACATGACGTTCACGAAGCGAGTCGATTGGCGGGTTGGTCACTTGCGAGAAATTCTGCCGGAAGAAATGATGCAGGCCACGATAGCGGTTTGACAAAACGGCAAGCGGCGTATCATCACCCATTGATCCAATGGCTTCTTTACCGGTTTGTGCCATTGGCTGCAAAACCAGTTCCATATCTTCCATTGTCCAGCCAGCCATCATCTGACGGCGGCGGGTTTCAGTCTTGGTCAGGGGCTGGCTTGCCTTACCCGTTGAATTCGCCAATAGCGAGTCCATCTGCTTGGCACGGCCAATCCATTTGCTCCAGTCGCATTTCTTGGTCAATGCGTCTTTCAACTCGCCATCTTTATAAAGACGGCCTTCGGCAAGATTGATACCAATCATCTGCCCCGGTCCAAGCCGCCCACGTTCGGCAATTTTGGTATCGGGAACGACAACCATTCCGGTTTCTGAACCCGCAATGACAAGCCCGTCATGCGTCACCACATAACGAAGCGGGCGCAATCCATTCCGGTCAAGACCGGCAACAACCCAATCACCAGCATAAGCCGCAATCGCCGCCGGACCATCCCATGGTTCCATAACCGAATTGCAATAGGCATACAGCTTGGCCCGCGGGTGATCGCTGCCAACATCAATGGCCTCGGGAATCATCATGGTTTTCACCATTGGCAATTGCCGCCCACCGTGAACCATCAGTTCAAACACCGCATCAAGCGCTGCCGAATCCGAACTGCCATTTGCCACAACCGGCTTTAAATCGCCAATCGCATCACCAAACAAAGCCGATTCCATGCGGTCTTCATGGCAGCTCATCCAATTTTGATTGCCCCTGATGGTATTGATTTCACCATTATGCGCCAAAACGCGGAATGGCTGCGCCAATTTCCAGGTTGGCATGGTGTTGGTCGAATAGCGCTGATGATAGATTGCAAAAGACGACACAAAGCGCTGATCGAGCAAATCTGGGAAAAAGGCCGTTACCTGCTCGGCAAGGAACATGCCTTTATAAATGATCGACCGGCTCGACAATGAACAAAGATAAAAATCATTGATCATATGTTTGATAACGGCCTTTTCGATCCGGCGGCGTACCAGATAGAGCTGGCGTTCAGCTTCGGCGGCGTCCATTTCGACCGGCATCGAAAACATGATCTGTTCAATTTCTGGACGCGTCGCAATGGCCTTTGTGCCAAGCGCCTTGATATCTACCGGCACCTGCCGCCAGCCATAGATGCTATGCCCAACCGCCAGAATTTCCTGCTCGACAATACAGCGGCAGCGTTCCTGCGCGCCCAAATCGGTACGCGGCAAAAACACCATGCCAACCGCCAACCTGCCACCATCATCATCATGACCGGTGCGCGCGATATGTTCGATAAAAAAGTCGCGCGGGATTTCAATATGGATACCAGCACCATCGCCAGTCATGCCATCAGCATCGACCGCACCGCGATGCCAGATCGCTTGCAACGCCTCGATGGCTGATTCGACAACGGCGCGGTTAGGCTTGCCATCTTGTGCCGCTACAAAACCAACACCACAAGCGTCATGTTCCATTTGCGGGCCATAAACACCCGCTTTGGTTAATTTAGCTTCATTCGCAGCGCGGCGCTGAAGATAGGCAGCTTCATCAAAATTCTTTGTCATTTTACTCTCCGTATATGCAGCGGTCTAGCGACCGGCACCAGCGGCCCGCGGCGCATCAGCGGCGGCCATAATCCATTGATCAATCGCCTCAGCCGCATCACGGCCGTCACGAACACCCCAAACAACAAGCGAAGCGCCGCGAACAATATCGCCAGCCGCAAACACGCCATCCAGATTTGTCATCATGGTCCGCCAATCAATTTTCAGCGTTCCCCAGCGGGTGACTTCCAACCCGTCCTGGCCAAACATTGTCGGCAAATCTTCCGGATCAAAACCAAGCGCCTTGATCACCATATCGGCAGGCAATTCATGCGCTGATCCGTCAATCACTTCTGGCACTTGCCGGCCGGTTGCATCGGGCTGGCCAAGGTGAATGCGCTGCGCCTGAACCGCGCGCACCTTGTCATCACCAAGAAATGCCTGTGGTGCAGACAGCCATTTGAAAACAACACCTTCTTCTTCGGCATTTTGAACTTCGCGCTGTGACCCGGGCATATTCGCCCGATCGCGGCGGTAAAGACAGCTAACCGATTTGGCCTTTTGCCGAATTGCCGTGCGAACGCAATCCATCGCCGTGTCGCCGCCGCCAATCACAACAACATCTTTGCCTTCGGCATTCAGCGCACCCGAATCAAATGCCGCCACATCATCACCAAGGCTTTTGCGGTTTGATACGGTTAGATATTCAAGCGCCGGAACGATGCCATCAAGCCCGCTTCCCGGCGCGGCGATGTCGCGTGCCTTATAGACACCCGTCGCCACCAGAATGGCATCATGCTTGGCCCGAATATCGGCAAAGCTGGTCTCGCCACCAATATCGACGCCAAGATGGAAATGAACGCCGCCATCAATCAGCAATTGGCCACGACGCTCGACAATTGATTTTTCCAGCTTGAACCCGGGAATGCCATACATCAGCAAGCCGCCAATCCGGTCATAGCGGTCATAGATATGCACCTGATAGCCGCGATGGCGAAGCATTTCGGCAGCGGCCAATCCGGCTGGCCCGGCGCCAATGATGCCAATCGATTCCGCCCGCTCAACACGCGGCGCGGCTGGCTTGACCCAGCCCTCGGCAAAGGCGGTTTCGGTGATATGTTTTTCAACCGCGCCAATCGTGACCGATTCAAACCCTTTTTCGATTACGCAGCTGCCTTCGCAAAGCCGGTCTTGCGGGCAAATACGGCCACAGATTTCCGGAAAATTATTGGTCTGTGATGACAATTCATAGGCTTCCTGCATCCGGCCTTCGGCAGTCAGCATCAACCAATCAGGNNCAATTCACCTGACAGAACGGCACCCCGCATTGCGAACAGCGCGATGATTGCGTTTCAGCCTCAGCAGCGTCAAAATCATCATAAATTTCATCAAAATCAGCGACACGATTTTCGGCCTTGCGCTTTTCCGGCATGGCCTTATCGGTCGATACGAACTTCAACATCTTTGATGACATATCTGCTACTCCTTAATTTATGCGGCACTGGCGTTACAACGCTCATGCTGGCGTTTTACAACCCCGCATCGCCCCATTCAAACTGGCAACGCGGTTTTCCGTCTCGGTCTTTTCTGGTGACTTATCGTCTGCAAAGCCGGCCTGTCCATCGCCGCCGCAACACCCGATCCCAGCGCAACCAACGATATTAATCTTTCAAACGATGCTGGCATCACCCTGAAATTCTGGTGCAATCACCAAAAGCAACCGGCGGTTTGCCAAAAGGCTCATCCGATCACCCATCTAATTAGTCAACATTCATTACCTTTTTTTGATCATAATTGCAAGTGCGATTCAGATGACGCAAATAAATCTATCTTGCTTAACGGTATTATGGCCGAAATGGTACTAATTAGGCAAATAAAGCCAAATCAGATTGATGCTGGTCAATAATCACCTTCTGCGCCTATGATAACGCCAATCAATGCCACCCATTTGGCCGGTTTGATAATGCGCCTTTACTACTTCGTCTCTAGTAATGCGCCGGTAAAAATAATGTGCCTTTGCAAGGAGCCGTACGAATGCCGCTAAGCCTGCTGA
>ENA-UZWU01009378-UZWU01009378.1-metagenome-genome-assembly--contig:-Day-4--1m-contig-9378_pt1 | contig 10120 bp, 9 predicted proteins | sample MGYA00260345_ERZ794905 | MGnify/ENA metagenome assembly ERZ794905
GTGGTTCAAGTGGTACGAGTGGTATAGACGGTTCATCAGGAACAAGTGGTTCATCAGGAACATCAGGTAGTAGTGGTACGTCCGGTTCATCAGGGTCTAGCGGAACATCAGGTTCCTCAGGTAGTAGCGGTTCAAGTGGTACTAGTGGAAGTTCAGGTACATCCGGTTCTTCGGGTTCTAGTGGGACAAGTGGAAGTAGTGGAACATCAGGTAGTTCAGGTTCTAGTGGGACAAGTGGTAGTAGTGGTTCTTCAGGAAGTAGCGGAACAAGTGGTAGTAGTGGTTCTTCAGGAAGTAGCGGAACAAGTGGTTCTTCAGGCACTTCAGGTTCTTCAGGAACTAGTGGAAGTAGTGGTTCTTCAGGTACTTCAGGTTCGTCAGGTACAAGTGGAAGTTCAGGTAGTAGTGGAACTTCGGGTTCTTCAGGTTCAAGTGGAAGTTCAGGTAGTAGTGGAACAAGTGGTATAGATGGTTCTTCAGGTACATCGGGTTCTAGTGGAACGTCGGGTAGTTCAGGGACAAGTGGTTCAAGTGGTTCAAGTGGTACATCAGGTTCTTCAGGGACATCAGGTTCAAGTGGAAGTTCAGGTAGTAGTGGTTCTTCGGGTACATCCGGTTCTTCGGGTACGTCAGGTAGTAGTGGTACAAGTGGAAGTTCAGGGACCTCAGGTAGTAGTGGAAGTTCAGGGACATCAGGTTCTTCAGGAAGTAGTGGTAGTTCAGGTTCTTCAGGAACCTCAGGTAGTTCAGGAACATCAGGAAGTTCAGGGACAAGTGGTTCTTCAGGTAGTTCAGGAACATCGGGAAGTAGTGGGACTAGTGGAAGTTCAGGGACCTCAGGTAGTTCGGGCTCTTCAGGTTCAAGTGGTTCTTCAGGTACATCAGGTAGTTCGGGAACATCAGGTAGTTCGGGAACATCAGGTAGTTCGGGGACATCAGGTTCTAGCGGAACGAGTGGTAGTAGTGGTTCGTCAGGAACTAGTGGTTCAAGTGGAAGTTCAGGTAGTAGTGGTTCCTCAGGAAGTAGTGGTAGTTCGGGAACATCAGGAAGTAGCGGTTCTTCAGGAACTTCAGGAAGTAGTGGAACGAGTGGCTCTTCAGGAACTTCAGGTAGTAGTGGTTCTTCAGGTTCAAGTGGAAGTTCGGGAAGTAGTGGAACATCAGGTTCATCAGGTACAAGTGGAAGTAGTGGTACATCCGGTTCTTCGGGTACATCAGGTTCTTCGGGAAGTAGTGGTACATCAGGAAGTAGTGGTAGTTCAGGTACGAGTGGTTCTAGCGGAAGTAGTGGTTCAAGTGGTTCTTCAGGAAGTAGTGGTAGTAGTGGAACTTCGGGTTCTTCAGGGACAAGTGGTTCATCAGGAACATCAGGTAGTAGCGGTTCTTCAGGAACATCGGGTTCTTCAGGTACTTCAGGAAGTAGTGGAACAAGTGGAAGTTCAGGTTCAAGCGGTTCATCGGGAACATCAGGTTCAAGTGGAACGAGTGGAAGTAGTGGTACATCGGGTAGTTCAGGTTCAAGCGGAACGAGTGGTAGTAGTGGTTCTTCAGGAAGTAGCGGTAGTTCAGGTTCATCAGGAACGAGTGGAAGTAGTGGTACTTCAGGGTCTTCGGGTACAAGTGGTTCATCAGGGACTAGTGGTTCAAGTGGTACGTCCGGCTCTTCAGGAAGTAGTGGTAGTTCAGGTACGAGTGGTTCTTCAGGTAGTTCAGGGACTTCAGGAAGTAGTGGAACTTCAGGAAGTAGTGGAACATCAGGGTCTTCAGGTTCAAGTGGTACATCAGGTTCATCAGGAACGTCAGGCTCAAGCGGAAGTTCAGGTAGTAGTGGTAGTTCGGGTACATCAGGTAGTAGCGGTTCAAGTGGAAGTTCAGGAACATCAGGTTCATCAGGTACAAGTGGTTCAAGTGGTACATCGGGTTCTAGTGGAAGTAGTGGTACAAGTGGAAGTAGTGGTAGTTCAGGGACATCAGGAAGTAGCGGAACATCAGGTAGTTCAGGTACATCAGGTTCTTCGGGAAGTAGTGGTACGTCCGGCTCTTCAGGAACTAGTGGTTCTTCAGGGACATCAGGTAGTAGTGGTACATCCGGTTCTTCGGGTAGTTCAGGTACGAGTGGAAGTTCAGGGTCTAGTGGAACAAGTGGTTCTTCAGGTAGTAGCGGAACATCAGGTAGTAGCGGAACTTCAGGTTCAAGTGGAACAAGTGGTTCTTCAGGAAGTAGTGGAACATCAGGTTCAAGTGGTACGTCAGGTTCAAGTGGAAGTAGTGGTTCGTCAGGCTCATCGGGTACATCAGGTTCATCAGGAACTAGTGGTTCAAGTGGCTCTTCAGGTAGTTCAGGTACATCAGGTTCATCAGGTACAAGTGGAAGTAGTGGAACAAGTGGAAGTTCAGGTAGTTCAGGAACATCAGGTTCTAGTGGTAGTAGTGGAACATCAGGTAGTTCAGGTACATCAGGTTCTTCAGGAACATCAGGTTCTAGTGGTAGTAGTGGAACATCAGGTAGTTCAGGTACATCAGGTTCTTCAGGAACGAGTGGTTCAAGTGGTAGTTCGGGAACATCAGGTAGTAGTGGAACAAGTGGAAGTAGTGGAACGTCAGGTTCTTCAGGTACAAGTGGTTCTTCAGGAAGTAGTGGAACATCAGGGTCTTCAGGAAGTAGTGGAACGTCAGGTTCTTCAGGAACATCAGGTAGTTCGGGTACAAGCGGTTCTTCGGGTTCTAGCGGAACAAGTGGAAGTAGTGGAACGTCAGGTTCTTCAGGTACAAGCGGTTCTTCAGGTACAAGCGGTTCTTCAGGTTCTAGCGGAACAAGTGGTTCAAGTGGTAGTTCGGGAACATCAGGTAGTAGTGGAACATCAGGGTCTTCGGGTACAAGTGGTTCATCAGGGACATCAGGAAGTAGTGGTAGTTCGGGTACATCCGGTTCTTCAGGAACAAGTGGCTCATCAGGAACATCAGGTAGTAGTGGTTCAAGTGGTAGTTCGGGAACATCAGGTAGTAGTGGAACATCAGGTTCTTCGGGTACAAGTGGAAGTTCAGGTAGTTCAGGAACAAGTGGAAGTTCAGGAACTTCAGGTTCATCAGGAACTAGTGGTTCTTCGGGAACAAGTGGAAGTTCGGGTAGTAGTGGAACAAGCGGTTCTTCAGGTAGTTCAGGAACATCAGGAAGTAGTGGAACATCAGGTTCTTCAGGAACATCAGGTAGTTCAGGTACAAGTGGAAGTTCAGGCAGTTCAGGTTCAAGTGGAACAAGTGGTTCATCAGGAACATCAGGTAGTAGTGGTACGAGTGGTAGTTCAGGTAGTTCAGGAACATCAGGTAGTAGTGGAACAAGCGGTTCTTCGGGTACATCAGGAAGTAGCGGAACATCAGGTTCTTCAGGTAGTAGTGGTACATCCGGCTCTTCAGGGACTAGTGGTTCTTCGGGTACATCAGGAAGTAGCGGAACATCAGGTTCTTCAGGTAGTAGTGGAACTTCAGGTTCTTCAGGGACATCCGGTTCTTCGGGAACGAGTGGAAGTTCAGGTAGTTCAGGGACAAGTGGTTCATCAGGAACAAGTGGAAGTAGTGGAACATCAGGTTCTTCGGGTACAAGTGGTAGTTCAGGCAGTTCAGGAACATCAGGTTCTTCGGGTACGTCAGGCTCTTCAGGAACTAGTGGTTCAAGTGGTACATCAGGTTCTTCAGGTAGTTCAGGTTCAAGTGGAACAAGTGGTTCATCAGGAACATCAGGTAGTAGTGGTACGTCCGGTTCATCAGGAAGTAGCGGGACGTCCGGTTCATCAGGAACAAGCGGTTCTTCAGGAAATAGTGGAAGTTCAGGTACAAGTGGTTCTTCAGGAACGTCAGGTGACGATGGTTCATCAGGAACATCAGGAAGTTCAGGAACATCAGGTTCAAGTGGAATAAGTGGTTCTTCAGGTACATCAGGTTCTTCAGGTAGTTCAGGAACGAGTGGTTCTTCAGGGACATCAGGTTCTAGTGGAACAAGTGGTTCATCAGGTAATAGTGGTTCATCAGGAACATCAGGTTCATCAGGTACGTCCGGCTCATCGGGTAGTAGCGGTACATCAGGTTCTAGTGGGACAAGTGGTTCTTCGGGAACGAGTGGAAGTTCAGGAAATAGTGGTTCTTCAGGAACGTCGGGTTCTTCGGGAACATCAGGTTCATCAGGTAATAGTGGTAGTTCGGGAACATCAGGTTCTTCGGGGACATCAGGTAGTAGTGGTGATAATTGGACTAGTGCTCCGGGACCACCTACTAATCCCGGTATTCAAATAGGAGACCAATATTTAGATACTATTTCTGGAGATGTTTATGAATGGAATGGTATCTCATGGGTGCTAACAGGTAATATTAGAGGTAATGATGGTAGTTCAGGAACATCAGGTTCTTCAGGTACCTCGGGTAGTAGTGGAACAAGTGGTTCTTCAGGTAATAGTGGTAGTTCGGGAAGTAGCGGAACAAGTGGTTCATCAGGTACGTCCGGCTCATCAGGAAATAGTGGAAGTAGTGGTACATCAGGTTCTTCGGGAAGTAGCGGTACATCAGGTTCTTCAGGAACATCAGGTTCTAGCGGTACATCCGGTTCTTCAGGAAATAGTGGTAGTTCGGGTAGTTCAGGAACATCAGGTTCTAGCGGTACATCAGGTTCTTCAGGAAATAGTGGTAGTTCAGGAACATCAGGTTCATCAGGTACCTCGGGTAGTAGTGGAACAAGTGGTTCTTCAGGTAATAGTGGAAGTTCAGGTTCTTCGGGGACATCAGGTTCTAGTGGTACGAGTGGTAGTAGTGGAACAAGTGGTTCTTCAGGTAATAGTGGTAGTTCGGGAAGTAGCGGAACAAGTGGTTCATCAGGTACGTCCGGCTCATCAGGAAATAGTGGAAGTAGTGGTACAAGTGGAAGTAGTGGTACATCAGGTTCTTCAGGTTCTTCAGGGACTAGTGGTATTTCAGGAGCCTCTGGAACATCAGGTTCTTCGGGAACATCCGGTTCTTCAGGAACATCAGGTAGTAGCGGAACAAGCGGTTCTTCAGGAAATAGTGGTAGTTCAGGAACATCAGGTAGTAGCGGAACATCCGGTTCATCAGGTAATAGTGGTAGTTCAGGAACATCAGGTAGTTCAGGAACGTCAGGTTCATCAGGTAATAGTGGTTCTTCAGGAAGTTCAGGTAGTTCAGGAACATCAGGTTCTAGTGGTACCTCAGGAAGTAGTGGAACATCAGGTTCATCAGGTAATAGTGGTTCTTCAGGTAGTTCAGGAACATCAGGTTCTAGTGGTACCTCAGGAAGTAGTGGAACATCAGGTTCGTCAGGAAATAGTGGTTCTTCAGGTAGTTCAGGAACATCAGGAAGTAGTGGAACATCAGGAAGTAGTGGAACATCAGGAAGTAGTGGAACATCAGGTTCATCAGGAAGTTCAGGAACATCAGGAAACTCAGGTTCAAGTGGCTCTTCAGGAACATCAGGAAACTCAGGTTCAAGTGGTTCGTCAGGAACATCAGGAAACTCAGGTTCAAGTGGCTCTTCAGGAACATCAGGAAACTCAGGTTCAAGTGGTTCTTCAGGAAGTTCAGGTTCATCAGGAACATCAGGAAACTCAGGTTCTTCAGGAAGTTCAGGAACATCAGGAAACTCAGGTTCAAGTGGTTCATCAGGAACATCAGGAAACTCAGGTTCTTCAGGAAGTTCAGGAACATCAGGAAACTCAGGAAGTTCAGGTTCATCAGGAACATCAGGAAACTCAGGAAGTTCAGGAAGTTCAGGAACATCAGGAAACTCAGGAAGTTCAGGTTCAAGTGGTTCTTCAGGTTCAAGTGGAACAAGTGGTACAAGCCCATTACCAACAGCAGTTATAGTTTTAGGTGGGGGAGGTGCTTCATCAGTTAGGTGTGGAGGTTTAAATAACGCAGGTGGTGGTGGAGCCGGAAATTTAGCAGGTTACGCTAACTCGGCATCAGGGGCATGTTCATTAGCTATTGGAGGTCAAAGTAATTCTGCTGATGGTCCTTATACTTCAATTGTTGGTGGTCTTCAAAATCAAATTGATACTAATACTAACATCGGTTTTATTGGAGGTGGTAAATCTAATAGAATACAGACAATTTCAAATTGTAGTGTTATAGTCGGTGGGAATAGTAATACCATAGAAGGGTCGTCTGTACTTAATGTAATAGGTGGTGGTAAAGGTAATGTTATGTCCGACGGAGTAGATTTGTCATTTATTGGAGCTGGACAAGAGAACTGTATATGTAGTTCGAGTGACTACTCAGCAATAGTTACCGGTAAGAACAATAGTATTCTTGACACAAGTCGAGGTTCATTCATTGGTGCGGGGAACGACAATTCTATAGATGGGCAATCAAACGGGTCATTCATTGGTACCGGATACAAAAACAATGTTTCACAAGGCAATGGGTTGACCGTATTAAATGGAACGAAGAATACAATTAGTAACTCTACCTATTCAAGTATTTTAAATGGTGGCATAAATGATATAAATTACGATAGTCAAAATTCAATTATAGCACAGGGTAAAGAAAATTCTATAAATTCCACCCTCTATGGAGCAATTATTAATGGTACAAACCAAACAATTGGTAAAAATTCAAACCATAGTATTATTGGTGGTGGTAAAGGTAATTCGATATTTGGAGGAAATTATCAATCAATTCTTAATGGTAAAAGTAATGTACATAACAATTCCGACGCTTCAACCATTGTAGGTGGTACTGATAATTACATAACACAAGACTCTTATAGTATTATAGGTGGTGGACGTAAAAATACATCAAGAAGTTCTACGTTTGGGTTTAATGTACTAGCTGGTGGTTTTGTAAATTATATGTGTGATGCCAGCTACTCGAGTATTTTAGGTGGTACTAATAATTACATAGGAAAATACTCTATCACTAGTTCTATTGTGAATGGTGAAGGTAATAGTATAGTTAATTATACCAATGCCCATATCATAGGTAGTAATATTAACGCATATGCTAATAACTCAACGTTTGTTGAGAATCTATATGTGGCGGGTAATCTAAGTAAAATTACCGGTACATTTAGAATACCTTACCCCGGTAAAAATACATTTGATATTGTACATTCACTTGTGGAAACAAATACTCCGGGGGATAACATTTATAGATATAGTTATACAACTCCAGGTGAGGGGCTACAACAATTTGAAGTATTTATTCCATTACCGGAATATTTCCCTTTAATAAATGATTTTAAATCAGAAGATACTGAAAGACCTCAAGTATGGGTTTCACCTGAAGGACCATTTAATTTTTTCAACGCAAATGCATATATTGGAATTTCTAAGTCGTACCCTGGTTTGTTGGGTGTAATATTAAATTTTGAACCTAACCAAATGATTAATAGACAAAATGTTTGGGCTACGAGAAATACTTTTAATATTTTAGTCGTTGGTACAAGGTCCGATAAAATGGCCGTAGCTAATTGGAACGGTGATGTGGTACCCATTAATGCGGCTAAACAAATACAAGAGAGAGATAGAGGTATGTTATAATTTTAAATAGAAACTTTTAAGTTTACTATGATATACTTTGATATTATATTTAATATTATAAAGTCAAAGTATGGAAAAAAAAATATATTATAATTCATCGTTACCTAGAGCTGGCTCAACACTATTTCAAAATATTGTAGGACAAAACCCCGAATTTTATGTTACACCAACTTCGGGGTTAAGTGAATTTATAGTTGCATGTAGAAATCAATTCAGTATAAATTCGGCATTTAAGGCTCAAGACCAATCACTGATGAAGAATTCTTTTTTGGATTTTTGTAAACATGGTATGTTAGGGTTTTTTGAAAGACTAACAAATAAACCATATATTTTAGATAAATCTAGAGGGTGGTCTATTGAGTATGGGTTAGTTAACGAACTTTTTCCAAACCCTAAAATGGTTTGTATGATTAGAGACATTAGATGTATATATTCATCAATGGAAAAAAATTATAGAAAAAATCCACATATTAATAGTGGTATACAAAACCCATCTGAATTAGTCGGAACCACTTTAGATAAGAGAATAGATATTTGGGCTGACGGTATTCCTGTGGGAATAACTATGGACAGACTAAAAGATATCATACAACAAGGTATTGATAAAAATATACTATTTATTCGATATGAAGATTTATTATCAAATCCGAATGAGGAGATTAAAAGATTTTACGAATATCTTGAGTTAGATTTTTATGATGGGCATAATTTTAACGAAATAACACAGTTAACTCACGAGAACGACGTTGCTCACGGAATTTACGGTGACCATAAATTGAGAACCGAATTTAAAAAATTACCTGACGATTATAATCAAATTTTAGGGGTTGAATTGTCTCAAAAAATAAAAAATACCTACCCTTGGTTCTTTGATTATTTTGGTTATGTTTAATGGTTAGTAAAGGTAGACATATATTAAAAACTATAACTTGGAGAATTATAGGGACTATAGATACTATTGTATTAAGTTGGTTAATAACAGGAAGTTTAACTTTAGGTTTTTCCATAGGTGGTATTGAAGTAGTAACTAAAATGATTCTTTATTATTTACATGAAAGAGTATGGTATAAATTTTCTAAGTATGGGGTTAATAAAAAAGAAAAATGAATATAATATTTGAAATTAGAGGTGGTTTAGGTAAATCTATAATGTCTACCGCAGTGTTAAAGTGTATGAGGAAAAAATATCCCGATGATTACATTATTGTAATTACAGGATTTCCGGATGTTTTTATTGGTAACGAAAATGTTAATAAAGTATTAAATTTTAAGCAAAAATCCAATGTTTTTAATAACTACATTGAGAACAAAGAATCTAAAGTTTTTATTTCAGACCCGTACTTCACAAGTGACTACATAACTAATTCAAAACACCTGATACAGTTATGGTGTGAAATGTATAACTTAGATTTTAGTGGGGAAACTCCTGAACTTTTTATATCAAAACCGGAAAGAGAATATTTTGAAAGTTTTTATAAAACCGAAAAACCTATTATGGTTATACAAACTAATGGTGGGGATAGTACTCAACAACTTAAATATAGTTGGGTTAGAGATATACCCGTAAATACGGTTAAACAAATCATTAAACACTTTAAAGACCGTTATAGTATATTACATATAAAGAGAGAGGACCAAATAACATATGAAGATACTTTACAAGCTTTAGACGGTTATAGAAGTATTGCAATACTAATATCTCTGTCAGATAAAAGATTGTTTATAGATTCAAGCTGTCAACATATTGCCAAATCATTAGGTTTAAGTTCAGTTGTAACTTGGGTAGGTACAAACCCTAAAGTTTTTGGGTATGAAAATAATATAAATATTTTACCCAATAAACCCAATAAAGATATTGTCAGTGAAAGTGAAGGTTTCTTAAAATATCAATTATTTGAAGATATATCAAAAATACCGTATGAAACTACAGACGATATCTTTAATGTGAGTGAAATAATCGACGCTTTAGAAAAGATTTAATAACCATATTACGTATAATCTTTATATGATTTTTCTTCGACGAAACCTGACCCATATTTAATATTAATTTCTTTCTTAATTACTGACCTAATATCGTTAGTAAAGTAAACAGACCTTGCCAATTCAATAAAGTCCTTATCAAATTCATTTAATCTTTCTTTATCTCTAATATCATCTTCAATTTTCCAAAGTTTTTTATTTATTTCGATTAATCTATTGTAATCATTATTATTAATTTTTAATTCTGAGAATACAACTTCATAAAGATAATCGTACTCTTTATTAATATTAATTAATTTAGATTCGTCAGTTATGTTAAGTTTTTTAATTTCTAAGATTGATAGTTTATCTACAATCTCCCCTATTGATACTTCTATTTTCATTTTATAAGATGTTTAATTTTATTTATTACCATATTTGAAGTTATGCTCTTATGACACTCGAATTCTCTTTCAGTTCCCCTCATTAATGGACACCAAAACCAATCACCCTTATCAAATTTAAGTTCAGGGTTATTCCAACATCCACTACATACATTAGTATTCGTAATTCTTGTACAATCTGACACAAATTCATGTCCTTCTTCCGTAAAATTAGAAA
>ENA-UZWU01020679-UZWU01020679.1-metagenome-genome-assembly--contig:-Day-4--1m-contig-20679_pt1 | contig 10088 bp, 8 predicted proteins | sample MGYA00260345_ERZ794905 | MGnify/ENA metagenome assembly ERZ794905
CTGTCCAGACCGATCGTAATTCTCGGGCATGGGTAACACATTGTTGGCTTGAACGTAGCTCTCATATCCAGCCACCATCTCAGAAAGTAACTCGGGTTGCTCCCCAGCCAAGTCTCTACTCTCCCCAGGGTCAAGCTTGATATTGAAGAGATGCCACGCCGTCTCCCCCTGCTCTGCTCCATTTTTTACGATTTTGTAATCGCCTTTGAACAAAGCGCTATTTCCACCTAACTCATAACCTATGGATTCAGAATCGATGTGTATTGGCGAGGAATCACCGGCTAAAAATTCAGAAAAATTGGCTCCGACTATTGGCTCTACAACTCTGCCCTGCCAGCTTCCTTCATGGCCATCAACTCCAACCAGACTCAAAATAGTGGGTGCCAAATCTGTCACAAACGTAAACTCATCGGTCATGTCGCCAACTCTGGCAATGCCCGGACCTGAAATTACCAGAGGTACACGCAGGCCTCCTTCATTGGCATGAAACTTATAATAAGTCAGGGGCGAAGCGGCAATTGTCGCGTTGCTAGGCCCAATGGCATTCCATGAGCCACGTTCGCCGAGAGTTTCATAGTCGGAGTTGTAGCCTACGAGATCAAACCAAGGAGCAAGTAACGAACCTCCATTCGGCAGAATAACATTGGAGCCTTCCGCTCCATTATCTGAGGTAAATACGAAAATAGTATTGTCGTATTCGCCGGTGCTCTCGAGGTATGCCATCAAGCGGCCAATATGCATATCCATGGCATCTACCATTCCGGCATACACTTCCATACGACGGGCGTGATGACGTCTCTGCTCCTTCGTCAAGCCGTCCCAGTCTAGTGTGCCGGGGGTGACCACCGCCTCGGTACCTACAGGGATTACACCGGCCGCCTCAGCTGCAAGCCGTCTTTTCTCCCGCATGACTGTCCAGCCTTCGTCATACACACCGGCATACTTGTCGGAAAACTCCCGCGGAGCCTGCACCGGTATGTGAACCGCTTGAAAAGGGATATAAGCGAAGAAAGGCTGATCGTCTTCGGCATTCGTTTCAATAAACTCGATTGTCTTATCTACAAAATACTTCGACGAATAGAAATCATCTGGCAGTGTGTGCGCCGCGCCATCTGCATACCAGTTGGCTTGTTCATAGATGGGCAGGTACGTACGCTGCTCCCAGTTATCCGCCCCGGTATCCGCCATAGCAATCGTGCGGTCAAATCCCCGCGCTGAGGGAAGCAATTCGGGGGTATGGCCCAGATGCCATTTGCCCGTCATGTAAGTATGGTAGCCACCGGCCTGCAATACACTTGCAAGCGTGACCACCTTGTCGTTCAAGACGCCCTGATAATGCTCATAGGCCAACTGTTCCGCAGGCAGCGCCTCAGGAATATTCGGCACGCCGTTTCTGTGGCTGTCCACGCCGGTGAGTAGCATAGCCCTCGCAGGTGCGCAGCTTCCAGCAGTGTGGTAATTGGTAAAAGAAACACCTTCTGCAGCGAGCCTGGCAATGTTCGGAGTATGTATCTCGCTGCCGAACGGGGAAATGTCTGTGAAGCCGAGATCGTCGGCCAAAATGAGTACTATATTAGGACGATCAGACTGCTGCGCACTGACCAGAGATGGCGCCGCGAGAAGTATGAGCAGACAGATGCTAAGAGTAAATGAGATGTGGTTTTGCATAACTTATCCTTTGTAACAACGAGACCAAAACATAGTGTCGCAGGCCATTCTGAGGGATACAGATTTATTTCTAGTCTATTACACGATAGCCGGATGGGGTGTATTCGATAGAGCTAGGGAAGTTTAGAGCTTCGATTTTGGTATGGCCTACAAGCGCAGCGTCTTCTGGGGCTCTTCTTGCTCCGTAACTTCTCATAAACTCATCCTCTTCTTCACGATCAGGCAGTTGGCCAGTCAGTGCCATACGAATTACCTTGGCTACTTCCTCAGGGTTGTCACGCTGCGGGTAATGTCCAGCTGTGGGCAGCACCCAAAAGCTGCTTTGCGCCGGTCTATCATTTAGATAGCTGTCCCAGACATGGTTAGAAATTCGAACAGGATTTACGTTATCGGCTAATCCCCAGAGATAAGCCACGGGCACTGGGCTGCGTGGCAGGTTTTCTAGCCAACGCACTTCGTTCGCCTGGCGCTCTAACAGATAGCGACCGACATAGATCAAGGAAACATTACCCTGATTGAACGCAAATATATCGGAATAGGCGAGCGATTCCGGTTCTCCTTCGGTACGCCGTCGCTGCCCCGCTCGGAAAGTAAGCATTTGATCGGCGGTAGCGGTATCGAGCATTCTCAATTGACCGGGCGACAGGTTGGCTAGCGGNNAGAAACATGCCACTGTTTGATAAAAAGTGATAATTAACTTTGTAGCCCGGGTTTGGGTTGTCCAGGTAATTGCCGAGAAACGCCAGGCCGATACTCACACCTCGATCATGGGTATAGAGCGCAAAGTCTTCAAACTCAACTATTTCACGGACGAAATAGTCAACGATCTCTGCATTCTCCGCCAACATATAGTTGTAACCATCGAGCGGTTTATCTGAGAAACCGGAACCCGGAAAATCCAGGGCAGCGATATGGTACTCGTCTTCCAAAAAAGGGATCATCTTGTAATAGTCGAAACTGGAATTCGGGAAGCCGTGGATCAATACCAGTTTCGGTTTGGTCTCGTCTCCCCAAGTTCTGTAGAAAACATTGACCTTCTTGGCGTTGTTGTCTTCTGTAGTTGATGTCCATTCGAAATAATCGCCACCCTGATACCAATCTCGGGCTAAGTCGGAATAGAAAACGAAATCATCATCTTGTGCCAGCGAAGCCTGGACACCAAATAGGCTAAAAAAAACGAGAAATAATTTGCGCAGTGCGGTCATGAGTATTACCTAATGTTCTGTTGTCAATGAATTGCCGAGCCGGTTTAGCGATCCGCCAAGCGTCCACCGCCACCAAGCTGGTAATAGACTACAGGAATAAAATCTTCTGAGCCCCAGCCGGGATCATCGGTCCATTCGGCGTCATAAGCGGCAGTTGGTTGCGCAGCCATCACCTCATGCAGTTTTTTGCCTTCGCGGATCATGCTCAGTACTTGGTCTTGAATGTTGAGAATCATGTCACGGAATTCTATCAGCTCTTCACGGCCAACCACTTCGAGACCGTGCCCGGGTATGATCTTCGTATGAGGACCAGCTATGTCTATAGCCATATCCATCGCTGCGATTGTGCCCCTGAGGGTGCCGCCGTTGTAGACATCGATGATGGGATAGCTAGTAGTGCGATACACATCGCCAAGATGGAGCACGTCAGACTCAGGAAAGTAGACGAAGACATCCCCATCCGTGTGGGCCGGAGGTACAAGAAAAGCGCGAACCTCTTCTGAGTTCAGATGGAAACTCATGGTGTCGTTGAAGGTGATTAATGGTCTAGCTGCGGCAGGCTGTTGGGGGGCGAAACTGCCACCGGCTCGCGGGAAGTGGCTCTTCTCCTCCAGGAATCGCAGGCGCGTATTGTCGTGGGCGAAGATTAACACGCCCAACTCTGCCAGATTTTCATTGCCGCCAACATGATCAATATGGATATGGGTGTTGACCAGAAACCGAATTTCTTCGTCAGTCACCTGCTTCACCGCCTCTACTAATCTATCCGCAAGCGGCGCGAACAGCGAGTCCACTAAGAGCACACCGTCGGGGCCAACTTGAACGCCGATGTTACCCCCGCCTCCTGGGCGCTGAATCATGTAGACATTGCCGGCCACAGGGATGATTGAAAGCTCAACATCGCCAAATCCGCCCTGAGCAAATGAATAATTTGCTGATGGCAGCAGTATGAAACAAGCAGCAATTTTTATAAGGAATCTTTGTAGTAATGGTCTTCTTAACACCGTCGGCTCCGACATTTTATTGATTCCCTGCTTTCACGATGGATTATTTACGCCATTAGAAACTATGGTGCCGACTGAGGTGTCGCTTTTGTCAATCATCCGCTGATTCATCGCTTTATTTAAGCAGACTTTTTGCCAGTTACCGGCAAGTCTCCTCGGGGTGTAGATAGGCCACCGCTAAGCGTATCGCCTTCCAGCTCGAATGATACCTTTAGTGCTCTCTGCTGTGTTTGCATAGAAAATGATAGGGTGTCTCCGGCTAAACTAACGTCAGACAATACGTTAGTAGCTTGTGGGCCCGCCCAGGTTCCGCTCAGTCCATCACCATCTTTAGTTATTGTGAGCTTAACCGGAATTTCGTTTCCCTGAAGATTCAGGCTGAGATCCCATTGACCCAGAACCGCGGAATTGTCAGCCGCCAACATTCCGCTACTATTAAGCAACAGGGATAATAGGGCCAGTTTAAGAGTGATTTTTAGCGTCATAGGAAAATACCTTGAGAGTTGTGTTAATAATGCACCAGTAATGCGACCGCTGGTATCGTTGACCGAGAGTAACTCTTTCCAGGCTCGGCGCGAGCAGACAAGTCACTGACATGTCATTTAAGATCGGAGGGGGATTAAAGGATATGACGCAGAATTCGGTGGGGCTACAAGCAGTATCGAGGCTCGGATTCGATGCTCCGCATCGAACGGTGGTGCCCTAGTCAGAACCGCCGAGAATTCTCCGCAAAGTCCCACTTTCTATCTCTTTCACCGAGCGCGACAGATTGTTTAGAGCGTCAGATTGCTGGTCCGCGAGCACCCACCCTTTGGTAGATGAAATTTCGTCGATGCAAGAGAACATGCTGTCGAAATTTTCGTTCTTAGATTGCACGGTTATTGGTTGCCTTTGACTTGCATAACAGGATAGAAAATCATCAAGGATAAACTCAATTGTCATATCGGAATTTCGCTGAGGCTCACCTTCAGACATTGAGAGAATTCTGGCAATGAACCTTAAGGTGCTTACTTCTATCAAGGTAACGCTAGCGTTTCCAGATGTCGCATCTCCCTGCACTCCGAGCAAAGACGGAATTGGTTGATCTCCATAATAGCCAATGAACTCATCTACTACTTCCACCACATCAGTCCTTAATCGTTGAAAGGGATCTGACCAATTGACATTAATATTCGGAGCCTGTCCCTGTACTACCGCGAGCTGGGAATAGTCTTCAGAAAGTTGACCTATCTGTGAGTAGAGATCGTTGATGAGATAGGCTGAGACTGCTACAAAAGATGCTGCTATGTAGGGCACCCACCCACGCAATGATATAGCAAAAGTTGTAACCGGCTCTGGGGAGGGTTTTGCGTTGCTCGCCTTCTGATCCACGGAAGATAACTCTTTTTTTGGGCGCAAAAAATCAGCAAAGGGAAGATCGAATACAGCTGCTAGTGCTTTTGCACTCTCTGCGGAAGGAGTGCCATGCCCGTTCTCAATGCGATGGATGGTCCTGACGCTTAAGCCAGTAAGATTCGACAAGTCTCCCTGTGACCATCCTTTTTCTTTTCTGAGTTCTCTTAAATCCATATCCAGCCTTGGACTGCGTCTATGTCAAATCACTGAACGAAAGAATAGCAGTATCTTGATAGATGGTCAGCTCACTGACTTAAATCGCGGATTCAAAACTAAGATGTAGTAGTTTTAGGCTCAGAAGTGAAGAAATCTTTAGCACACTTTTTAGCGCAATCTGTTTCCACGCTTTTAACTATTTGATTCAATTACATAATCTGTCACGCGTTCTACTGAAAAGCCTCGTGCCGATGGTTAGACTAATTGCGGAGCAATTTGCAAAGAGCGCCTCGCGCGAAGCCTGTAGGGGACAAACAGACCCAAGCCTGTCTGGATTCTTCTACCCCGTCTCGCCACTCTTAACAGAAAATGAGGCTATCCCCATTCATTCTTTTTTTCCAACTCTAGGGTCTAGCAGTCCAGAAGAACACTTTCCAATCGCGAAGGGGTTCCGAGCCAGGGTAAGCTGGCTGATCAAGTGACCTGCCCCCGGCCCAAAGTCGCATCATCTCAATACGCTCATCACCAAAAATCTCGGTAGCCGTCATCTCGAACGTCTGATCTCCGATGCGCAGCAGCCCATCGCCACCATTTGCATTGACGCGTCGTTCCCAGTATCCATTGTCGGGGCGGGTAGCCGTAATTACGCCATCTGGCATGCCTACCCACGAAAGATAATTAACGAAAGGCGGGAATCCGGCAAGTTTGAACATCATTGGTCCTTGAACAGAGTCGTTTAGCGGTGAGAAATCATCGAGCGGCGGAGTGAGAGTTCCACCAATAAATATACCCGGCATACGACCGAGTCCCTGATTACTTAGATAGGGAGCTGTAGACGCCCAACCTACCACGACAACCAGTAACAGTAGACCAGCCGCTACCCCAGCGATTTTAAGCTTGCTCATTGCAAATCCTCCTTGTTATGTTTAGAAAAAGACGCAGTATATCCAATTTATGGCTGCGTCCAATATAAAGACTCAGACGCTGTTTTCCAGAGACCCACGGACCTGATCCAAACCTTTCCATGCACATCGGGAACATGAATCGAATTTCTTTATCAGACACCTGCTTCATGGCTCTCTCTACTTTATCCGTATGCGGCGCTAATGGCGAAGTAGACTAGTCACTGACATATCACTACAGTTTGTCTGTTTATTTGGCTACAGTCCCTGACTTATTAACGCGAGTGAGAGGTTAAAAACTAATTATGACTAAGACACTCAGCAAGATAGGTATTATTGGACTGGTATTTTACTCAGCAGTTGCCGGGGCACAAACCTCTCCTTCCTTCAACGCAAATTTTGACGGTCTGAAGATAACTCTGTGCGGCACTTCCTCGCCGTTGCCTGCGCCGGGTCGCGCACAGGCGTGCGTAGCGGTAGAAACACGTGATCATCTTTACATTGTAGACGCAGGTTCCGGTTCTGCAGCGACAGCGCAGCTAGGCGGCATTCCTTTAAATAAGATGCGTGGCATTTTGTTAACCCATTATCACTCTGATCATATATCCGATATTGGCGATTTCAATCTCAATTCTTGGATAGCAGGCCGACCAGCACCGTTGCAAATTATTGGACCAGAAGGTGTCGACCGCATTGTTGAGGGTCTTAATATCACTTACGAATTGGACCGCGGTTACCGCGTGGCTCATCACGGTGCAGAGCTACTCAACCCCGAACTAGGCGTGATGCAGTCTCGCACAATAGGAGAAGGCGTAATCGTGGATGAAGATGGATTGCGGATCACTGCATTCGAAGTTTCTCATCCACCGATTGATCCAGCCTTTGGCTATCGGTTGGATTACGGCGGTCGCTCCGTGGTTATCAGTGGCGATAGCTTAGTAACCGACAAAATTGTGAAAATATCCGATGGCGCAGATGTTGTGCTACATGACGCGATGGCTTTGCAGCTAGTGCAAGGTGCGGAAGCTATGTCACGCGGCGCTGGCAATACCCGAATTGCAACCGTACTCCACGACATTCAAGACTATCACGCAACCACTGCAGATTTAGCACGCCTGGCAGCCGAGGCAACGATTGGGCAACTCGCTCTTTATCACCTTGTACCAGCCCCAAGAAATGCCATGGCGATTGCGGCATTCAACGGCGACTTACCAGACGGTGCTCTCATTACTGAAGATGGCATGGTGATTTCCCTGCCAGTAGGTTCAAAAGAGATCGTGATTGACTGAANNTCACTGGATCAGTATGAATATAAAACAACTCTAGATCCTGCTCTTAGTGATTTTATAGCACCCTTCTTAACACTACCTGATCGCACACTTTTAACTCTCTGATTTAAACAAGGAATTGGTTGTACTATCTACCGAAAATCCTCGCGTCGATGGTTCGACTAATAACGCCAATAATTTTCAACAAGAGCGGAAGTTACTCTCTGCGCGTTAATTTTTCGAGTTTTAACCCTACCGCGGAACCTTCTTCAAATCCGGGCCAATAACTATGCTCGTCGGATGGCACACCATTCCTAACTGAATAGATCGCCGCGGCTCCGTCTGGATAGACGTCAAGATACTCAAGCATCGTGGCATCACCTTTGAGATGATAATTGAAGTAGGCTGTGACGAAATGGTTCATTACATTGTTCATGCGCACGCTGTCCCATACCGGATCGGTGTAATGACTCGCGCCTTCACCCGTCTCACTGTCCAGTATTTCACGCGGGACCGGATAAGGCGCACCGGCATTATGGCCCGCGTTTTTGTAAGTGAGCAGATAGCGATCGCTGTTTATTGCCGCTTCGTAAATTGCCCGGACGCCGTTTTGATAGCCTGCGACAGTATCGTTGTCGCCTGCGAGATAGAACGTTGGTACTCGGATACCCGTTAGGTCTTGCTCACGCCAGAACCCGCTTTCCATACCCCAAGGAGCGATCGCAAAGCCCGCCTTAATGCGCGAGTCAAGGTTATTTCGGTAGTCGGGATTGCCCGTTGCATGCAACGAAAGTAATTCATTTGGAGGCGACATGAAGGAAGGAACGATTTCGTCGCTATAACCCCCTCCTAAATTGTTCACGAGCCCGTATCCACCCATCGAGTAACCTACAACTCCTGTTTTGTTCGCATCGAGCATGCCGGCGAGGAAACTGTCTGGATTTACCGCAAGCTGCGCCATGCTCTCGATTACAAAACGCTGATCCAGTGGACGGTTGTACAAGGTGCTAGAAAATGCCTGCGCGTCGTCATATGTGCTGTCTTTATGATCAATAGAGACAGCTACATAGCCCTTGCTGGCGAGATTTTCGCCGAGGTGACTCATCAGGTAACGGTTACCCGGATAACCGTGCGAGATCACAACTAACGGAAACGCCCCAGCGCTGGTGTCGGGAACTGCATCGCGCACAGCCTGACCCGAGAGCCTCGCGGTAATTTCAGGGTTACGTGTGATCGCAAGGTACTCTCCCCCTCGCGACTGACCGCTCGCGAGTTGCGCCGGATACCACACCTCAACGGTCAGGCTGCGATCATAAATCGCCACCTCTGATCCGCGCTGGGTGTTTAGCACATCGACGCGACCCGAATCAGTGACCACAATTGTCCGCACGCCAATATCATAGTCACCGTAAGCGGCCAAGCTCGGCGCATCTGGGCGAATGATATCTATCCGATTAACTTGCGCATTGCTTGCGACAAAATTCATGGTAAGCACACCTGCGATAGTCAGAGCTTTAGTGGCCAGAACCACCGCTGGACTGGGTGAAATTTTTCGTTGGAGCCAGGGGAAGGGCGTCATAGTCGAATCCAATGAGATGAACGAGTAGAAAGTTAGACAGAATTTAAAATATTACCTGAAGGCATCATGGGACAACGCCTTCAGGTAAAGCCATCGTATTAGTTTCCGACTGCGGCCTTTGGAGTATGTTTGTAAGCCTTAGCGCGCTCTTCCTTGGAATCGGTATGCCCGGCGAAATCGTGCAGTATTAAATACAGGCAAGGCACCAAAAATAGAGTGATAACAGTCGCAAATAAAACACCCCAGGCTAGCGAAATAGCCATTGGGACTACAAAAAATGTCGCGGGGTTTGGTGATATCATCAAGGGTACTAGACCAATAAACGTCGTCAATGAGGTAAGAAATATAGGACGAAAACGGAGAGCTCCGGCTGAAGAAACAGCATCCACCATGCCCATGCCCTCCTCTCGCAGACGATTAACAGACACTACAAGCACGAGACTGGCATTCACCACCACACCGCTCAGCGCGATAATTCCTAGGACTGAAAAGAAGACGAGATCAGCCCCCATAATGAAGTGGCCGAAAATAGCACCAATCGCTCCGAAAGGGATCACGCTCATTATGATTAGTGGTTGGAAGTACGACTTAAGCGGTATCGCTAAGAGCGCAAAAATAACCATCATGGCAATTGGTAGAGTGGAGAACAGCTCACCAAACGACTCGGCTTGTCTCTCACTTTCTCCGCCTACTACCAGTTCGACATCTAGCTCACGCTGCCATTTCGATTGAAATTTCCGAATCACCTCACGTCGAATTTCATCAGGTGCGACTACCGTTCGATCAACATCTCCTTTGACGGTAATAATTCTTCGTCCATCCCGCCGATTAATACTTGAATAACTGTTCCCAAGTGAGAAATCCGCAATACTTAGGAAAGGTACCTCCGCCCCCGAAGGCGTTCGGATAAG
>ENA-UZWU01006099-UZWU01006099.1-metagenome-genome-assembly--contig:-Day-4--1m-contig-6099_pt1 | contig 10080 bp, 9 predicted proteins | sample MGYA00260345_ERZ794905 | MGnify/ENA metagenome assembly ERZ794905
GTTGCTAAGCGGGGGAGGGGAGGTCGCTCACGGGCTCACCTATTCAGGGCATCCCGCCTCTTGCGCTGCCGGACTCGCCACCCTCGATATTTACCAGAATACCGGCATTATCGAGAAAACAGCTGAAGACCTTGCCCCTCACTTTGCCATGCGAGTCAAAGAGCTCGAGGCCCATGCCATCGTTGGGCAGGTCAGAGTACTGGGTATGTTCGCTGCGGCAGAATTAGTCAAAGACAAAGGCAGTCGAGAACGTTTAGCCCCAGAGTCAGCAGGCGCAGTTTACTGTAGAGATCGCGCTATCGAAGACGGTCTAATGGTGCGCCAAACAGGTGATGCGATGATCATGGCGCCTCCCTTTGTGACCACGCCTGCAGAAATCGATACGCTCTTTGAAAAGTTGTCTGTAGCCCTCGATAAAACGGCGAGTCACTACAGCGCATCCTAGAGCGCGTTATTTATCCCCTTAATCTGCGGGCCCAGAGCCCGCGTATTATCGGGATGGAAGCACTCTCTCAATCACTGCGACGTCTTCGGGCACTCGGCCTCGCCGAAAAGACCTGGTTTAACGCCATCTGGTTTCAAAGCACTTGGTTTTTATGCGTGCTAGGGCGTGATGCACTGCTGCTTTACACCTTGGCCATGCTGACGCTGCATTTCACATTGGTCGCCTCAACACGTGATGAGGCGAGGCGACTGCTACCAATAGCTGCTGTGGGGATTGGTGTTGATACCCTATTAAGTGTCATTGGCATTTTTGATTTTGGCCCTGTTCTCGTTCCCCTATGGCTCATGGCCTTGTGGGTGGCCTTTGCCGCGGCTTTGACCCGTGCCCTGGGCGTTTTTGGTCGTTCACGGGGGTTGGCTGCACTAGTAGGAGGTATTGGCGTGCCTTTTAACTACGCTGTTGGCGCGAAAATGGGCGCCGTCGCGCTACCAATGGACCCTGTAGTCTCCGGTGCTGTGCTCATCGCCACGTGGGCCATACTATTACCCGGGCTTTATCAGATAGCCGGAAAAGCCCCACCCTTGGAGCAAGCATGAGCGGACACAGCGAAACGATAAACACTATTAATGAGCCGAGAAGACCACTTGCCTTCGCGAAGCCTTGGTTAATCAGCGCAGCATGCTTAGTGGCCGTTTGCATGTCCATTGCCACGGCATATGCAGGGGGGAATCAAACGTCTCCCGGGTACAACCCCTTGAGCCCTGCATCATCAACTCTCGCTGCTAATGTGTATCCAGACCAAAACGTTGCACTGAAAAAATGCGGGGCGGCGCTGCTCAAGGTGTTTTTTTGGGAGGTGTATGAATCGAGCCTTTACACCCCCGACGGGACGTGGAACGAGGGCACAAAGCCATTTCGCCTCGATATCCGTTACCTACGCACGATTTCTGCGGAGGACTTAGCCAAGCAGACGGGAAAAGAATGGGCCGAGCAGGGCAAAGTGTCAGCCCAGCATGCGCAATGGCAGGAAGATTTACGCGTCATGTGGCCCAATGTCACCGAGGGGGATGTCATTTCACTGGCGATCAACAAAGCCGGTGTCTCAACATTCCTGTTTAACGGGGAACGCCTTGGCAGCCTGCAAAACCCACAATTTGGCGAGGATTTTTCCGGTATCTGGCTAGCTGAAGACACAACGCGACCCAAGCTACGAAAGCAGCTCATTGGGCTTTCAAAGTAGGCGCTTAAACACCATAAACTCAGTGCCGGAGTGACCATAAGAGGACGCCCAAAGCAATCTCAACTAAGCCCGATAGGCTGCGACCTGCTGCTTGGCAGAAGCGCCCACAAGCAACGCCGCCAACTCTTCTAAGCCGGGGTCTGTTAACAAAGCATCCCGACGTACGACTTGGCTAACTTTAGACCGTCGTCGCATAAAGTCTGATAGCTCAACAATCCATTCTCGCTTGGCAATGAGGCGCAGCTCTGCCCGAGTATATTCAGCTCCAGTAAGCACGTGCTCTGCCTCAGTGATGTTCGAGGCTATGTCATCGAGAAGATCAAAGGCAGCCCTATCATAGCGGCGCCAAAATCGGATCGAGAGTGGCTCTGAGGCACTCGATGGCGTGAGTTTATCCAGCTCCATTGCCGCGGCTCGAGCCATAAATTTTGCGCGGCAACCAGCGCCCGACTCCCCAAACCACTTGGCATCCGGATCTGGAATTTCTACTCCAAGATCAGAAATTACCGACACTAACTCATCACCCACATTCAGGCAGTCTGTGAGCTTGCCCCCAAATACACTCACAAAGGCCCGCTCACTATCGACCTCAACCTGATGTTCTCGGGATAACTGCACCCAATCACGACCAGCGACGTCACCGGCGACAGCCAGAGGCCGAACACCAACCCGCTCGGCAATCACATCAGCAGCGGTCAGAGGTTTAGGCAAGTTGAGCAGGGCATTCGCGTTAGCAAGAACAAAGTCTCGATCCTTTGTTGTAACACCCACCGACGGGTCATCAACAGGGGTATCAGTAGTGCCAATACAAGTCTTAGGCCCCATCGGGATGACAAAGAACAACCGGCCATCGCTGGCAAAAAATGTCAAAACTTTAGCGGCATCAGTGACACGGTCTACAATTAGGTGAATGCCCTTCGACAGCACATGGCGGTGCTCTGTCGCGACACCCACAGACTCATTAAGAAGGTCAGTGTTGGGTCCCGTCGCGTTGACAATCGTCTTCGCATTTAACGAAAAGACACGATCAGCCACGCGATCGCGCAATGTCGCGCGCCAACAAGATTGGTCAGATAGCCACTCTAGGGCCTCAACGGCGAGATAGTTAGCCGCAAGTCCACCCGCATCCGCTGCACGACGCACAAAATTGAACACAAAACGCGAGTCGTTGTCGTAGAGATAGCAATCTGAGTACTCCAGACCACCCACCACACCTTCAGCAGCCACAACCGGCGCCTCACTGCGAATCTTTCCCGTCGTCAGATAGCGTGGTGCGGCCATTCGGCAGTTTCCCATAAGCCAATAGAGCAGCGCGCCCAGCCATACAAAGACCGACCACATCCGGAATCCTTTGCCAATACTCGTAAAAAAGCGGATCTCTCGAACGGTCGATGGATAGGCATCCATCAGCCGGTTTCGAGAGCGACAGAGTTTACGCACCAGACGCCATTCACCAGACTCAAGGTATTTAATTCCCCCCCACGCAAGATTACTAGAATGAGAACTAACGCCCCCAGCGAAATCTCCACGATCCACTACACCCACCTTTACACCGCAACCTGCCAAGGCTGCGGCCGCAACCGCACCATTGATACCGGCGCCCACCACCAATGTGTCTAAGCAGGCATTTTCAAGTGCCGCAAGGGTTTGCTCCCGTGCGGGAGGTGAGTAAAGAGAGGCGGAGGTGTCCTCAAGCATGTTTATAAACTCTTGAAATACAGCGAACTGGCCATTGGTTTGGACGTGCAGGGCCCTGATGAGATTGTGCCACGTCAGGCGCAAACGTTAACAGCATTTTGGGAGTACCTTTGTCATGACCTCAAGCGTGGACAAGCTCTCTTGCAGGCCGCAAACTCTCCACTGACCAATAATCATGGCGTTGTCATGTTGCAGCAACTCGACGAACACTACCGCGGACTGAATTACCCATGGGGTCGTCAGCAAGCACCCGAACCCCTGAAACCATTCCCTGTAGCTGAGGGTGTTTGGTGGGTACGTATGCCCATGCCCATGGCTCTTGATCACATTAATTTGTGGCTGCTTGAAGATGGTGATGGCTGGACCGTGGTTGATACGGGTCTCGCATCCGAAGATTCCCGAACAATATGGGAGGGGTTATTCGGAGATTTCATGGGCGGTAAGCCCATTCTCAGAGTTATCTGCACTCATATGCATCCCGACCACATCGGTCTTGCTGGATGGCTTTGCGAACAGTTTGACTGTCCCCTATGGATGACCCGTGAGGAGTACGTCATGTGTCAGCTGATGGCGAGCTATACCGGCCGTGACGCACCAAAGGCAGGCGTAGACTTTTATCGCGGCGCGGGCTACGACGATCATCAGCTCGATCAATATCGCCAACGCTTCGGGACCTTTGGCGCCATGATGGCGCCCATGCCTCACTGCTTTCGACGCATGGTCGACCGAGAAACCATCACCATTGGTGATCGTTACTGGCAAGTGATTGTCGGGTCAGGTCATTCACCTGAGCATGCCTGTTTGTACTGCCCAGCCTTAAAAATTCTTATTGCAGGTGATCAAGTCCTGCCAAGGATTACCCCCAACGTCTCCGTCTTCCCAACAGAGCCCGAGGGTAATCCTCTGGCTGAATGGATGGACTCAAACGCCCGCCTGCTCAACATTCTACCCAATGATCTTCTAGTGCTACCGGCTCACCAAAACCCCTTTCATGGGTTGCACATTCGCATCAACCAGATCATTGACAGTCACCGACAGGGCTTGCAGTCGGTATACGACTACCTTTCAGAGCCCAAGCGCGCGGTAGACTGCTTTCCCAGTCTATTCACACGAGAAATTTCCGATAAATTAATAGGCCTGGCCACGGGTGAAACGCTCGCTAATCTGAATCTTTTATTGCAGCGGGGCAATATCAGTAAAAATACCGACGAGGCCGGTGTGCATTGGTATACCCAAAATCCCGACGCCCGCTATATTGATAACGATGAAAACATTCCTCTCGCGACTTAAAGCGCTAGTTTTTCGCTACTACTATCGCTTTATCAATGCGAGGGTTTGGCGTGACGCGCCCCCCGGGCGGGATGTGGCAACCAGTACCCTGATACTGCCCATAGACCACCGACCGATCCGAGCACGTATGTACCATGGGCGGGAAGACCACCCTATTATTATTTATTTCCATGGTGGTGGTTGGGTTATTGGCGACCTCGACACCCACGATCCTTTTTGCCGCGCTTTAGTTGCCGCTACCGATTGCACTCTGATGTCGGTCGATTACCGTTTGGCACCGGAATATCCTTTTCCAGCCGCCCACGATGACAGTTTTCACGCCACTCGATGGATCTTGGACAACCTGAATACTTTGGCACCGAACAACGGAAAAGCGATCATCGCAGGAGACAGTGCAGGCGGTAATTTGGCCGCCTGCACCCTAGCTTCAATGCCAGAGGAACCGCGACTCGTAGGAAGTATCCTGCTATACCCGGCCACAGAGCACTACCTGCATGGCTTTCCATCTTTTAGTGAGCACGCCCGCTCCAAGCCACTGACAGCACCTATCATGCGCTGGTTTGTCGATACTTACATGGGGGATATCACCCCTGCAGACCCGGCCGCAAAGCAGGTATTCCTCAACAGACGCACCGATTACCGCGACTTTCCAAGAAGTTTAATTGTCACAGCAGAACGAGACGTACTAAGAGATGATGGCCGACGCCTAGGTATTCGCATGCGTCAGGCTGGGGTCGACGTGACCTACCACCACTACGATGACGAGGCGCACGGTTTCGCTTGTTCAGAGGGTCCAACCGCCGGCCATCAGCACTTCATCAGCCTCGCCAGCGATTGGCTCAAGCCCTTCTCAACTACGCCGTAATTGCTCTCAATACCTGACCAACGTCTGACCCTGTGAGAATTCTTGGTGAGAAATAACCGTCACTCTCTTCCAGGGCGCGTTCGGTAATTTTTTCGTAATCCGCAACCTTAATGGCGTCAGAATTACCCGGTAGGCCCACGCTCTCACGCAAAGACTCCATAGCATCAATGGCCGCACCTGCTCCAGAAACCCCCATTAAAGGGGCTAATTCTTCAAGGCTGGTTTTTGCAGAGTCCCCAAAAACCCGCAAAACATGGGGCAAGACCATGGCGTTGGCAACGCCGTGGGGCAAGTGATAAAAGGCTCCAAGCTGATGAGCTATGGCGTGGACCGCCCCGACGTTCACCTGATTAATCGCTACACCGCCATAATAAGCGGCCATCGACATTCCCAGTCGAGCCTCAGAATCACCGGGCTCTGCCATCACTCGCGGGAGCCAGTGGGCCACGCCACGCACACACATACGGGCTGTTTCTAAACTGGTGCCTCTACTCCAAATACCGATATAAGCCTCAACACCGTGCGTCAGAGCATCTAATCCCGTAGCCGCAGTAATCGCGGGGGGCAGCGCCAGTAAGAGGTCAGGGTCTAGGGCGACTGCAACCGGTAGAAGTGCCGCGCCGCTGATGACCACCTTGCTCTGATCACCTTCGTGAGTGATGACTGCACCCATGGTCGCCTCACTGCCGGTTCCCGCTGTAGTGGGAATGGCATAGAGTGGCGCTGCCGTGTCAGGCGCTTTATTGATACCCGCCCAAGACTCGGGCTCATCTGTAGAATCAAGGGTCGCCGCAATGATTTTCGCGGCATCCATTGACGATCCACCGCCTACTGCGAGAATGGCGGTGCACGCCTGCTCACGCAGTATCTGCGCACCCTCACGAACCTGAGTAAAGGTCGGATCCGGCTGCACTCCGTCATACCAGATCAAATCTATTCCAGCATTAATAAGAACCTCGCAGGCTCGACTAGCAATCCCCAGTTCACGCAAAGGCCGATCAGTAACGATGAGCACGCGCTGATGGCCACTCTCTAAGATGCGCTGGCAAAGATGATTTGCGCTGCCCGATCCCACCAAGGCGAAATGGGGCGCTGTGGATTTATTACCGAATAACAACCGTGCCATCGTGAAATTAAACTGCCGTTTGGCGCTGCGCAAAAACATAGGTTTAGCCACAGATTCCTCCCAAAAATTAAACTTAAGGAGTGCACATTACTCCCCATCACGGCCACATTACTACAGGCAATTTCGGCGATACGTATTTAAGTTCGTGGGGTATGCTTCGTGACACGCAGATTGAGGTCAACCATGCACCGACAGTACATCGATATTGAAAACCCCGACACCTTGTCCCTGAATACCGATACTCTGGCCCCACCAGACACTGGCGAAATAACCATCGCTACAGACTTTGCAGGGGTCAACCGTGCCGATATTCTGCAACGCTTGGGCTTGTATCCTGTGCCTGACGATGCCTCTCCTATTTTGGGGCTTGAAGTCGCCGGCCAAGTTGCCGCCATTGGACCAAATGTTCAAGGGTTCGAAATAGGGGATAACGTTGCTGCGCTGGTGCAGGGCGGTGGTTACGCCACGCTCGCTAAGGCCCGAGCCGACCACACGTTGAAACTGCCGTCCAATATCGACAGCCGCCAAGGTGCCGCACTGCCCGAAGCGTTGCTGACAGTCTGGCACAACGTATTTACCCTAGGACGTCTGAAGCCACAGGAAACGCTGTTGGTCCATGGTGGCGGCAGTGGCATTGGTACAATCGCCATCCAGATGGCAAAGGCGTGGGGATCTCGAGTCGTCGCAACAGCCGGCGGCGCCGAGAAATGTGCTCGTGTTCGCGACCTAGGTGCCGACCTGGTCTTGGATTATCGCAGCGAAAGTCTCAAAGATGATTTTAAAAATGCAGGCCTTGCTGGCGCCATAGATGTGACCTTGGACATGGCGGGAGGAGATTTCACCGCGTTGAACCTTGAGCTCGCAGCACCCGATGGCCGCGTTGTTTGCATTGGTGTCATGCGTGGATCAACCGCGGAGATAGAACTGGTTCCGGTGCTGATGAAGCGTCTCACGTTGACGGGCAGCACCTTGCGAGGGTTGGGCATGACAGGGCGTGCCGCTGGCTTTGCAGCTCTGCAACAGGCGATGATGCCCTTTGTTGCAACAGGCCAAATCAAGCCCTGTATCGATACGACCTTTCCGCTAGAACAAGCCCTATCAGCACACACACTTATGCAGTCGGGTACGCACTTTGGTAAAGTTTTGTTGGACTGCCGTCAACCTGAAAGCGATGGCACAAAAGTGTTTGATCAAACCTAGGAAGCTTCGATAATGTTCAGGCCATTTATTGCTTTTACCGTCCTATTTTACCTGATGCTCGGAGTATCGATTCAGGCCCACAGTAACGACCTCAAAAACCCAACCGCCCTAGTCGATAATGCCCCGTATACCGGGGACCTTCAGGGCATGGTGAAACGGCGAATAGTCCGTGTGTTAACCGTTTACGGGCCCGGACGGTATTACCTAGACAATGGTGCTAAAGGGGTCACTGCGGAATATGCGAATCGCCTTGAAAAAGTTATCAATGAGAGCTTTGATACCGGACACCTACAGGTGGCGGTATTTGTATTACCCGTAGCCAGAGACGAGCTCTTCCTGGCCCTAGAGCAGGGGCGGGGAGATATTATTATCGCGGGGACCACCGTTACACCGGCCCGCGAGCAACAAGCCGCGTTCACCATGCCCTCCAGCAAACCCCTGAAAGAAATTTTAGTCACAGGCCCCAGTGCTCCACCCATTAATTCAATAGATGATCTGTCCGGCAAAAGTGTTTACCTCAGGGCCTCGTCGAGCTACAGCGACAGTATTGCAACACTCAATGAGCGTTTCACCCGAGAAGGTAAAGCCCCAGTCTCCTTAGAACCCATGTCAGAATTACTGGAGGACGAAGACCTGATTGAAATGGTCGACGCCGGTCTACTGCCCTGGACTATTGTCGATGACTATAAGCCTACGCAATGGTCAGGGGTGTTCACTAATCTCAACATTCGCAATGATATTGTTTTTAGAGCGGGTAGCCGTCACGCTTGGGCTGTTCGTCAAGATAACCCCGAACTTAAAAAATTCCTTAATAACTTCCTGAAAGATAATAAAGAAGGCACTTTGTTTGGGAATATTTTGAAGAACCGTTACGTCCGAGATTTTAATTGGGCAGCCAACACCAACGCCGAAAGTGAGCTGCAGCGATATCGCGATCTCGAAGCACTGTTTCGCCGCCACGGTGTGAGCTACGGTATCGACCCAGCGCTACTGGCCGCTCAGGGATTTCAAGAATCGCGTCTGGATCAAAACGTGCGCAGCGGTGCCGGTGCTGTTGGTGTCATGCAATTGTTGCCCAGCACTGCCGCTGATAAGAATGTGGGGATACCCGATATTCATGAAGTCGACCCGAATATTGAAGCAGGCGCCAAGTACCTCGCTTTTCTGAAGCGTCGCTATTTTAGCGATCCCAATATGGATCCATTAAACGGCGCTTTACTGGCTCTTGCGGCCTACAACGCAGGGCCGGCCAAAGTGCGCCGTCTTCAAGAGACCGCGCGCACTCGAGGCTACGACCCCTACCGATGGTTTGACAACGTCGAGGTCATAGCCGCAGAGAAAATTGGCCGAGAGACGGTTCAGTACGTGGCCAATATCTTTAAATATTACCTGAGCTATCAGATGATCAATCGAGAGAGCGCTCGCCGTGAAGCCGCGCGTCATGCCGCTGGAGCGCCCGCTCACGAACAACATTAAAATTAAAAGGCAAACGTTAAGGCAGCGGTTACGCCTTGAAAAGACATATCAAAACGACGGGATCCCAATCTTATCTGCTCTTCCACGTCGATCTCTACCAACTGGTAACCCAAGGATAAGCCCAGTGTGTCGCTGATTTGATATTGACCACGCAGATGCGCGTACTTGAAGCTGCCGTCAAATTCGTCGATGCTCAGCGATAGCCAGCCCAAAGTAGCTTGTGTCGACCACTTCTCATTAAAGGCATAAAATCCAGTAACGCGTAGGTTGGGTAAGGGTACAACTAGAGAACCCTTGGCGGTTTCACCCGAGCCTTGTGCCGCATTATCGCCACCATTGATCACTCCCTGCCCCCGAATGACCAGCTCCGTATCGACAGCGTGCAAGCCACCGCCAACGGCGAGCTCAAAATTATTAGTGCGCTTCACGGTATACATGGCATCAATAATTAAAGTATCGATCTTCCAGTCAATACCTACGTCGACACCTGCTGAAAAATTCTGACCCTCCCAAACAATGTCTTCTTTCAATAGCTGCCCCGATCTGCCGTCCGAATAACGGTATATCGATGCTGAAATTTTCCAACGATTGGATACATGGCGGTGGTAATCAAACATCCAACTGGTGTATTCACGATTAACACCCAAATCATCCAATTTTATTGTGGCCGAGCCAGTATCACCGCGGCGACTCTCTACGGTTAATTCACCGTCCTGCCAAAAGCCTCCAGCATAGAGAAA
>ENA-UZWU01024367-UZWU01024367.1-metagenome-genome-assembly--contig:-Day-4--1m-contig-24367_pt1 | contig 10076 bp, 4 predicted proteins | sample MGYA00260345_ERZ794905 | MGnify/ENA metagenome assembly ERZ794905
TTAACATCCCAAGTTCTATAACCTAACGCTAACGCAACTCTCTGAAATGTAGTGTTTCTTGCATCTAGCATTTCAACAATTCTATCAATTTCTACTACAGCTCTTTCAAGTGGTAAATTAGTTATAGCTTCTGTAAGTGATGCTATAACTTGATATGAAGGACTAAGGTTTACTTTACCTTTTAGTGTTACATCCCAACCTTGTTCTTTTACTACTTCTTTGTTATAGTCCTTAGCTTTTATAGCATTGTTTATTTTTCTAAGCTTAGAACCTACAGGCGGACTTAGGTTCATTATTTCAACTAAAGTATTTCTATGATCTTTACCAAAAGCATCTTTCTTTTCTTCTCTATAATATGTAAGAGCAGTATTTTTTAATGTAGATACAATAGCTCCATAAACACCTGAACCNNCTAAGCATAGTATCAACCATACTATTAAGTATTCTTTCTTCTTTCTTGTCAAATTCTTTACTTTTCTTTTCTTCATCTTCTTCATCGTTAAAACCTGGTATTAAAGCAAATGCAGCATTTTGTAATGTAGCAAATATTAAACCTTGAACAGCACCATAGTATACCATTTTAGATACATTTGTTTTTTGATCACCTCTACCATTTATAAAATCTCTAGATGCTTTATTAAATATTCTAGTAACCTGAGCAGGTGTGTTTTGAAACGCTAATATTAATCTACCAAGTGGACTAGCCTGTTGTTGAGATATTAACATAGGATCTGCTGATTGCTGAGCAACATCTGAAGCTTCTGCAAAATCTGCAAACGCTTGTTCTTCAGCTGCTTTTTGATCTAAACCTTTATTTTTTAATGTGTTTATTCTGTTTCTATAAAATGTAGCACCACCTGATGCAATAGCAAAACTATCTGCCATCTGAGTTGGTGTAAAACCTATTTTAAGTAAATAACTTAATATTGCCTGTGGTTTATTTTTAGCACCAATAGCTGCATTAGCAAGTTCAGCCTCATTAACATCTTTTCTAAGACCAGATCTTCTTTGTTTTAACTTAGGTGAGTTCCATAGTGTAGCAAAGTCTGACCAGTATTGTTTTTGATTACCAAAAGCTAAAGCGGCTTTATAAGGATTATTATCTGACCAGTTTAAAAAGTTAACTGATGATATAGTTTGTAATAAAGCAGACTTAACGTTCATAAACATTATTGCTCCAACAGAATTATTAACCCAGTTATTAAATTGATTTGTTAATTTATTAGTTCCAGAGGGTCTATTAGTACCATTTTTCATACGGTATAAAGAATCTTCCATTGCTTCTCTCCAGTTAGTTCCTAATGCAACTTCCATTTTATTTAAGTTTTCTTTAGAAAATATTACATCAGCATTTTCTATAAAACTAGCTAAATATTGTTTTCTACCAACCTTGTTTGTTAAATTGTTTAAATCAGATATTAAACTTTCAGAATCCCAATAAGCACTAGGTTCAATCCATTTATCTCTTTTACTTATTTCTAAAGCAGCTTGATTAAATAGTTTTAATTCAGGATCTTTATTAACTACATCGTTTAGTTTTTTAATATCACGTTTAGATAAACCAGGTATTTCAAAACCACCTTCTGTCCATAGATTTACTCTCAAAGCTTGATCAAATGTAAATTCTGTATCAGGTATAATTTTACCTAATTTTTTAGCTACAACAGGAAACTTTTTAAGCAAAGAAGAGTAATCGTTTTTTAAAGCTTGTCTATAATTATCTATTTCAGCAATACCTTTTTGATATGGTTTTATTAAATTATCTTGCACCCATTTTTGTTGTTGCTCACCTTTTTTACCCTTACCATATAAGTCATACATTAAACCACTAAAGTCTTGAGCACTTGAAGGTATTAATTTAAAACCTTTTAATCCAGCACCACGTCTTTTAGCTACAATATCAGAAAACTTATATCTAGCTTTGATACCTTTAGTATCCTCAATCATTTTATTAATATCTTTATCTAAAACAACTGGATCCGCCAATGTTGGTTGTAAATTAGGGTTTTTAGCTAAAGCTTCTTTACCTTTTTTTATAGTGTTATCTGCTTTTATTTCTGTTTCTTGTATTTCAATAAGTTTTTTAACTTCTGGGGTATTTAATAAACTTTCTATTCCAGCTGCTGTATCAATTCCAAAATTAGATTTATCACTAGTTATATCTATATTATCAGGAAGAATTCTTAAGATAGGTCTTACGTTGCCATTTTTATCAGTAGCAGATCTAGCTATTCTTAATGTTACTGTTACATCTCCTTCTAGCTTAGGAACAGGTAGGTTTAATGGATTTGATCCTATGTAATGCAAACCTTTACCCTTTATTTGCATGTAAAAAGTTCCTTTACTGTTATAAAGCTCTTCAATAACGCTTTCACTTAACACAGTTCTTTGTGTAATATTATTTTGTAAACCTAAAGATTTTAATTCATTAAAAACACTAAGAGGCATTGCTGTTCCACTTGTTTTTAAATCGACACCAAGCTCTTTAGCTTTTTCATAGTATTTTTTTAAAGGAATTTTTGCTTTTTTTACAAGACCATCTAGTTCTGTTTTAAACTCAGCACCAACAGCAGAAATACTTTTTGCAGAATAATTATAAACACCTTTTACAAAATCGTATGTACCATTTACACTGCTATATTGAGGATTTTCTAATTTTACTTCAACGTCAAAGTCTTTACCTGCAATTTCTCCTTGAAAATCAGCAGCACCACCAACTTCTGTTTGAACACCTTTAGTTTTAAACGATGGATTTTTTACTTTTGCTGCATTATCATAAATAACTCTTTCATAAGCAATTCCAGCTTTTATTTTAGCTTTTTCAACTATTCTTTCAATTTGAACATCTATATCTGGATCAGCAATTGTATCAATTGTTATTTCTTCTCTAACAGCTTCTTCTATAGCATCAGCTTCTAGTTTATCTGGAAAAAAAGATTTTATTTTAGCTATTGCTTTTTCTAAAACCTTAGCAAAAGGTTTACCTGCTTTTAAACCAGCTTTTAATATTTTTAAACCAGCTTTTAAAGCTTTAGCTACAGTACCTGGTGTTATACCAGATGCTAAAACACCTTTATAATTATTAGCTATAATATCTAAATTTTTAATCTTTATATCAATATCACTAATTAATCTATCTATGGTGTCAGGTTTAATTTTTTTACCTTGTAATTCTTGTTTTACTTCAAAAGTTGTTTTACCTTCAGGTGTAGCAACTGTTTCAAGCGTTGATGCTCTACCTAGTAAACCACTTAATACATCAGCCAAAGTTGCTTGTCTGTTTATAAGAGTTGTTAAACCTTTTGTAGGATCTGTTGCCCAGTTGATAAAATCTTGAGCTGTAGGATTTTCATTTTGATATTCAAAAACACCTTTACCAGCACCTTTATCAAATTTACCAGTAGTTCTACCTACTTTTTTAGGTTTATATATTTCTCTAAGTACTGTATTTTTTATTTCAGGCTCAGCGTTTACTAGTGAAGCAATATCAGCACCATTACTTTCTAAAAAAGTAACATAGTTTCCTATTTTATTATCTTTAGTGCCAAGCTTTCCACCCATAGCGTCTATAACTTTAGTAGAAAATTTAAGTTTACCACTTTGTGATACATCTCTTTTAGCAGGTTGTGCAGCACCTTTAACAGGTTCAACTCTAATTTTTTCGCCTATTATTTTACTACCAGCCTCTGTTGTTTCTTCTTTAGTAATACCAGTTATTGCTCTAAGTTTATCAGCAGCTGTTTCAGTATTAGTTTCTTTAGCATCAATAGTTTCTTCAACTGTTACTGTATCATCAGCTATATTAACTTGTTCTGTAACATCTGTTTTAGCTACAAAATCACCATCTTCTTTAGTTTCTATTTGTCTATCAAAAATACCAGGAACTCTAAGTGGTAAATTATCTTTTAAATATGCTCCAAAAGGTGCTGAGCCAGGTTTCCAAGTTCGGATTAATTCTGAAACCTCTAAATTAACTTCAGCTTTAAACTCATTTAATGATATACCATCTTTTACCGTAGGATCAAAGTTATTATTAATAACTTTATTTATTATACCTTGATTGTTTTCTACTATTTTATTTTTAGCAGCTTCAACTTTCGCAGTGTTATCAGATTCTTTAATTATTGACATGTTTTCAGTATTAACATCTGCAATAATTTGATTCTTTTCACTTACTTCAACCTCTGATTCTGTTTTAACAGTATCTGCTATACCTTTAATTCTGTTTCTAGCATCTAAATACGTTGATTTATAACCTTCTAACGCGGTTAAATAATCTTTTTGATTAACCTTACCGTCTTTTTTTAAAGCATTTAATTCACCAACTCTTTTTACTTGTAGCTCAGCTAGTGCACCCATGGTATTTACTTCAGCTATATTTTCTGGAGTCAATCTACTAACTATACTGTTACTTTTAGTTATTCTAGCTTTTAGCCTAGCATCTACTTCGTTTATTTTATTTTGTATACCTTCTTTAACTACAGCATCAGTATTGCTTTTAAATTGCTTTTGTAAATTACCTAGCTCGCTAACATCGTTTTCTATACCTTTAACATCAACACCTGCTCTAACATTATTCATTGCTCGTCTAACGTATCTAGAACCTCTAGCTCCTCCTTCACCTACAAGCCCTTGAATACCAGTTTCTAAACCATCTTGTGAAAACACAAAGTCAATAAAAGTATTAGCAGCTTTTGTAGAATCTCCTGTCGCACCCAATGTTTTGTTTGCTTCTTCTGCTGCACTTTGAAAAACTTCAGTAACAAAACCAGTGCTTCCTGCACCTATTAAATCAGTGGTCATAGCACCGTATTGACTGTTAGTTGCTTTATCAAATATTTTTTTTCTAAACTTTGGTGGCAAAGCTTTTGTTAACCTACCAACTTGAATTAGTTCAGCAGCGGATTGAACCGCGGCAATACCAAGCGGCTTTTTTGTTTCAGCTTCATCTGCTAATATTAACTCAGTAAGTGTTTTTCCTTTTCTTTTAGCTAAACCCGTGTTGTATTCAACATAGTTATCTGAATAAAAATCTACAAAATAACCAGTAAATGCGGTTCCAGCACCATAAGCTAATGATCCAACAACATTTGTTACGGCTCCGGCTATAGCTGAAACTCCTTTAAGTATTTCTCCTTGTTTAAAACTTTCTATAATAGGAAGTGTTTGTTTTTTTTCATCTTTTTGACTTTTTCTTAACTCTAAAGCCTTAAGCTGAGCATCAGCCCCTAAACCTTTAGTCAACCAAGATTCTGCTCCATTTTTTTTAACAAAAGCATCTACATTTTCTTTACCAAATATAGACTGATATATACTAGCCGTTGCTAAATCTAAAGCAGCGTTGCTTTCTAGACCTAAACTTCCACCACCCCAAAACTCAAATACTCTTTCTACATCTTGCCCAGCATTAAACAAGTTGTTTTTAATATTATCAAAAGCGCTTAGTTCATCAATAAGTTCAAGCTCAGCATCTTTGTCTTTTCTTAAAATTTCATCAGCAAGTCTATGATTTTTTACATCATCAAAAATTTGAAGAGCATTTTGATTAACTTCTTCTTCAGTTATTTTATAATTATCAGTATCCTTATATTGTTTCTGTAATCTTTCTAAAGCTAAATCATTGTATTTTTGTTTAGCATCAGAGTTTAAACTATCAAATTTTTCTACAATAGGTGTATCATGTTTTATATAATCTTCAAATATTTCTGCATTTTGATTTGAAAGATTGTTTTTTCTCATTTTAGCTAAAGTAGATTCTTGTAGAGGATTAAAACCTATAGAAGCTATATTTTTCCAACTATCATCTTTTTTCTTTTCTTTTTTAGGTTCAGGCGCATTAGCCCTTGCCTCATCTAAATCTATATCTTTAGCAAGACCTAATTGATTATCTATAGAAAAGTTATTTTTAACTTTTGAAGCCTCTAAACATTCTTGATACTTAGGACCATCACCATGTAATTCTTTGATTTCTTCGCAAGTCATATATTGTGTTTAAACTACTTGTTCTTCTACTACTGCTTCTTCTTCAACAATTTCTTCTTTAAGTTGTTGTTTTGGTTTAGGATCACCTAATGGAAACTCTGTTCCTACTTGTGTTTCTAAAAACCATTTTTTATAATCTTCTTGAAATCTTTTTTGTTGGTTGTCTTTTAATGCTTTTGCTGGTTGTAAATAATTATCTGTAACTTCAGCTGTTATATTATTATTAAAAGCTATAACTTGATCAAAGCTTTGAAACTCTTCAAGCAAACCAGATGTTATTTTATCCATTTCGGTATTAAATTGTAAACTATTACCAATTAAATCTTTATCTACAATATAAAAGTCTTGAACCATATTAGCGTCTAAGTCTTTTGTTTTAATATCTAACTGACCATCAGATTTCTTTTTTCTATAAACCTCTGTAACACCACCTGTTAATGTCTTGTTTTCTTGATCACCACCAACTTGTTTTTGTTCAAATATTTCAGGGCTAGCTAATTTAAAACCTTCATTTTGCTGCAGCGTATTAGGTATACTTACAAACATGTCTTGAGTTTCTGACAGCTCATTAAGTTTGTTTAAATATATTCTTTCAACAAATGAACCATCTTTTTCATATATTTCCCAAGCTAGTTTATTTATATCACCATCAACTGCTTTTATATCTACTTTGCCTCCAAGATCTCCATTCATTATACTTAAAGATAAAAATCTACTTACAGGTGTACCCATTAAATCAAGACCACCCATTAAACCTGCGCTTTGAACCATTTCATTCCAAACCTCTGTGTTACCAAGCATGTTTTCTAAACTAACTTTTATATTTTCAACGCTAGCCATTATTAAGTCGCTAAACTTTCTGTCATATACAGGGTTTTTACTGGTACCATTTGTAAGCGCTAGTTGTATATCTGCATATTGTTTTATAAAAGGATCAAACAAAGATGCATAATCAATAGGTTCTACCTTGCTATCGCTATAACCAAGTTCATAAGAAAGTCTAGATTGTTGTTCTGATATAGCAAACTTAATCTGTTCGTTGATTTTTTTGTTTTCTATTAGTTTTTCTTTTAATCCCATTGTATTAATTTATTCTTTTCGTTGAACTGGATTTAAATAATCTGTAGCTGCATCGGAAAAAGACTGATCGTCTTTAGCAGATAAACCAGCTGCCCCAATAGATCCTAACTGTGTTAAACCTCCAATTGCACCCATCATTGCACTTGTTCCTTGGTTATATGCATTAGTTTCTCTTTGTTTTGCACCTGTTATTTGTTGTCTTGTGTATCCAATTTTACTATCTTCTCTTTTTTCTTGAGCATTAAACATAAATGTTTTACCCATAGCATCAGCTTGTTGCGTTCTTCTACCTTCTTGAATATCTACGTTTTGTAATCTTCTTTGTTCTTGTACTTGAGCTTGTTGTAAATACTGTTCACCTTGTGCTCTTAGTTTTTCATTAGCAGCTTCTTGTTGTTCTATACCCGCGGCAACACCTTTTTTACTTTGTAAAGCAGCTTGGGCTAAAGCAGTTGCACCACCAGCGCTTGCTCCTGTAGCTCTTAAGGTATCTAAAGTATTCGCTAATGCAATATCTGCCTCTTCTACTTGCATAGCGGCACCAGCTGTAGAAACACTTAAATTACCATATGGATTGCTTAGTTTACCACTAAGATCTTTAGCTAGTGAGCTTAAATCTTTTGTGTTTGAGTATGGGTTTACTATTTTTTGCCTGCTTTTTTCTAAACTGTTTAACTCTCCTTTTAGTTTTCTTTTTTCAGCAGCAGCTCTTCTTCTAGCTCTTCTAGCTCTACCAGCTCCAAATAAACCGCCTATAACTTTACCTACCCCGCTAACTAATGCTCCAGCTACTAAAGGAGCAACACCCGTGTTAACACCTTCGGGTACAGCGAATAAAAATTCGTATAATATATTTAAAACTTCTTCCATAATCTTTTAATATGATGATTCTACAGTGTCAGACGATACTGCAAATAATTCTCTTTTTTGGTTTATACTATTATCTAAGTTAAACTTAAATGTGCTAAAAAATCCCTTAATACCTGTCATGCTTGCTCCCCATAATATCTCTCCTTTTGTTGGTGATGAATTATTTATAATATTAGCAAAGTATTTATTTTCTTTTCTTTTAAATTTGTTAGAAAACATTTCGCTTTCTAAGTCAGTTAAATTACCTGGTAAATTATATTTAGATATTGGTGCTAAAGCTATATCACCTGAGCTAGCAACTATACTGCTTACTGTCCAATCTGTACCACCTTCATAGTTCACTGTTTTAAAAACTTTAACAGTAGATGGTGAAGAGTTTAAAACAACAGTTACATCAGAGTTATTTGAAACATTATAAAACTCTCCGTAATTACTAGTACCATAATGACTATATAGTTTGCCGGAATTTGTAGAAAAGAAAGTAGATGTTAAGCTAAAAATAAAGCTTGGTTTAAAACTAAAGAAACTAGTCCAACCTTGTACACCTTCGTCAAATGAAGTTGTACTATAACCTGAAGCTGTTTGTATAGATAACATATAGTTTTTAGTGTGGTTATCCCAACCACCTACTATTCTAGTTATACCATCTTGCGTAAGTTGATCTCTAAAAAAATCATGCATGCCGTAACCTGATATTTCTACAATTTCACCACCTGTTGTTAGTCTTAGCACACAACCTCTTTTTCTATCTGTAAAGTATTTTCTATAACCATAAACAGCAAAACTAAAAGGATCTGTAGCTATACCATAATTACCTTTGTAAGGTACTATTTGACCAATAACCATTCTTCCTGATGCTGTTAAAGCTTGACCCTCTGCCGTGTATATAGCATCTTTGTCTATTAAAGCTCTATTAACTTTATCTTCTTGAAATATAATTAGATTAGTATCTTCTGCATATAATTTCATTATTTTACCGTGCGCTGGATCTAAACCTCTAGTTATATCTTCACCTACAGAAAATTCATTTGTTTGATTAATACCTGTTCTAGAGTTAAATACTCCCGAGTATATAATTGTATTAAATCTATTTTGATTGTTAGGATTGTCTTCAACTATATGAGCTTTAACACCTAAATCAGTTATAGTGTTGTTATAACCTCCTCTTATTCTAGCTTCTTCAATAAACCAATCATTTGCATTGTCATTAGCATAAGCTTGAGGTATGCTTGCATAAGGTGCCGCTGGCTGTGGATTAGCATCTACAACGTTTGACATTTTCTTCAACCAGTATGAGTTAAAATATTTTAGTTCTAAAGTAGCACCCATGTTATTTTATTATCACTTATTTTTTGTTATTATTACTACCAACCTTCACCACCATATACAGGGTGGGCACAAGTTATATTACCAGTTTGACAAGCTCTAGCGTATTGATCATTACAAACATCTGGTATTAAAGCAGGGCTTATTTTTATACCGTTTGTGCCAAACTTAGCAGAAACTCTTATACTTGTAAGCGGTTCTGAACCCGCGGCTGATGTTTTAAAACTATAGTATTCAGCTTGACTATGTGTCCAAGGACTGCTTAATGCTGAACTAGTATAAAGTAAATCTACATACTGAGCATAAGGCATTGGCGCATATCTTTGAGTATTACCAGTTGCGCAGTTATAAGCGCTTTGAGCTCCTGAAACATCATATCTATAATTCTTAGGACTACCACCATCTGTTACATCAGATCCATTTTCTACAACACAAGTACTGTAGTATAAATCATTTGTATTTACCCAAGCACACATAGCATCAGCGGCAACAGCTGCTTGACCTGTATTTGCATCAGTTGCTGCTATAGCATATTCACCTGGTTCATCAAAAGCAAACACAGTCTGTGCATGCTTAGTAGTTCCAAAAGAAGGATTTGATATAAACGAAGTAACTCCTGTGGCGCCCATATTATCATTATTAACATCTTCTATTATAGCCCAGCTACTAGTTACACTAGGATCTCTATGCCACACCTTCCATATTATACCTGAATTTACAAAACCCATAGAACCGCCTTGATTATTTGTAAAGCTTTGTTGCATATTACAAGAAATAACTAATGTTCCAGAGCTTAATGCAGTTGAACCTAATCTATG
>ENA-UZWU01002277-UZWU01002277.1-metagenome-genome-assembly--contig:-Day-4--1m-contig-2277_pt1 | contig 10048 bp, 8 predicted proteins | sample MGYA00260345_ERZ794905 | MGnify/ENA metagenome assembly ERZ794905
ACTATTTCATCTATAAATTTTTTATCTATAGCTTCTTGTAAAACAAGAGGTATAAAGTCTGTTGTCCATCCCTGAATAGGGTGGGGATTCCAATCAGGGTGTGAGCTTGCAGGTGCACCGTCATCAGTTCTTTTTTGCGATGTACCATGAGCAACAAGAGGAGCAACATCAGGTTCTGCCATTATTAATTTTGTTTCTGGCATAGACTTTCTAAGTGTACGCGCTACACCAGAAAACGTCCCACCTGTACCATAGCCAGATACCCAATAATCAAGGCTAGTTTTTTTAAAGTCAGATACTATTTCTTGACCTGTTGTGGATTCATGTATATTTGCATTAGCTTCATTTTCAAATTGTCTCGCATAAAACCATCCATTTTCATCAGCTAGTTCTTTTGCTTTTTTATAAGCTCCTGAACCAGCTTCAGAAGCAGGGGTGATAATTACTTTAGCTCCAAGAAATCGCATCATTTTTCTTCTTTCTATTGATGCGCTTTCTGGCATCGTAATAACGCATGGATAGTTTTTAGCAGCACAAACAAATGCCAATCCGATACCAGTATTACCACTTGTTGCTTCAACAACAGTTTGTCCAGGTTTTAAAATATTTTGTTTTTCAGCTTCGTTTATAATGCTAAGAGCTAATCTATCTTTAACAGATGAAGCTGGATTAAAAAATTCTGCTTTAACATATAAATTAACACCCTCTGGAGCTAAGTTATTAATTTTTACTATAGGTGTATTGCCTACTGTCTTGAGAATACTTGAATAAATCATATTTATTTAGGTAAAGAAAAAATGATTCTAGCATATAAAAAATTGATTTAAATTAAGTATCTACAAAAAAGCTTATTAAATAAAAAAGAGGACACTAGGTCCTCTTTTATTAATTAGAATAGATTATCTTTTTGATGGATAGGCTTTAACTGGTGCTATTAAACTTACATTTCTAAGCTCACGGATAGAAGCTACATTTTTTACAAATGTTTGAAATGCTTCAGTTTGTGAATTTGCATCAAAAGTAGTATATAAATCATCAATTGAATCACCTCCAACATAGACAAAATGTGACATCCAACCATTTCCAGCTCTGTGGGTAATTAAACCGGCTGAATTAGTCTGCTCTAAAGAATTCATCATTTTTGTCCATTCTTTTGCATACATTGAAGCTTTACCAAGTTCTACATTAAAATCAAATTTCATAAAATGCTTGTCATTAGTCCAATCACCAACTTCAAGAGATTGTTCACCAAGTCTACTTACATAGTCAGATGATTCTGAATGTTTTGCTAGTTTTTTTATGAGCATAGCTGTTTCAGGACATGAATTAACAATAGATCTTCCTTTTTCTAACATCTCATTATTTTTATATCCAACATAAATAAAATGAGTATGAACTGATCCTAGAACTCCCATAAGTACAACTTCTGCTCCTGATTCTGATTGCCATTTTTTAGCACAGTCAGATGCATAATGTTCGTCTATAGCATTAACAAATCCTGCAGGATTAGTAACATTAAAATAATGAAATTCACCTGTTTCTTCACCTTGTTTTACGTTATCAGCACTAACTGTAAAAGTAAAAATTAGTAATAAAGAAAATATATATTTACTTATGTTCATTATTTCTTACCCCACACCAACGCAAGCTGGAATACAACAATAAATATATTGAATGCTGTTTGCATAGAACTCCCAGGTCCGCCTGGTGAGTCTACAATTGCTTGAAGTCTATTTCCTGATTCAGCACCTATCTCAACAAGTTGTGTGGTATAGCTTACAAGCACACCAGCTCCAATTTGATTAGTGCTATAAAAAAAGAATCCTACGAATAAGCAAAATATAGATGTAAAAACTTTTCCACCTATATTTGTATTTGGATTTTCATATACATTTCTAGCCATTCTGAAACCTAACCAGGTTAGTAAAACCATAGCTATAAAGAACATTCCATTTTGAATAAAACCTTGATACATAAGGTTTAATAATTGATATTCAGTCATTTTCTCCTCCCTATTGAAAAGTAACTACTAATATAATACATAAAATAGATACCTAATGATAAAAATACCTATAAATAATAATCATATATTGTTTATATTATTAATTAATAATGGTCTAGAAGTAGTTTTTTCTAATCCAGGCACATGAGAAATGCATTTAGTTGCTGCTAATGATCATAATCCAAAAGTTAGACCTTAAAAGACTTTAACCCAGTAATTAATTAAGTTTATAAAAATTTTATGGTGCTATTCTAGAGCTTGTACCAAGTCCTGATCCATACACAACTGAATTAAGCCATAGTCTATTTGTTCCTAAACTAGAACCTCTAAAATTAGGTTCCCCAGAGAATAAAATTATTTGACCCTTACCATACCTTTCTTGAGTTAAATATGCTGAATTCGCTATTCTTGATGAGGCTTCAGGCCATACTAAACCACTCATTCTTACATTTAAATCATTGCCTGGCGGAATATCTGACCAGTTAATAGTCTTATATATTTCCTGATTACTATTTTTAGTTAATTCGCCAACTCTTATTACAGCTTTTGTACCTGAACCAGCCATTAATATAGGAAAATTTGAGTACAGAAGTGGTAAAGTATCTATTGTTCCAAATGTAAGCCAATTTTTGTCATCAATTCTTCCTGAAACAAATGCTCCAGATGGCATAAATAGTGATTGCCATTTATCACGTTTTTGTAATGTATCAGAATCGATTCTATTTTCAGTTTCTTCCCATGGATAAGAGATATCTGTACTAATTATATTATTGTTTACATAATTTAAATCTATAGATGAGTTTTTTGATAAAAACTCTCTTTGTAGCTTTATATTATACTCATGACTATTTTCAAATGAGTCACTTACATCTTTAATTTTTGTAATTGAATTATCAGATACAAGCATTCTTGTGCTGCTATTATTAGCAATCAATGTTCCACCTTGTTTTATCCAATCTTTTAGAATAGATACTTCATTTTGACTGAGTGCTCTATAACCACTTGGCATTATTAATGTGTTGTATCTTCTCAAATCTGCATAACCGATCATTGATGTATTAAGTTGACTGTGTCTTATGCCTAAATGATGATCAAGCGACCACCAACTTACACCGACATCATAAGAGCTGAAACCTTCATGACTTAACATAGCAATTTGAGGTTTATTTAATAATCTAAAATGTCTGCCACCCCAATCAGGTAATTCTTCAGGACCAAAACCTGTATAAAGTGATGATACTGAAACATTTAAATTTTTAGCAGTATTCTTAATTAATTCTACTAACTTTGAATTTTTAGGATTATCCATAGCTATTACAACTGGGCTTCCTCTGGATAAGTTTTTACCAGAAAGATTAATATCTTTATCAACGATTCTTACCTGAACATCTTGTTCCATTAGTCTTGCTGCAAAGGAGACTGATAGATCATCTGCACCATCAACAATCCACATAATAGCTTCATTATCAACATCTATTTCTATAGAGGAGGGCTGCCATAATGAAAGATTTCCTTTTACAAATTCTGGCACTGTCACAGCTTCCAACCCATACATCATAGTAAAATTAAAAGCAGTTGTATCATACATAATAGATGAGCCGTCTCTTAAGGTTGCTTCTCTCTCTTTTTTAAGAACATTTTCATCAATTTCTGCATCGAATTCTAATATAGCTGAAATTAATGGAGCTTCAGGCTGACGATTTGGAATTATCATGCTGCCAGCAGGAATATCAAATTCTTCAACAATATCACCAGTCTGTTTCAATACATTTTTAACATTAATATTTTGTGTGTTAGTGAAGACTTCAATATTTTGAGATTTTAATTTACCAGCAAGAGTGTTAATTCTAGATAAATTTTTAGTTGGTAATATCACAAATGTTTGATTAGCCCACTTACTATTATTTGATACATTTAACTTCCTTGCTTCCCAATAGTCGCTATACATACCTTTACTATTCTTTAGTAAAGTATTCAGATTTGTTAGAGAACTTATAAATTGATGATGAACAGACTCTTTATATGATTGAATAGTTCCTTCAGGTCTGCGAACACCATCTTCAGACATACGTGATTGTTCATACAGTATTCCCAAAGTGCCCCTAAAATTGACATAAAATGAATAGCCTGGATATAAATCTTCATGCCATTCACCTGTATAAAAACGCCAATTTCTTCTATCAAATTCAGATCCTTGATCTTGAGCAAATACGTTACCCCATTTAACAAGATCTCTATCCATATTTTTATTAATTGGCTCGCGTGCAGGCCCTGTCATAAAAGTATCTTGAGCACCCATTTCATGCGCATCAACAAGTATTTGCGGTTTCCATTCGTTTATTAAAGAAACACGGCCTTGAGTTTCAGGTTGTGTGAGATAAACCCAATCTCTATTTAAATCAAAATAATAATGGTTTGTTCTTCCATATGGCCAGTCACCTGTATGAATCAATGATTGATCATCATAGTTTGGTGCAGTACCTCTATACTGCTCTAAAGATTTAGCAAATCTAGCACGACCATCAGGATTCATGACTGGATCAATAATAATAATCATATTATTTAAAAGGTCAGTAACTTCTGAATCATTGCTAGCTATTAAATGATAAATTAATCCAAGGGCAGCATCTGCGCCAGATGTTTCATTTCCATGAATTGAGTAGGCCATCCATGCGACTGCAGGGAGAGAATCAATAATCTTTTTTGCCTCTCTATCATTAGTTTTTCTTGCATCTGAGAGAGAAGATAAATTTTGTTTAATTGTATCTAATTGAGAAATATTATTTGGCGAAGATATTATCAATGCATGAAGGGGGCGTCCTTCATGAGTTGTGCCATAATTTATAAGTTTAATTTTATTAGATTGCTCTTTATAAACATTTATTGCATCTTCTATTTGTTCTGGCGATGCAACTCTTTCCCCATAATTAAAATCTAGAAATTTACTTGGATGATCTATTGATGAATCATAATTCCCATTCAATATAAATTCTTTATAAAGATCAGATGAGTAGGTTGTGGGGTTTTTTAAAACCTCAGCTGAGCAATAGGCTGTTAATGTTAATAATAATGATGTTTGTATAAATTTATTCATAGATTAATTCTAATCTAGAAAGCGCAAAGAATCATTTTATTTGATCAATCTATCAAGTTAAGAATAAAGTTATATTCCTCAGCAATTTCTTCAAACTGATTAATTTTTCCGCTCATACCGCCATGGCCACCAATTAAATTCATTTTCATTAAGATGGGAGCATTTGATGTATTAAATTCTCTTAATTTTGCAGTATATTTTGCTGGTTCAAAGTATTGGACCTGTGAATCATATAGGCTAGATGTTATGAAAACAGCAGGGTAGTTCTTATTTTCTATGTTGTCATAGGGTGAGTATTGTTTCATATAAAAATATTCATCTTTATTTGCCGGATTACCCCATTCATCATATTCAAAAGTTGTTAAAGGTATAGACGGATCTGACATGGTCGTTAAAACATCAACAAATGGAACCCCGGATAGAATACCTTTATATAAATGAGGTTCGAGATTTATTATTGTCCCCATAAGTAAACCTCCAGCACTACCACCCCTTGCGAATACATTATTTGGATTACCAATACCTTTTTTTAAAACAGCTTTTACACCATCATTAAAATCATAAAAAGTGTTGAGCTTATTATTCATTCTGCCATTTTCATACCAGTGCTTACCCATTTCACCACCACCCCTGATGTTTATGATAGAAAAAATGAATCCTCGATCAAGTAGAGGTACTAATGACGATCTAAATGATGCATCAATATTTATTCCATATGAACCGTACCCATAAAATAAAATTGGGGCTGCGCTTAAATCAGTGGATTTATGAGCAATTGTTATAACTGGAATTTGAGTTCCATCTCTAGCAGTTATAAAGAACCTGTTATCCAGGTAGTCATTTTCGTCAAATGAAAGTACTTCTTTTGACCAAACAATAGTCTCTGTATTATCTATAAGATCATAAGTAATAATGCGGGGAGCTTTTGTTAGGCTAGAGTAATAATAATTGAATGATTTACCATCTATTTCATTGTTGAATGAAAGTGAGACATCATAGGCATTATCACCAAAGTCGATGTAGTTTAATTTATTAGTGTTTAAGTTAAGAATGCTTAACTCAGGTAGTCCGTTTACCCTAACCTCCATTACAAGATTGTTGTCTACATAGATAATATCACTTATGAATATTGATTCATCGTGACTTACAATTGTTTGAAGATTAGGTATCTCATTATCTTCTAATGAGATAGATTTTAATATTTTAAAATTTGGAGCATCTAAATTTGATCTTATAAAAAAAATCTCATTATGGAGATGCTCTAAGTAATACAGATGATTTGTACTTCTCTCAATAAAAAGACGAGGCTTCGACATTGGTTTATTTATATCAATAACTCTTATTTCATTTGAGTTTGTTGATTCAATATTTATGAATGCAAATTTTTTTGTTCTCGATAGTGATATGGATAATTCAAACTCAGGATCATTTTCTTTATATAAAAGAATATCGTCAGAAGAGGGCGCTCCCAGCTCATGAATATAAACCGAGTTTGCAATGAGTGTTATAGGATCTTTTTTTAAATAAATAATATGTCTATTATCATGAGACCAAATCATTTTTCCTGTGGTGTTTTCTATTAATGTATCTAATTCTTTTAAGGTATTTGCATCTAAAATCTTGATAGTAAACTCTCTTCTACCATTGTTATCTTCTGTAAATGCAATCATATTGTTGTCATTGGAAGGGGATATGGATCCAATAGAATAATATTTTTGTGACTGAAGCTTTAAATTAGCATCGAGAAACATAATCTCATTTTCATCATTTATACCTTTTTTATAATATTTAGGTAATTGTTCCTCTTTTTGAATTTTTTGATAATACAGATATCCATTGTTCTTAACTGGAAAAGATATCTCAATTTCAGGTACCTGATTCATTAATTCATTAACTATAGGGGTCATGAAGTCAGACTGCTTTGAAAACCAATTATCAGTGTAACTATTTTCACTTTTTAAATAATCAATAACACCACTGTTAGATCTTGAATCGTCTCTCATCCAATAGTAGTTATCAATTCTTTTATCGTCGTGTTGAGTTAAAACAAAAGGTATCTTTTTTGGGTTTGGTTTATTCATATTATCAACACTACAGGAAGTGCTTATTATTAGTATTATTATAATTCTTAAGAACATATTAATAACGAACTATATATTATTTATGTATAGGGGGGTGATTAACAATATTACATGGTCATGAATATATAACTTCGCATAATATATATTATGTTCAATTCTATAATGGTTTATTATGACTAATGGTAAAAGTATTATTATCTATTACTTTATAGTCTTTGGACTTAATAGTACTAACATAGACAAACTTTGTATCAATATGGCTTGGGTGAATTGTTAACTGCACAAAACCCTTACCAGATCCATTTGTATATTTAAGATTTTTATTAGATTTAATAAAGTCGCTATCTGTAGCATCAGTTATTTTACCAAATGTATCGATTGTATTTGGTGATGATATCGAAGGTGCAGCTATCTCTACACCAAGAAACTTATCATTGTTAAATAAATTTGATAACCATGAATTATGAGTATCGCCTGTTAGAATAATATTTGATTGTGATTTAGATAATATTTCAAATAACTTATCTCTTTCCTTTGGGTATCCATCCCATGAATCAGTATTAAAAGGAATCTCCAAGCCTCCAAGTTTTAAATATTTATGAATATATTTGGGTAAGGATTTTTTATCTAATTTAGAAAATATTTCTGGTAAAACAGTTGGCGCAATTAAAACTTGTTGCCCAATAATTGACCAATTAAACTTACCACTAATATTTTTATCTAGCCAATTAAATTGTTCTTTCCCTACAAGATTTCTATTTTTTAATAAATCTTTTTTGTACTTTATTTTATTAAATCCATCTTGAATAAAATAGCTGTCTATATGTAATTGTTTATCTCTGTATATAGATCTTGTATCTAACATAAATAATTGAAATAAAGAGCCGATTTCAAATTTTCTCCATATTTTTAATTTTGAATTAGTTTCCCTAATTGGCATCCATTCATAATATGCCTTTATTGCATTTGCCTTTCTTGTGGCAAAATAACCTTCATCATATGAGTGATTTTCAGCTCCATTTTTCCATGAATCATTCGTAAATTCATGATCATCCCAAACAGCAATCATTGGTTTTGATGCATGCAATAATTGAAGATCATCATCTGTTTTATATAGTGCATGGCGTTTTCTATAATCTTCTAAGCTAATGATTTCATTTATAGGGTCAACTTGCCTATTAAGACTTGCTGCATCTTTTGTAGCATAGCCACCCGCCCCATATTCATATAAATAATCACCTAAATGCAAAACTAGATCTATTTCATTATTTATTGCTATCTCACGATATGCATTAAAAAAACCAGCTGGATAATTAGAACAACTACAAAATGCTAAATTAAATTTATCTGGATTTGAAATAGGTAAAGTCTTAGTTTTGCCAGTCGGAGAAAAATTATTATTTACAATAAAACGATAATAGATTTCTTTTGCATTATATTTTGAAGGAATTTTTACATCTACCTTTAGTGTAAAATCGTTATGAGCATAGGACTTTGTAACCCCTGAGCTAATTATGTTTGAAAAATCTTTTTTATTTGATATTTGCCACTCAGCGTTTATTTTTTTATTAGTATTTTTTGTAATTTTAGACCAAATTACAACTCTATCATGAGTCGGATCACCGCTGGCAACACCATAATTAAATAATACTTTTTCATCACTCTCTTGCGCTAAGACTCTTATATTAAATATAGGAATTAAAAGGCTAAAAAATTTAAAAAAAGATCTTCTTTTCATAAGAAGAAATATATCACTCAGGTTAGATTAAATGTAAATTATTTAAAATAGTTTATTAGAGATAAGTTCTATTTTCTAGGTAACATCCCTTTAACTCTTTGCAATGTTATTTCAGCACCAGCTCTTCTATGTTTTGATAGCTCTTGATACCCAGTATCATTCCACCAACTATCAGCATCATCTTCAGATGGAAAAGAAAATAGTATGACTCTATCAAATTGACTAGGTTCATTTCCCTCCAAACACAATGGTGAGTCATCAAAGGTGATAAATGATCCATTATGTTTTTTAAGAAAAGTAAAAAAACCTTTTTCATAAATTTTATATTCATCGGCATCGTTAATCTTTAAATTTACTATCATATATACTGTTATGTCACTCATACTTATATTCCTTATTTATCTCAAACTGATTATAAAATCATATACTGCATTGGCACATGATTTAGGATTTTCTATTACATTAAAATGAGCAGATTCTGGTATTAAGCAAAATCTACTAAATTTTGATCCAACTTTTGTATGAATCATCTTATAAGTATTTTTATCAGTAATAAACTGGCTTTGACAAACAACTCCTGAGGATTGATGAACAGCGCCTGGATAAATATCCTCTATCTCATTTTTATATAAATTATATTTACCAAAATATGGTTGATCTGAAATGAGCACTCCATTTGGTGCTTCCTTAAATTCATCTTCACCTTGGAATTGCATGATAGGTATATTTATATCTTTTAATTTATTTCTATTCTCAACCTCGAAGCTCAAACCACCTTGCATCAAAGACTGTTTAAACTTCTTGAAGTAGCTTTTATAAGCAACTTGAGATGTAAGTTTTAAATGAGTATATCTATCGAACAAATGAGTACCCTTCTTAGCTTTTATAGCCTTACTTACAAAACCTTGTGAAAGAAGTTGAATGGGTTTATTTAAAAAGATAACAGCAAATAGAAGAAGTCTTAATTGATGATATGAAGACATGATGCTATGAGGAGGACCTACAAGTACTTTTGGTGCTAGTTTTCTCCATTGCGGCTCATAATGATTCCAAACTTGAGAACCTCTCGAATAAGATAAAACTTTATCTGGACTAACTATGCAAAGATTCTCAAGTATTACCGCCCCTCTGTC
>ENA-UZWU01016624-UZWU01016624.1-metagenome-genome-assembly--contig:-Day-4--1m-contig-16624_pt1 | contig 10048 bp, 10 predicted proteins | sample MGYA00260345_ERZ794905 | MGnify/ENA metagenome assembly ERZ794905
TCATTGTTTAAAATCGGAAACGACATACGGATCATGGCCAGTGGTCCACGTTCTGGTATAGGCGAATTGATTATCCCCGCCAATGAACCTGGCAGCTCCATCATGCCGGGAAAAGTAAATCCAACGCAGTGTGAGGCGCTTACCATGGTGTGTGCACAAGTTATGGGCAATGACACAGCAGTGGCATTTGCAGGGTCACAAGGCCATTTTGAGCTTAACGTATACAAACCTGTGATGGCATTAAACGTTTTAGAATCAGCAGAACTAATTGGGGATGCTTGTTTAAGCTTTGATCTTAACTGTGCGCAAGGCATAGCACCCAATACAGATAAGGTTGATGAATTACTTAAAAACTCCTTGATGTTGGTGACCGCGTTAAATCCAAAAATCGGATACTACAAAGCAGCTGAGATTGCAAATCTAGCGCATCAAAACAAGCTCACGCTTAAGGAAGCAGCATTGCAAACAGGCTATCTTACTGAAGCAGAGTTTGATGAATGGGTGCAACCCAAAAACATGATAGGGCGTGACTAAAGTGGAAATTTGCGCCTACTCCCCTGCTCTCCGGCCTTTTTTTAAAACACTAAATGAGGAGTGGTTAAAAAAGTATTTTGTGGTTGAACCCTATGATGCCGCCTTACTTGAAAACTGCGAATCGGAAATCATCAATAAAGGGGGAAACATTTTCTTTGCTAAGCTTAACGGAGTGGTTATTGGCACCTATGCCCTTTTGGCTCCTGTTAATGGTTGTGTTGAGCTTGGAAAAATGGCAATTACAGCCGCATTTCAAGGAAAGGGCTATGGGCAACAACTACTACAACATGCCATTAATACTGCAGTTTCCTTGGGACATAAGGAGATGATGCTCTATTCAAGTAGAAAACTAAAAAACTCCATTTACCTCTATCGAAAGTTTGATTTTAAAGAAATATCCCACGAAGATAGTCCCTACAAACGCGGGGATATTAAAATGCTGCTCAAGCTTTAGGGCTGCTGATGAGTCTTTGACGCCAATTGTTCCATCCATATTTCCAGCTGAATAGCACTAACAATATCAATAACATAGGTAATTGCATAAAGGCAAGCATATAAACATCCGGAGTGGAAACATCCAAGAATAGGGAATTGGTTTGAAAAGCCGTCCAGTCTGAAGTAACCAAAAGGGAAATAAGCAGATTATTGCCCGCATGATAACCAAGTGCTAACTCAAGGCCTTCGTCCATAAGCGTGATGATGCCAAAGAAAAAACCCATAGACACATAAGACACCATCAATAAGGGGCCAAGTTTGTCAATCTCTGGATTTCCGAAATGCATAAACCCAAACAACAGCGAAGTAATGAGCAATGGAAATATACGTTGCTTGAATACTTGCCCTAATCCTTGCATCAAATAGCCTCGGAAAAAGAGCTCTTCCGCACTCGTTTGCAAAGGCACTAAAACGATGGCTATCAAAAACAAGATGGCAAAAGCTTGTGGATCGAAATTCCATTGAAAATCGGATGGGTTCGTGTAATATGAAATGATAAAAAACAAAGAATTCAATAAGACTATCCCTGTAAAAGCAAAACCAATACGTTTCCAATCAATTTTGTAACGTGATGTTATAAATGCACGAATAGAAATGTTGTGCAGATGACGAATCAACACCAATACCAAAACTGCCACAAGTGCAAATGGAAAAAGCATAAGTGCCAAAGTTGTGTTAGGGGGAAGGGCTTGAAGTATACCTGCAATATCTAATGTGCCAAGCTGCTCAAGACCAACTGCTTTAATTACTGCATAAGTATGTGGGATTTGAGCAACAAAAAAAGTAAATACGATGATAAGACTTCCAATCACATAGCGGTCAAAACGACCTCCTTGATTTTCTCGTATTTTTTCTAAATGCATTTCTCAGGTTTAGCCTAAAAATACAAAACCTATTTGTTTCTCGGCAAAGAAAGGGTGGTTAACTTACAGGAAGATACCAGTTTATCATCATCATCAGTGATGGATATCTGCCAGAGCTGCATGGTCTTGCCCATATGCACAGCCACTGCTTTAGCATACACATGACCTGATCGAACGCCCCGCACGTGATTGGCAGAAACTTCAATACCACGAATCATGATATCATCGGCACCGCAAAATATGGCGCAGGCAGCACTACCTACGGTCTCGGCCAAACCAGCCGTAGCACCCCCATGTAATACGCCGTCTAATTGCAATACTGCAGGCGTAACAGGCATTTTGGCAACAAGATAATCTCCGCCTACTTCAACAAATTTGATGTCGAGGGTATCAACAAACGTGTTGGCACAGCGTTCTTGTATTTTCTTTAAGATTGCTTCTTGTTCCATAAAAAAAGAAGCGCCCCGCTTTTGCGGGGCGCAGATATAATTATTTTACTTCTTCAAAATCAACATCTTCAACATCACCGTCAGAAGACGAGGCTGCATCAGCGCCATCTGTTGGAGGCGCTTCTGCACCACCAGCTTCTTGCTGCGCTTTGTACATTTCTTCCGAAGCCTGTTTCCACGCTTCATTAATGTTGTCAAGTGCAGGCTTGATGGCTTCTAAATCCTTAGACTCGTAAGCCTTTTTCAACGCTTCAAGACCGGTTTCAATAGGTGCTTTTTTGTCGTCAGACAGTTTGTCTCCAAATTCTTTCAATTGCTTTTCCGTTTGGAAAATCATTTGATCGGCATTGTTTAGGACGTCTGCTGACTCTTTTGCTTTTTTATCGGCATCAGCATTGGCCTCTGCTTCTTTGCGCATACGCTCAATTTCTTCTTCCGTAAGTCCAGAAGATGCTTCGATACGAATGTCTTGTGACTTGTTGGTAGCCTTGTCTGCGGCCGTAACGTGAATCAGTCCGTTGGCATCAATATCAAAAGTAACTTCAATTTGTGGCACACCCCGTTGTGCAGGAGGAATACCATCTAAGTGGAAACGACCAATGGTTTTGTTATCAGTTGCCATGGAACGCTCACCTTGCAATACGTGAATTTCAACAGAAGGCTGATTGTCAGCAGCAGTAGAAAATACTTGTGATTTCTTTGAAGGTATGGTTGTGTTTGCCTCAATAAGCTTGGTCATCACACCGCCCATGGTTTCAATACCTAGCGATAGTGGCGTCACGTCTAAAAGCAATACGTCTTTAACATCACCTGTTAAGACACCACCTTGAATGGCAGCACCAATAGCAACTACTTCGTCTGGATTTACTCCTTTAGAAGGTTTTTTGCCAAAGAATTTCTCAACTTCTTCTTGAATAATAGGAATACGAGTAGAACCACCAACCAAGATAACTTCATCAATGTCGCCTGTAGAGAGGCCAGCATCATCTAAAGCAGCTTTAACAGGGTTCATAGAACGCTTCACCAACTCATCAGCCAATTGCTCAAACTTAGCACGAGTAAGTGTTTTTACCAAGTGCTTGGGTCCAGTTGCCGTAGCTGTGATATAAGGCAAGTTAATTTCTGTTTGTGTAGAAGTCGACAATTCGATTTTGGCTTTTTCAGCAGCTTCTCTCAAACGCTGCAGTGCCATTGGGTCTTTACGTAAGTTGATGTCTTCATTTTCCTCAAACTCATAGGCTAACCAGTGAATAATCATTTCGTCAAAGTCATCACCACCAAGGTGGGTATCACCGTTAGTTGACAATACTTCAAATACGCCATCGCCTAATTCAAGAATGGAGATGTCAAAGGTTCCGCCTCCAAGATCGTAAACTGCAATTTTTCTATCAGCACCACCCTTGTCCAATCCGTAAGCAAGTGCTGCGGCTGTAGGCTCATTGATGATACGTTGTACTTTAAGGCCTGAAATCTCACCAGCTTCTTTTGTCGCTTGACGTTGCGCATCGTTAAAGTATGCTGGAACAGTAATTACAGCTTCGGTTACATTTTGTCCAAGGTAGTCTTCAGCTGTTTTTTTCATTTTTTGAAGCACCATTGCTGATAATTCTTGTGGCGTATATAAACGACCTTCAATATCAACACGTGGGGTATCATTGTCTCCCTTAACTACTTTATAAGGTACACGTTCAATATCATTTTTAGATTCGGAAAACTTGTTACCCATAAAACGCTTTATGGAGTAGATAGTTTTTGTAGGGTTGGTAATAGCTTGTCTTTTTGCAGGGTCACCCACTTTGATTTCGCCACCATCAACAAAAGCAATAACCGATGGGGTTGTTCGTTTTCCTTCTGAATTTGGAATAACAACAGGCTCATTACCTTCCATCACAGAAACACAAGAGTTTGTTGTTCCTAAATCAATACCAATTATTTTACTCATTCTAATATGTTTTGGATACCTATTTCAATCTTTGTGCCACAACAATTTCATGACAGGGTGTCATGTCTGGGGTAATATGCGCTCAATAATGTATTTTTGAAAAAAAAATATATGTCTGCAGCTGCAAAAGTGTACAAGCGCGTCACGACAAACGCATTGATTGAGATGAAAGCCTCTGGAACAAAGATATCCATGCTCACCGCATACGACTACTCTATGGCCAAGGCGGTTGATGCCGCAAAAATAGACGTGATCTTGGTGGGAGACTCTGCCTCAAACGTCATGTCGGGACACGAAACAACACTGCCCATTACCGTTGATCAGATGATTTATCACGCCAGTGCGGTTGTCAATGCCGTAAAGCGTGCCCTGGTGGTGGTTGATTTGCCTTTTGGCAGCTATCAGTCAGACCCTAAAGAGGCCTTGCGTTCTTCCATACGCATCATGAAAGAAGCCGGTGCACACGCTGTTAAAATTGAAGGAGGGGCCGAAATTAAAGACTCCATGGTACGCATCCTTAACGCAGGAATTCCCGTTATGGGACATTTGGGGCTTACGCCACAATCCATCTATAAATTTGGCACCTATACCGTTAGAGCTAGAGAAGAAGTCGAGGCTGAAAAGCTGTTGGAAGACGCTAAGCTGTTGGAGCAACTGGGTTGTTTTGCCTTGGTACTTGAAAAAATCCCTGCTGAGCTTGCCAAAAAAGTAGCCGAAGCGGTAAAAATACCAGTTATAGGAATTGGTGCAGGTGGCGATGTTGATGGTCAGGTATTGGTCTTACACGATATGTTGGGGCTAACTACCGAATTCAGTCCGCGTTTTCTTCGCCGCTATATGGACTTATATGACCAAATGACAATTGCCATAAAGCAGTATGTCAAAGACGTTAAATCAAATGATTTCCCAAACAAAGACGAACAGTACTAATTGCAACCGCAAATTCTTTTTGAAGACAATCACCTACTGGTCATAAACAAACCAGCGGGCATGTTGGCACAAGGAGACAACACCAACGATCTTTCGCTACTGGACGTGATGAAAAACACCATTAAGGTCAGGGACAAAAAACCCGGAAACGTGTATTTGGGATTGGTACACAGACTGGACCGACCCACCAGTGGGGTTATGGTTTTGGCCAAAACCTCCAAAGCACTGAGCAGACTCAACAAGCAGTTTGCCGACAAAACCACCTCCAAAACATATTGGGCAGTCGTAAGCGGAACTGCTGCTGATACCCCCACACGGTTGTCGCACTACCTTTTCAGAAAGCAAGCGCAAAACAAATCCTACGCACACAAAAAAGAAGTGCCCAACAGCAAGTTCAGCGAATTGATTTACACCAAAAAAGTGGCCTTAGACCGTTATACGCTGTTGGAAATAGAACTGCTTACGGGCAGGCACCACCAGATAAGGGCACAACTAAGTGCGGCGGGACTTTGCATAAAAGGCGATTTGAAATACGGCGCCAAGCGCCCCAACAAAGACGGCAGCATACACTTGCACGCCCGTGAACTCCGGCTGACCCACCCTACCCTAAAAGAACCTGTAATATTTACGGCACCTCCCCCAAAAGATCCTGTTTGGGATGCTGCACTAAAACGTGCATAGCAGCTACTGAATTTTTCCTATATTGCAGGTAGAAACGATCCCAAATCGTCGCTACACCATGAAAAACCTACGGCTCACAGCTGATTTTTTCGATTATCCGCCATGCAAAAAGCAGGGGGTTATTTTGCTGCGCTTTTTTTAGGGCTGGGAAGTGGTATGGGATTTATACAAGAATTATTGGGACATGGGAGTTTTAAGACTACAGAGATTTATGTACCTATTACAAAAAAAGGATTTAAAAAAACAATACCGTGTTGTTTAGCCATCCGAAAAAGGGGGTTAAACAACACACAATAACAAAATAAAAGCGAAATAAACCACATATGTGATTTATACAGTAGTTGTACATAATGCCCGGAAAAAAAATGACCTTAGATAAATTACTTACTGAGTTTTATAAAGAAAATGGAATTCCAGAAAATGGTGGAATTGACAAAAATACTTTTGAAATGAAAGTGTTTGGAATTAATCTAAGATTACCAAATTCACAATTTCGAAAAGACGTTATTCATATTCACGATATTCAACATATCTTGAATAATTGTGATATTACTTGGAAAGGTGAAGGGTTTATTGCAGGTTGGGAAATATCAACTGGGTTTTGGAAATATTTTCCAATTGCCATTTTTAGTCTATGGGCAATGGGACATAGTTTATGGCTTCACCCAAAAGCTGTATACCAAGGATTTAAAAAAGGATTGAATTATATTGGAATTATTGACTTAAAAATCAGTAAATCTGACTTTATGAAAATGGAATTTGACAAACTAGTTGAAAATACTCGAAAAGAAAAAACAACTAAAATGGGAATTTTACAATGGACTAAATTTCTTTTTTGGATTTTAGTCAGCCAAATAGTTTTTATTTTTCCTTTTTTAATAGTTTTAATTGGAATTATATGGGTTTTAAAATAATAGCACTATGTACAACATTTTGTATAAGTAATGGCAGGTAAAGTGCTAAATATGAAAGTTTGTAGCCCGCTCAAAATACGTAGCGGTTTGACAGGAAATTACCACGCAATCTGCCACTACTCATACAATTTACCGTTAGATTACATTCAAAATGTAACAAAGTAGGCTAGCATGCTCCAAGACTGCTATCCAACAAAAAAACAAAACCCAAATCAGGAATTGGCAGCATCAAATCATCTCCAAATATTAAAACCCATTTTCTGTTATGTAAAAATATAAAATTGGTTACTTTTGTCATTAACGCCTTTTTGTATGAAACAAGAGTACGTTCAAATTTTTGACACCACATTACGAGACGGAGAGCAGGTTCCGGGCTGTAAGCTCAACAAAGCTGAAAAGCTCATTCTGGCCAAACGCCTTGATGAACTTGGTGTTGATATTATAGAGGCGGGCTTTCCCATTTCCTCTCCTGGAGATTTCGAAGCCGTTAGCGACGTGGCCAAAACGGTACGTAACGCTATTGTTTGCGGACTCACCAGAGCGGTTCAAAAAGACATTGACGTGGCAGCAGAAGCCTTAAAACCTGCCAACCGCGCACGTATTCACACAGGCATTGGTACTTCTGACTCCCACATCCAACATAAATTTCGTTCTACACGTGAAAAGATTATCGAACGTGGTGTGGCAGCGGTCAAGCATGCAAAGAAATATGTAGAAGACATTGAGTTCTATGCAGAAGACGCCGGCAGAACAGACAACGCATTCCTGGCACAAGTTTGTGAAGCGATGATTAAGGCTGGTGCTACCGTACTAAACATTCCGGATACGACAGGCTATTGCTTACCAGAAGAATACGGCGCCAAAATAAAATATTTGATGGAGCATGTTCCTTCCATCCACAAAGCAACGCTTTCGTGTCACTGCCACAACGACCTTGGACTTGCCACAGCAAACTCCATCGCTGGTGTGATTAACGGTGCACGCCAAATTGAGTGTACCATCAACGGGATTGGTGAACGCGCCGGCAACACTTCTTTGGAAGAGGTGGTGATGATCATGCGTCAACATCCCAACTTAGGGCTAGACACCAACATTCACACCCAAATGCTTTCAGAAACCAGTCAAATGGTATCTGACGCCATGGGCATGATTGTACAGCCCAACAAAGCCATTGTAGGCGCCAATGCGTTTGCACATAGTTCTGGTATCCACCAAGATGGTGTTATCAAAAACAGAGAAACGTATGAAATCATCAACCCGCACGATGTGGGTGTTGATACTTCTTCTATTGTACTGACAGCAAGAAGCGGGCGTGCTGCCCTCGCCTACCGTGCCAAAAACATTGGTATCGAACTCACCAAAGATGAGTTGGACTTGGCATATGCAACATTCTTAAGCTTTGCAGATCAGAAAAAAGAAATAAATGATAACGACATTCCTGAAATTGTAAAATCCGCTGGAATAAGTTTATAGCTACATGAAAAAAACACTTTTTGACAAAGTTTGGGACATTCACGTTGTATCATCAGTAAAGAATGGTCCAGACATACTCTACATTGACAAACATCTCATACACGAGGTAACCAGCCCGCAGGCTTTTAATGTGTTGGAAGATAAAGGCATTCCGCTCTTTAGACCCAACCAAGTAGTTGCCACGGCCGATCACAATGTACCCACAGAAAACCAACATTTACCCATCCAAGATGCGCTGTCGCGCAAGCAAGTTAGCCAGCTTACCAAAAACTGCGAGGAATACGGCGTTAACCTCTTTGGATTGGGGCATCCCTATCAAGGAATCGTACACGTAATTGGTCCAGAACTTGGCGTTACCCAACCGGGAATGACCATGGTTTGTGGCGACAGTCACACCTCCACTCACGGCGCATTTGGCACCATTGCCTTTGGCATAGGAACCAGTCAGGTAGCGCAAGTATTTGCCAGTCAATGCGTATTGGTTGACAAACCCAAAAGCATGCGTGTTGTGGTCTCGGGCAAACTGCATTCAGCTGTTGAGCCCAAAGACGTGGTGCTCTATGTTATTGCCAAGCTGGGAACTGACGCAGGCACAGGCTACTTTGTAGAGTTTGCAGGTAATGTTTTTGAAGAAATGAGCATGGAAGGTCGCATGACGGTTTGTAACATGAGTATTGAAATGGGCGCACGTGGCGGCATGATTGCTCCCGACCAAATCACATTTGACTATGTAAGTGGACGTGAATTTGCTCCCAAAGGTGAAGCACTCGAAACCAAAATAGCGCATTGGAAAACATTGCCAACAGACGATGGTGCTGCCTTTGATGCAGAACACCACTTTGATGCAGCAGACATACGCCCCATGATTACCTATGGCACAAATCCAGGTATGGGCATCAAAATAGCGGACAAAATTCCATCTTCTGACGATGCCAGTTTTGTAAAGTCATTGGAATATATGGGCCTTGAAGCAAATACCTATTTGCTCGATATGCCCATCAGTCATGTCTTTATTGGCAGTTGTACCAATTCAAGAATTGAAGACTTTAGGGCTGCAGCCGCACATATTAAGGGAAAACAAAAATCTTCTGAAGTAACGGCATTAATTGTTCCGGGCTCGCAACAAGTAGCAAAACAAATTGTCGCAGAGGGTCTTGATGAGATATTTGAATCGGCTGGATTTAAGCTTCGTCAACCGGGTTGTTCGGCTTGTTTGGCCATGAATGACGATAAAATTCCTGCTGGTGCCTATTGCGTTTCTACGTCAAACAGAAACTTTGAAGGTCGTCAAGGGCAGGGTGCAAGAACCCTATTGGCAAGTCCTGTTACCGCAGCAGCGGCAGCAGTGGCTGGAAAAATTGTAGATGTAAGTCAAGCATAATGGAAAAATTTACACTTTTAAAGAGTAGAATGGTTCCTCTAACAGTGGAGAATGTGGATACCGATCAAATCATTCCAGCTCGTTTCCTAAAAGCGACAGACCGAAAGGGATTTGGTGAAAACCTATTTCGCGATTGGCGCTTTACTACAGACGGAAAAACCAAAGAGGACTTTACCCTAAACCAAAGCCAGTATAAAGGTGCAATCTTGGTGGCTGGAAACAATTTTGGCTGTGGATCAAGTCGAGAGCACGCCGCTTGGGCGCTTGCCGATTATGGTTTTAAGGTGGTTATTTCGAGCTTTTTTGCGGATATCTTTAAGGGAAACGCCCTGAACAACGGCATTCTTCCTATTCAGGTTTCAGCTGAAGATTTACAACGCATATTT
>ENA-UZWU01005016-UZWU01005016.1-metagenome-genome-assembly--contig:-Day-4--1m-contig-5016_pt1 | contig 10040 bp, 7 predicted proteins | sample MGYA00260345_ERZ794905 | MGnify/ENA metagenome assembly ERZ794905
TAAATGATGATAAGAATTTTATTATTAAGAAAGTACTAAAAGAATAACTTAATTTTATATAATTACAAAAAAAACGGTTACACTTTATAAAAGTATAACCGTTTAATTGTTTATGTAGCGTTCTCTATTGAAATACCAATCACAAGTCTAACAACAAAAGATTTTGAGTTAACAATCTATTTAATCAGTTACATAGTAATTAACTGAATCGTCACACTCATCAGTTCCTGGCATCCTAAGGTATCGGACGATATACCAATCCGAATCTTGAAAATTATGGTTACCAGCAGGTGGCGCCACCAAATGCTTTATTGACATTGTATTATCACAATGAAACTTTACAATATAATTGCTCTCTAAAAGAGACCATGGGTTCTCATTAAATGTGAAACTGAATGTATTCTCATCTATTTCACTCCAAACACCATCACCCGTTACAACACCAGCATAATTAGTTTCAAATGTATTATCGTTTTCAAATGTTAATGAAGTTTCAGGTTCTGCTGATGGAGTTAAATCATACCATTCCATAGATTGCACTATTTCACCATTTACGAATTCCTGAACCAATTCTTGTTTTTCGAACTTATACACTTCCCATTCTCCAAGAACTTTTGCTTGAGTAGAGACTACATTATCTTCATTTTCACAACTGAAAGCGAAGATTAGTAAAGTTAAGAGTAAAAATATTTTTTTCATGATTGAATTATTTTGAATCAAAGGTGAACAATTTTTATTTAATACCAATCACGCATTGGAATGAAATTAATTTTTTGACATTTATTTACTCTAAATCTTGTAAAGAGTTATAGCAAGTATTACTAATACTGACTTCTTATATTTTTGGGGTCTTTTTGGTAACACAGATTCATTCGAAGTAAACTATATTTAGTATAAATCTAGTGATCTTCCTTTTTCAAAAACCATTTCACCCAAGAATCAATCTGATTCACAGAATTGGGTCTTAAAATAATTTCTCGGTTTTTATCAAGAAGAAAATAGGTAGGTGTTCCAAATACATAATAATCCTGAACTACTTTTCCTTTCCATTTCCCGAAATCGCAATACGTGATAAACGGATAGTCTTTTACTTTCTGTTTGAACTCATTTTTATCTGTATCCAACGAGACATACAAGACTTCTACTCCTGCATTACGCCAGTTTGCATACTCTGCTCCTATTTTTGGTAATTCCTCCATGCATTTAGGGCAATTACTTGCTCCAAAAACTACCAAGGTATAAGGCGTTGTAAAATCACCAATTCCCGAGAATTGAGACTGAACCGCTCCATTGAGGTAACTGGCTTCTGTGAACTTAATATCAGGAGCTGTATTGCCCTTTTTCATTGCTCTGTAACTCTCCAACTGCTTTGCCAAATCACTATCAAGGGTGCACGACACTTCGTTCAGTACTTTCAGCGCCAAATACTCCGAAGCTGAAAACAAACTGTGCCTCTCGAGTAAATCAAACAAAAAGTCGGTGACTTCGTTCAATATTTTTTCGTCTTTGATTAAGTCTTCCAGCATAACATCTATTGAGCGTTTCATCTCCACAAAAACAGAGTCAAGAGATTTTCCACTGTTTTCAATCAACCAAAAATGGCTTTCTATGGCGTCTTTGAATAGCCCACTTTTGTACAATCGCTTGTCGGTATAATCCAATTGTCTAAAAGCAGCCAAAGTTTCCGGAATTTCTTCAGGGCGGTATTGTGCAACGGTAGAAACTGAACTCACAAGTTTTCTAGTCGGTAAAAACCATCGAACATAACTTTCTTTGGGCAATTGATTCAAGAAAGATTTTTCTTCTGTTTTTATTCGTTGTTGTTCCTCTTCAATAGCTTTTAAAGGTTCTGAGTGAATCGAAAATAAGGAATCACCCGCGTACATCTTTTGGAGGTATCCCCAGGCAGAAAGTGCTCTCTCTCTCTTGGGTTGTGCCACAGCATACTGCTCAAAGTTTTTATTCTGTTCGCCTTTGGTAATAGAAATCGACTCAGGGAAACTTAATGCTTCTCCTTTTAGTTGTATATCCTCACCATTTAAAATAACAAACAGCGGTTTCTTATCTACGGACATTAAATAACCCACTCCTCCATCCTTTGTGGTGTAACTCAATTCAAATTCACCCTTTTCATTCGTCACTGTTTTACTGATGGAATAAGTGTTTAACCCATTAAAACCCTCCAATCTTATTTCTTGGTTTGTGAGTTGAAATAGATTACCTGAGATGGTTTGAGCTTTAGTAACACTAATAGTTAGGAAACTTAAAAAAAGATAATTAAATAATGTTTTCATTCAAGATCATTTTTAAAACGACCGCTTACGCGTTTTTTTTAAAAAAACTTCCCGCCCTGCGGGACAGGAAGTTAAAGTGTCAAATTATCAAATGAATCAAAGTGTCAATCCTTGAGGCAACGCACAGAGTATCCGTGAGATCGGTTGTTGGTGTACATGCCGGCCCAGACGCTGCGGAAGAAGAGGTTGCGCGAATAGGTACCGCTAACCGTACTGCTCCAATAGTAGCCCTTGGACCCAACATCGTAGAGCGAACCAAAACTGTTGTAGCTGCGGTAGCCCGCCATAGGCAATTTTAAAGGGGAAGCAAAGGCCCCCGCTGCGTAGTTGGGGCTCCAACTTAAACGCTCCGCATTTAATTCTGATTCTGTAGGTAAGCGGTACCCACTTGGGCATGGGTTATTTACTCCATTAACCCCCTGCCATAAATTTACATTTTGTGGGCTGCGCCAGTCGAGAGGTGAATTAATTGGAAGTATAAAATTACTATTACCCGGTTGGTTGGCACTACTTAATGTAGTTGTAGTAGCTGACGTTCTACATTGGTGTCCATCACTTCCTCGTCCCCATTGGTATAAATCACCGTAAGCTGATACGTCTGTTGAGCTTGTGGCTGCTTGCGTTGCTCCCAAGTTTCTGTCCATCCAAGTCTCTCCAGTAGTTGGATTTGTTACATCTACAATAGCTGTCGGGCCTGAAGCACAAAATACAGATCCTGCTGGGTAGGTTGGAGCTGCACTCGACACACTTAAGGTTAGGTTGCAACTCTGTCCGCCAAAAGAAAGAGCAAAAACAGCAGAACCACTTGCAGCAGGTGTACCTGAAATCGTAAACAATAAAGAATCATTTCCAGTTGCTAATGTTCCACTTGACAATGTAGCTGTCAAACCTGTAACGCCTGTTGATGAAATACTTTGCGCATTGTACGAGCCTGCATTGCCACCGGTGTACGGTACGCTAATGCTTACCCCACTCCCAGCAGTGCCAGCGGTAAGCGTTCCTGTAAGCGTAGAACTACCACAGTTAATTGTTGATATTGTACCGAAAATAAGCACTGCTGTTCCGCAGGTTTCATTCCAACCCGAGCCAACAGAGAAATTTAAACAATTGGTAGTAGTGTTATAAATAACCAAACCTGCTGCTGGTGAAGTAATGGCATCGCGCTGAACAGTGGTCATTCGTGGCGGTAAAAAACCTTGGGTGGTACTTGCAATTTCTACTTTTGCAGATGCATTTGGTGTGGCTGTTCCAATGCCAACTCCTGCGCCATTGTTATGTATGTTGCTGTTATTTACTACCCATTGAGTGCCATTCCAATAAGGCGTGTTGCCTGCAGTTGTTCCGTTTGTTAATAAACCAGTTGTACCTTGTGGACCTGTAGCGCCAGTTGGACCTGTAAAATCCGAAGTGGTAAAGGTGGTGTTGTCAGTATAAGTTATTGTAAATGTGCCATCACCATTATCTACTGTAGAAGAGATGCCATTTCCATCTGCACCATCACTACCATTGGTACCGTTTGTACCAGCTGCTCCAGTTGTACCTTGTGGACCTGTATCACCAGTTGGACCTGTAAAATCCGAAGTGGTAAAGGTGGTGTTGTCAGTATAAGTTATTGTAAATATGCCATCACCATTATCTACTGTAGAAGAGATGCCTTTTCCATCTGCACCATCACTACCATTGGTACCGTTTGTACCGATTGTACCAGCTGCTCCAGTTGTACCTTGTGGACCCTGTGGACCTGTATCACCAGTTGGACCTGTAAAATCCGAAGTGGTAAAGGTGGTGTTGTCAGTATAAGTTATTGTAAATGTGCCATCACCATTATCTACTGTAGAAGAGATGCCATTTCCATCTGCACCATCACTACCATTGGTACCGTTTGTACCAGCTGCTCCAGTTGTACCTTGTGGACCCTGTGGACCTGTTGCTCCGTCCTGACCGTCTATACCATCTGTACCTACAACACCCTGGGGGCCTTGCTGTCCTGCTGGTCCTTGTGGGCCAGTGGGTCCTGTTGCGCCTACCGCTCCGTCTTGTCCATCTACACCATCTTGTCCATCAGCTCCTGCTGGACCTGGTTCACCCTTAGGTCCTTGTGCACCTGCAGGTCCTGGAGGGCCCTGTGGACCTTTAGGTCCTGGGACATCGGAGGCGGGTGAGTAGTATGCAAAAGGCACATAAGTAAACGGTTGGTTAGACAATTCTTCAAACTGTGTACAACTGCCTTTAATATCTAAATCTACTTTAAGAAACTTAGCATCCGCAGTCCATTGCACATTAGCAAAATCAGAGGCGTAACCTCCAGTTTGCGTGTTAGTTCCTATTAAAAGATTGACCATCCCGAATGCATCGGTAGTTACCTGAACTTGTTCCTGGTATTCTAGGTTCCCATCAGCATCTACAATACCGAACTGCAGACAAATGTCTTGGTTTACAAGAGGTGCATAGGGGTTGTCGACACCTGGAAGCTCCTCTCCATTAGGATTATAAATAACAGCTTGATAAGTAATCCCATTGCTTTGAGAGAAAGCTAGGGAACTAAATAGTAATAACGTGTATAGTATATTTTTCATAATTATTGAGGTATGTTATATTAGTTGAGTGACATTACTAAGTTAAACTGTAGTTGACTGTTATTAAAATTCAGTTTTTGAGGCGTACTATTGGTTAACCCAAAGTTTTTAGAGTAGTGATAGCCCAGACCTAAAGCAAAAGTTTCACTAATTTGATACTTAGCGTCGAGCCCTATAATTGGTTGAACGAATAAACCTTTAAACTCATCGTTGTTCGTAAGGTCAAAAGTCTGTCCATTAATTTTTTGCTTACCGTTTACTATATGGTTGAAGTTAACACCTGCGTTTACATTTAAGCCAAAACCCGAAAGATTGTCTAAAATAGTATACTTAGCGATACCTTGAACGCCTAAGTAATTCGTTTCCCAAGAATAGTTGTTTACTTGATTTCCGCCGGTAGCATTAAACTCATTTAGAGTAAGTCCAGCAGCTAGTCCTAGCTTATCGCCTAAAGAGAATACATAGCCTAGCTCATAAGCAGCTCCGCTACTGCCTTCTATGTTATCGTTTGAATTGCCGTCAGAATTTGTGTAGTCATAAGTCGTAAAGTTACGCCCCATACTAAAGTAAGCCTCTTGACTGTAAGTAAAATTTAACGCTAATACGATTAGCATACAGGATAAGAAATGTTTCATTGCTTAATAAGTTTAGTGAAATAGTTTAATTTGTTTGATTGAAGCTTAACTAGATAAACCCCAGACGGTATAGCATCTACACTAATCGTTTTCTGAGGCGTTGTAACTAAATGGTCTTTGTTGTATATAAGTTTTCCAGCCACATCGTATATAGAGACAGACATAAGTCCTTCACCATTATAACGAATATTAAAATCATTTTCAAAAGGGTTAGGGTATACAGAAACCTCAAAGTCTGGACTGTTTTGCTCGTTTATGATACGCCCCCAAAAAGCTTGCTGGTAGCCTTGACTTATTTTAAACGACGAATTATCATAGGTCCCAGTAACAGAAGACTGCCCTATGGTTTGAGTCGCCATAACGCCGCTTGCTGTTTTCGACGTACTGCCTTGACTAGAGAGCATTTGATGATGCAACTGAGCGGAAACGTTATTAATCGTAAAGACTAATAAAAAAAGAAGTATAGTGTTTTTCAAAATCAGATTGGTTATTAGCAAATATTAAATAAATGAGCATTATAAAACATACCATTCATATCAGTCACATTACTCACATCCCAAGAACTTATATCCCCGTTAAAAGTAGTTTGTTCCGAAAACGCACCAGTCATATCAGTCACATTACTCACATCCCAATCTTTCATAGCTCCATACTCGCTGTCACTAAACATTCCATCTATAGGATTAGTAGTTAAACAAGTGTTTACAGCAGTTTGAAAATTAGCATTTGTAATGGGGTTTTGAGCGTTAAATATAAAACAAAAGAATAGTACAAAAAGTGTGGTAATTTTTTTCATAATTAATATAAGTAAAAGCATTTATCCGTTAAAATTAAAAAAAATGGAAAATCTACCTGAAAAAAGTTGTATTGGAATTGAATCTAAATTCGATTTAGACACGAATTTTATAAGTTGAATCTGTGATTAGAATAAAATAAAAAAAATCATTATCAATACTTTACAAAAAAATAAATCTAAAAATTTGGTGTAAATGAAATATTGAGATTGTTGTTTTAAATATGTGTTCAAATTTTATTTGGACACGAAATACTTTTATTTAAATGAGGAAAAAATCATCAAAACTAATTATTTTTTAATTTGTAAGATTTAACATAATCGCTAGGACTTATCTCCGCTACTTTTTTAAAAGCCTTGCTAAAAGAGCTTCTATTTGCAAACCCACAAGTTACAGCCAAGCCCTCAATTGTATGCGAGTCTAAATAATCCTGGGTAATTAAACATTTTGCTTTCTTTATTCTTAAATTATTTCTGTAAGAAGAAAAACTTGTATGAGAATTTTGTTTTAAAAAATAAGATAAATGATGGGTTGGAATTTCTAATAAGTGAGCACACTTATTTAAATCAAAATCAGAATTTAAAAAAAATTCTTTTTTTTCAATGACTTCTAATTTATTTTTTATCTCTTGAATATTGAGTCCGTATTTTGGTTCTAATGGCAAGTAGTTCTCTTTATTTTTAGTTTTTGCTTTTTTAACTGTATTGCTTTCATTGTAAATTACTAAATCTTCATAAAGAACAGATGGAAACGAAATAGGAATTACTGCAATTAAAAACAAAACTAGGTAAAAGAAGACTTGTATTATTGCAGCTTCCTGTTGAAGAAATGGTATTATTTGAATAAAAAGTTCTCTTTCAATACCATAAGACGTAGCTAATATGGACATTAAAAATAACAGTGTATATAAAATAATAAGCCAGTAGTTTTTAACAACCTTGTATTTTTCTTGAAACTTGTTAGAGCGTAAAAATCTTAATAACATTGGAAACACGGCAATTAAAGATAAAAACTGCCATAGATGTCTTAATATATAATGTTGATTTAAATTCAATAGACCATATTCAGAATTAAATCGATTCACTTGATTTGTAATTGCCATCTCTACAATATCATGATATATATAACTTGGTTTAGAATACACAATTATAACATCAATAATACTTATTGTAAAAGGAATGAATAAGATTATATATTTCCATTTCCATTTAAATTCATTATTAATTGTAACTGTAAAATAAAAAAACGTAGGCAAGGCAATTATGCTATATATAGAAAGTGGCCAAACATAAAACCATCTAAAATTATTTATTAAATTAGACTCTATAAGATAAGTCTGTATAGTGTATAATGAATAAATAAGATAAAAGAATCCTAGAAATAAAATACTCTTGTTTTTACTTTTTCCTTTAAGAATAAAGTTTATTGATAAAACAAATCCAAAAATTGATATTACTAATAAAATATTATTCAAGATTTTATATTTATTTATTTTTTAAAAAAAGTATCTCCAACATACACTACAAATATATATAATAAGTTTATCTTTTAAATTCTAGAGTCTAGCATGTGTCTCACGAAACATATCATACATATTAGTAACCTTACTCACAACCAAAGAACTTAAATCCCCGTTGAAAGCGTATGCTTTATAAAACATACTGTATAAAGTCAGCAAAAAGTTAACTAATTATCACTTTAATATAAGAAATAGATTTTATTTTTTTTAAACCTTTAAATCTTAAATGATAAAGAAAAACAAAACTTAAAATTACCTGAAGCCACTAATGTAGAATCCACAACCCTCAACGTTATGGGTTTTTTATTTTATATAAATCCTCTCCAAAATAGTTCGACTTAACTCCCCTTGGCTCCACGATGAAGCGACCTGGCGCAACTAGGGATGAACACAAAAAAATCTGCCAAGCTTGCTTGAGCAGATTTTTTATTTTAAGATCTCTGGACTGCAAGGACAGTGCCAGGGCATTTCCTAAGCGGGAAGTTAGAGAAAAACCACCAGTTATTCTCGGTGTCTCCACAATAAAAAACCCCTACATCTCTGTAAGGGTTGTGTTTTAAAGTATGTCTTATTTAATTCTTTATAATTCTTTGTGAAGTTAGTTTAACACCATCAGAAAGTTGTAGGATGTAAACTCCTTTTTCTAAATGACTAATATCTATGCTATTTGTAATAGATTTATTCATTAGTTGCTTTCCAAGTATATCATACACAATTACTTTTAATTGAGTGTAATTACCGTCTATGTATACTATATCTGAAGTAGGATTTGGATAAACAGAAAGCCCTAATTCAAATGCATGATCTCCCACACCTAATGCCTGACAAGCTGTTTCATCTGCAACTAGGAAAGTATCAGGGTCAATTTGCCAACTATCATTACTATCCGAAGGATTATCTACAAAAATACAGCTCAAATTAGGATTGTACGTAGCAATAAAATAAGAAATGATTGAATTGTTTCCATTTCTAAGATCTAATGTTTCTAATTGATTATTACCAACATTCAAAATTTCCAAATTAGGGTTACTACTAAGATCTAAAGTTGTTAAACTATTTGAATTACAAGTCAAAATCTCTAAGGCAGGATTACTACTCACAATTAGTTCTGTTAATTGGTTTTCATAACTAGCCAAAATCTCTAAGGCAGTATTACTACTCACAATTAGCTCTGTTAATTCATTAGAATTACAAATCAACGAAATCAAAGCAGTATTTGCACTCAAGTCTAAACTTGTTATTTGATTATTATTACATTCCAAATACTCTAGAGCAGTATTTTGACTCAAATCTAAACTTGTTAATTGGTTATCATAACAAGTCAAATACTCCAAAGCAGTAAATCCTTCTATTCCTGTCAAATCTGAAATATTGAAACCTCCTAAAACTATACTTGTTACGCCATTAATATTTGCAGTTAATACTTGACCATCAATTTCTCCCGAGTCAAGACCCAAATCTATTAAGGCTTGTTCAAAATTAGGGTCTGGAATCGCTGTGATTGAAGGACAAGTACCCCAAACTGGCATATTACTTTCAATTAATGGAGAGTTTGTACTAAATCCAGATGGCTGTGAACCAATATTTGTAACACACCAAGCTGATAAATTTTGATTGAAAGCAGATGCTTCATAAAACATACCCACCATATCAGCAACACTACTAACATCCCAATCTTCAAGAGGTTGATTGAAAGATGATGCATAAGCAAACATACCATACATAGTAGTCACACTACTCACATCCCAGGAACTTATATCTTGATTGAAAGATGATGCTTTATTAAACATACCCTCCATATCAGTAACACTACTCACAACCCAATCTCCAATAGGTTGATTGAAAGATGACGCTTCTGCAATCATAGCATACATATTAGTCACACTACTCACATCCCAAGTACTTATATCTCCATTGAAAGATGATGCTCCATAAAACATATGATACATATTAGTCACACTACTCACATCCCAGTTTGAAATATCTTCATTAAAATTTTGTTTACCATCAAATAAAGAACTCATATCTGTAATTAAAGAAACATCCCAAGTATTCATTGCTCCGTAAGTTCCTGAGCCTTGTCCTGATGGTACTGGACTATCTGCAGTAATTGTCCCATCAATCCAACCGTTCACGGCTTCTTGTAATTGATCTTTTGTTGTTGGTTGAAACAGATTGGGGGGAGTAACATCTGAAAGTCTCCAAACATCATTACTATCTTG
>ENA-UZWU01000504-UZWU01000504.1-metagenome-genome-assembly--contig:-Day-4--1m-contig-504_pt2 | contig 10025 bp, 8 predicted proteins | sample MGYA00260345_ERZ794905 | MGnify/ENA metagenome assembly ERZ794905
GGCCTTGCTTCAAGCCTTTTTATGCCTATCTCATCTCCGCAAGAATCACACCAACCATAATCATCATTTTTAATCTTATCGAGAGATATACTAATTTTATTAGTAAGTTTTCTTTCTCTATCTCTAGTTCTTAATTCAAATGCAAATTCTTCTTCTTGAGAAGCTCTGTCTATAGGATCCGCATATGTCTCACCTTTTGTTTTCAAATGATCAAATGTTTTTTGCATTTCGTCAAAAAGATGCTCTTTCCAGTTCAGCAAAACAGCTGTGAAATGTCTTTTCATAGCAGCGCTCATATACTTCTCTTTTTTCTTAGCTTTATAAGGAGCAATCTTTGATTTATTTGTGGTTGCAACAACTTTNNCTTAGCTACTGTTTTCTTAGCTACTGTTTTTTTAGTTGATTTTGATTTTGTTTCTGTTGTTTTTTTTGCAGGCATTACTTATTTTAGTTTTTTTAGGGTGGAGAAAATATCAGATAGAGGGCATATTTACTAGCTTTTTCTTAATTTATTTAAGATTTTGTCATATTTATCACTAGATACTCGAGGTCCAAATGTTGTAACAACAAGCGATGAAGCAAAATTTGCAAATGAAGAGCATTCTGACAAATTACTACCTTCTAAATAGGCGTGCATGAAAGAACCAGCAAACATATCTCCAGCTCCATTGGTATCAATTGGATCAATTTTTTCAGCAGGAGTATCGATTACTTTTCCAGCGGTGACAACAGAGCTTCCGTCAGCTCCCCTAGTAATTGCTGTAATATATTTTTTTTGTTTATAGAAAGAAATCGCCTCATCAATAGATTGGGTCTGTGAAAATGCAATAGCCTCGTCATCATTGCAGAAGATCATATCAAGCCCGTAAGATTCTATTTTATCAAATCTATCCTTAAAAATTTTAACAAGGCCTGCATCAGCTAGAGAGAGTGCTTTAATAATATTTCCCCCTTTTAAACGTTCTAGAACTGAAATGACAGCATTAAAATTTTCCTCGCTTGTGACCATGTATCCTTCAATATAAAAAATCTTAGAGTTTTGGACTACATCATAATCAATATCTTCTTTGCCAAGGAACTCACTGACACCCAACATACTTATCATTGTTCTTTTTGCATCAGGCGTTACAAGGATTAAGCATTTGCCAGTCGGAAGATCGCCATTTCTATCGCTTATTCCTATATGAGCTACTCCTGCCTGCTTTAAGCTTTTAATATACATATTGCCATCTTTATCATCTGACACTCTGCACACATGGTGGCATTTTGATCCATAGTTAGATGCAGCAACTAGAGAATTTGTTGCAGAGCCTCCACAATCTGAAACCGATTCATAATTCAGGCTTTTGAGTCTTTCAAGAATTGGTTTTTGATCTTCCGCAGAAACAAGAACCATTTGATTGGCCTCAAGACCAAATTCTTCAAGAAAGTCATAGTCGACCATAAACTGAGTATCAACCAATGCATTTCCTAGCGCACTTATATCGTATGACATTTAAAATTTCTCCATAATTTTTTCAATTTTTGTAAGCGTTAAATCAATGACATCATTTGAATGAGTTGTAGAAATAAACCCTGCTTCAAATTTAGATGGAGCAAAATAAATGCCGTTAAGCATGCATTGGGTCAGGAATTTTATAAAAAGAACATCATCTGTCGCAGCAACCTCATTGAAGTTTTGAGGTAGTTTTTCTGCAAAGAAAAAGCCAAACATTCCTCCAATTTGGGCATGAGAGAACTCTATACCTTTAGTTTGCATGATTTTGGACATTCCACTTAGGAGGCTTGATGATTTTCTTTCAAGCTCGTCATAGGGATTTTTTTCTATCAAGAGCTCCAATAGCGCAGATCCGGCAGACATTGCCAATGGATTGCCTGATAAGGTACCTGCTTGATATACCGGACCTTCAGGAGCAAGATAATCCATTATTTTTTTTGAACCCCCAAAAGCTCCAACCGGTAGACCTCCGCCAATTACTTTACCCAAAGCAGTGAGATCAGGCTTTATATTAAATATTTCCTGAGCACCGCCCAACGAAACTCTAAAACCAGACATAACCTCGTCGAAAATTAAAAGTGAATTATTTTCACTTGTTATCTTTCTTATGGCTTTAAGAAATTCTTTTGATCCAGGAACAAATCCCATATTGCCAGCAACGGGCTCAACTATTACTGCGGCAACATCATCCTTAATTTCTTCAAATATTTTAGTGAATGCACCTATATCGTTATAAGGAACACTATAAGTTAACTTTGCTAGGTCCTTAGGCACACCAGGAGAGTCTGGCAAGCCGAAAGTTGAGACACCAGAACCGGCTTTTATTAAAAGCGAATCAACATGACCATGATAGCAACCATCAAACTTTATGATTTTCTCTTTGTTGGTAAAACCCCTTGCTAATCTTATAGCGCTCATTGTCGCCTCAGTACCAGAGTTAACCATTCTAATTTTTTCTATACTAGGCACTGCTTTTTTGATTAGCTTTGCCACATCGGTTTCTAATCCAGTAGGAGCGCCATAACTTGTTCCAAGATCAACCTGCTTTTTAACTGCTTCTATAATTTTTTCATGTGAGTGGCCCATGATCATTGGCCCCCATGATCCTATGTAATCTATATATTTGTTATCATCAACATCATGCAGGAAAGGTCCTTTTGCACTTTTAAAAAATATAGGGCTACCCTTTATATTTTTAAATGCACGGACAGGCGAGTTCACACCTCCAGGCATTAATTGTTTCGCTTCTAAAAAAAGCTTTAATGATTTTTCTATTTTATTCAATTTATATGTGTCCTTGGAAAGGTCGTTATCATATCAAAAAATCAACACACATAAAAAAGCAATTTAAAATTTATATACAGCTGCAAAAATGCCAATTATCAAAAATAGAACAGGCAATTCATTAAACAACCTCATTTTAAAAGAGCTCCATTCAAGACTATTGCATTCAAGCTTATTTATTATTTGATAACAAAAAAGTTGGTACCAAATAAGACCAAAGACAATGCTGATTTTTAACATTATCCAGTCCTGTGATAAAAAATTAAGGAAATTCCCTGATAGATATGCCATAAGAAGCCCAAAGACAATAGACAAAATACCAAGTGGTGTAATAAATCTTATCAGACGCTTCTCCATCTCCAATAACTGATTTTTAATATCTATATTAGAAGTCTCAATGTGATTTACAAAAAGACGAGGCAAATAAAATATTCCGGCAAACCATGCAACCATAAAGAATATATGGAAGGACTTGAAAATGAGATATAGGTTCATATCTAATATTCTATACTGTTATGAAAATTTATTCTGTTAAGTAATAAGTATTATAAATGTAGTATATTAAGGGTAATTATGACCACTGAGACCAATAGATCCATAGAACTTACAGATGCTGCAATGAGCAGAATTAGAAAAGTTATGTCTAATGGGGATGATTTGCAATCAAAATTTAGAGTCTATGTAACTGGGGGAGGCTGCTCCGGTTTTCAATACGGATTCAAATTTGATAATGAAGAGGCATTTGATGATGACATTATTAAGTTTGGCGACTTCTCTGTTCTTTTAGATTCAATGTCCTATCCTTATTTGTATGGCTCAACGCTAGACTTTAAAGAGGACTTGTCAGGTGCTAAATTTATAATTAATAATCCAAATGCCAAAACAACTTGTGGTTGCGGAGAATCGTTCACTATTTAGAGCTTGTAAGCGATCCCAGCAAAGCTTTTTTTACAATTTTATTGCTTATCTGAACGGTCGATTGGATATTGTTCAATCTCCTAAAACCAAACCAAGCAAAAGCCATTGATTCTATAGCTTGAGAGTTAAGCCCCTCATCCTCAGCGGTAGTGACATTAGCGTCTAAAAGTTTGGAAATTCTTTCAAGTAAAAACTTATTCTTTACACCGCCACCACATATGACAACATCATTAGGCAGAAAGTTATTTTCCTGAACTGCAACTTGAATTGATAAGGCCGTAAGCTCGGTAAGTGTAGCCAATATATCTTTTGGGGACTTAGATAAAAGAGGCTTACCAATTAACTCATAGTTAAATAGCTCTTTGCCTGTTGATTTAGGAAAGGGATCACTAAAAAACTTCAAAGACATGAGTCGCTCTAGTTCTTTTTCTAAAACAATACCTTTTGAAGCAACCGCTCCATTTTTATCAAAAGGCCTATCAAGATTTTTTTGACAGTACGCATCCATTAGCGCATTTCCAGGGCCTATATCGCTTCCAAAAAACTCACTTTTATTTTTAATGTATGTGAAATTAGATATCCCTCCAATATTTACAACAAGAATCTTTTTATTTTTCTTGTAAAAAATATCATGATGAAATTCAGGCACAAGAGGGGCCCCGTGACCTCCGGTTGCAATATGCATGCCTCTTAAATTATCAACTACAGGTATATTTAAATCTGATGCAACTATATTTGGATCTCCAAGTTGCATTGAGAATCCTTTGCCTTTATTTATTTCATGCCAAACAGTTTGCCCCGACAGGGCAATTCCTTTTATATCTTTCTTTTGAAGTCCACTTAGCAAAATAGATTTTTCTATTGCTCGAGAGTACATCTCACCAATATCTTTATTTATTTTGCCCAATGAGCTCAAGGAGGTTTCATTAGACGCTATTAAATTTTTTATTTCAGTTTGAGTTTTCTTTGGAATTTTAATGCTATGAAAGAATTCTAAATTCACCCTTTTAGATATTGATATAAAAGATACATCTATTGCGTCACAACTTGTTCCGGTCATGACGCCCACATATATTGATTTACTCATTCTTATAGCTGATATTTTGATTTGTAAATTTACTCATATCATCCAACATTAATTTATTTTTTTCAAAAAGGATATCAAAATCTAGCTTTAATTTATTAGACAGTGGCTCCGCTGAAGGAAGCTTGATCTTTACTGGATCAGTGTGTTTATTGCCAATTTTGAACTCATAATGAAGGTGAGGACCAGTAGCCAAGCCCGTGCTACCAACATACCCAATAACTTGACCCTGCATAACCTTTTTGCCCTTCTTTACCTTGTTTTCAAATTTGCTCAAATGACAGTACCTCGTTGAGTAGTCATTTGTATGCTTTAAAACAATTTCCTTTCCACAACCATTTCGCACTCCAACAAATTCTACGCTACCAGATCCTGTTGCTCTTACAGGGGAGCCGGTTGGAGCTGCATAATCAACACCATTATGAGCCCTAATTGTATGCAGAACCGGATGCATTCTATTTGGGTTGAAGTGCGAGCTTATATAAGAAAATTCAAGAGGGGCTCGAAGAAAAGCCTTTTGCATGTTCTCACCGTTATTATCAAAGTAGCCTTTTTTACCATCTTGATCTATAAATCTATTTGCTACGTATGTCTTATCTTGGTTGGTAAACTCTGCTATTAAAATATCACCATTCTTTATTTTTTCACCCTTTGAGTATGGGGTTTCATAGATCACAGAAAAAGTATCGCCCTCTCTGATATCAAAAACAAAGTCTATATCCCAGCCAAAAATGTAAGCAAGATCCATAATTACACTATCAGGCATACCAGAGGCCAAAGCATCCTCATAAAAAGAACTAGAGATAGTTCCGCCTGCATAAGATGAAATCGTTTCAATAGTATTTCTAATCTTTCTAAGCTCTATTTTTTGCCCGATTGATATCTCTATTGATGAAAGCTTATCTTTGACAATCCCAATATTAGTAAGTTTGTCACCAAAATAAGAAAATATAATTTTGTTACCAGGTCTAATGTTAGTAATTAAATTAGCATCCTTAAGACTATAAATTTTATATTGGGTATTTAAAGGAACTTTAAATTTCTCAAATATGATTGAGAGAATCTCACCATCTTTTACTTCGTAGGTTTGTTGCGAGGCTACTTCAACTGGAATATCTTTAATACTTTCACTGTATATGATCTCTTCTTCGGCTGGAGGCTGATCAGAATTTAGATCCAGATAAAGAAGGAGGATAAGGGCGATTAGAAAGAAAAATATACTAATGACCAACTTTGTTGGAACTTTTCTAAAGCCTATCATTCTTCGTTTTGGAGATTAAGCAGCTCTGTATTGCCTCCAAAGGCCACTATGTTTTTAGAAACTACTTGCTCATTAACAAATTGAGATAAATAATTTGGGCCACCGGCTTTACATCCAGTCCCTGATAGACCCTCACCACCAAATGGCTGAACGCCTACAACAGCACCAACAATATCTCTATTTATATAAACATTTCCTACATTTGCAGCACGGGCTATCTCATCTGCTCTAGATTCAACTCGCGTATGAACGCCAAGCGTTAGACCATAATTAAGTTTGTTTATTTCTTCTACCACACCTTGAATCTTACCTGCCTTGAATTTCATAATATGAAGAATTGGACCAAACTGTTCAGACTCTAATTCTGATAATGATTTAATCTCAATCATTGTTGGGGGAATGTACTTATTATCAATATAGTCATGTGGTTGTATAACATTCTTTCCATCAATTGAAGCAGCTTCTATATAGTCTTTAAGCTTTTCAAAAGCATCTTTTGATATTATTGGACCAATGTCATTATTAAAATTTTCAGTTGGCCCAATATCTAGAACTTTCATTGCCCCAGTTACCATGTCTATTACTTCTTGATAAATATCTTCCTGAACAATAAGGACCCTCAATGCAGAGCATCTTTGCCCAGCACTATTAAACGCTGATCGCATAACGTCGTCTGTTACCTGTTCCAAGAGGGCGCTTGAGTCTACTATCATGCAGTTCAGGCCTCCGGTTTCTGCTATAAATTTAATTATCTCTTTGTGGTTATCAAGAAGACTTGACTGAATTTTTCGAGCAGTTTCAGTAGATCCAGTAAATGCAACGCCTTTCAGACCCTCAGATTTAGTTAAAGTTGCGCCATTCAAACCATCGCCAAGAACAAGTTGAAGAGCATCCTCTGGAACTCCTTGGCTATGAAAAATATTTGTAATTATGCTTGCAAGAATTGGAGTATGTTCTGATGGTTTCGATATTACATCGTTGCCTGTTGCAAGAGCAGCACTGATTTGACCAATCAAAATAGCAACTGGAAAGTTCCAGGGGCTAATGCATAAAAATCTTCCTCTTGGGTGGTACGTAAGAGCATTTTCTTCGCCTGTTGGGCCATTAAGTTTATTTGATGAGGCTTGTAGTTTGACTGCCTCCTCGCTGTAGTACCTTAAAAAATCTACAGCTTCTCTTATCTCATCAACCGCATCTTCAATATGTTTTCCCGCCTCATGGATTAAATAATAAAGAAGCTCATTAGGATTATTTTCTATAAAATTTGCAATCTTTTTAAGAACCTCTGCTCTATGAACAACAGAGGTTTTTGACCAAGACGATTTTTTGTAATTTGAAAAAGCTTTTTCAATACTCTCAGAAGAATCAAAATATGCTGAACCTATTTCAGAGCCATTTGATAGAGAGTTGAATGTATGCTTTTCAGAGCTACTTGGATTTCTGCCACCATAAACTGATTCAACCTTTTTTGTCTTGCCATCAAAATTTTTAAGATAGCCTTTGAGCTTATCTAGATTAACTTGCTCAGAAAGGTCTAAACCTTTCGAATTCAGGCGATCATTGAAAATGTTAATTGGCATTGGAATTTCTTTACTTTCCTCTGCAATTTTTTTAACTGGGCTTTCTGCCAACCATAAAGAATCAGTCTCTGGATCCAAGAGCCTATTAATGAAAGAACTGTTTGCACCGTTCTCTAAAAGCCTTCTTACTAAATAGGGGAGCAGGTCTTTGTATTTGCCTATAGGAGCATATATTGTAGTTTTGTTGTTTTTACCAAGAACACTTTCTGCGCTCTTATACAAAAGCTCTCCCATGCCATACAGGCGCTGATATTCAAAGTTAGCTTGATCACTCATCTGATGAATTGCAGCAATAGTATGCGCATTATGAGTAGCAAATTTTGGTAAAAGGTTTTTAATGGAGAGCATTTTTTCAGCACATGCCAAATAAGAGATGTCTGTATGTGCTTTTTTGGTGAAAACNNGCTTCAACCCAGTCAATCAAGTCCAATGATCTTTTTCCATAGGCCTGGATAGCAAGCCCAATACTTTCCCAGTCTTTAACTCCCTCAGACATTAATACTTCTTCTAAAATCTCTATGCTTAATGAAAGCCTATCTTGCTCCTCAGCATCAATTGTAATCTCAACATTCTTTTTTATGGCGCTATGAATAAGCTTTAAAAGTCTCTTTGACAAGAACTCTCTTACCCTTTCTATCTTTCTTGTTTCATACCTTGGATAGAGTGCAGATAACTTTATAGAAACCCCATTTTTATTTCCTGTTTTTTCATTAATCTTGCTAACCTCTTCAATGGCCTCAAGATAGGCTTGAAAATACTTTTCAGCTTGATGGTCTGTTCTTGCTGCTTCTCCAAGCATATCGAAAGAATAAGTGTTTTGATCAATATTTTTTAGCTTAGAAATATCTTTAAAGTCCCTACCCATCACAAATTCTTTGCTTAATATATGCATAGCTGCAAGAACTGCATTTCTTATTGGCATTTCGCCAGATTTTGATACAAGACCACCAATATATTTTGCTGGATTGTTGTTGGATAGCTCAGATGGCTTTACTAAGGTCCCTGCTAGCAAGAGACCCCATGTAGAAGCGTTAACAAAAATACTGTCTGCTTTGTTAAGATGCTCGATCCATCTACCTTCTGATAATTTTTCTGAGATAATAAGATCTCTAGTAGATTTATCCGGTATTCTTAAAACTGACTCAGCGAGGCACATTAGTGCAACACCTTCATTATTAGATAAACCATATTCACTCAAAAATGCATCCAGCATTGTTCTTTCGGACTTTGCAACTCTGCACTCATCAATGATCCTCTTTGCGTTATCAACTATCTTTGAATTGCTTATAAAATTTGAATCTTCAATCATTGATTGAATTAGTTCGTTTTCTGATTGAAATTTATTACGAGATATCGACATAGGTTATATTTTAATCTTAAAAAGATAAGTAGCAAGATTGTGATTTTCTTAATGCATTAAAAATACTATGATATGCAGATGACTGATGCTATTTCTATTATTAAGCGCGGAACAGATGAAATTCTGACAGAGGCAGATCTCAAGAAAAAGCTAGATTCTGGGAAGCAACTCACTATTAAAGCAGGGTTTGATCCTACTGCCCCAGATCTTCATTTGGGCCATACAGTTCTAATAAATAAATTAAGACATTTCCAAGATCTTGGTCATAAGGTAGTTTTTCTCATTGGAGACTTTACAGGCCAAATTGGCGATCCTTCAGGTAAAAATAAAACCAGACCAACACTCACTAAAGAAGAGGTTGTAGAAAATGCAAAAACCTACGAACAGCAAGTTTTTAAGATATTAAAAAAAGAGTTAACAGAAGTCAGATTTAATTCAGAGTGGTGTAAAGACCTAGGAGCTGAGGGGCTTATAGGGCTCGCATCAAGGTATAACGTTGCTCGTATGCTAGAAAGGGATGATTTCAATAAACGTTATTCATCTAATCAGAGCATAGCTATACACGAATTCTTATATCCATTAGTTCAAGGGTATGACTCAGTTGCACTAAAGGCAGATGTGGAGTGCGGGGGCACTGATCAAAAATTTAATTTATTAGTTGGAAGAGAGCTCCAAAGATCTTTTGACCAGGAGCCACAAGTTGTTTTAACTGTTCCTATTTTAGAAGGCCTGGATGGCGTCAATAAGATGTCTAAATCTCTTAATAACTTTATTGGGGTCGATGAAGCTCCAAATGAAATGTTTGGTAAGGTTATGTCTATTTCTGATACTTTGATGTGGAGATGGTTTGAGCTTTTAAGCTTTCTTTCTGAGAGTGAGATCATCTCTTTAAAGAAATCTGTTGATGCAGGAACAAATCCAAGAGATGTTAAGTTTTTATTAGCAATTGAGATAGTTGATCTATTCCATGGAGATGGCGAGGGAGGAAACTGTAAAAATGCTTTTCTAAAAAGATTCCAAAAAGGAGCTTTGCCTGATGA
>ENA-UZWU01022785-UZWU01022785.1-metagenome-genome-assembly--contig:-Day-4--1m-contig-22785_pt1 | contig 10023 bp, 8 predicted proteins | sample MGYA00260345_ERZ794905 | MGnify/ENA metagenome assembly ERZ794905
GCAGCAACACCACCCAAAAATGCTCCACCTAGAGATGCATTACTTCGGGTTGGACCACCACCACAAATAGCACCTATAATTGTGAAAGTGATGACCAACATAAACACTCCCCCAATCGAGTCATTATTTTCTTTGTGTCCTTTTGAAGTATATTCAATGGTATATTCTAAACCACAAGACCCAGTAAGAATATATGGGTCGCTTGGATATTCATAACCCTCGCATACCACTTCAATCCTACCAAATTTGTATTTGTCGTCAAGTTCTGCCAAACATTCCCATTGAACATCAGTACCATCACTCCCTTTGTTTTGACATTGGACTGTAGACGGTTGTCTTATTTGGCACCCACCAACACATTTCAACTGTGTAATAGGCGACATTCTTCTGCCAGTCGTTTTATGACCTCGATGAAGTGTAATAGCTTCCAAATCTTTGAGTAGTATTTTTTGTCCCTGAGTCATGTGAATGGTGATTGCGATAATCAAAAAGCTGCGAAACATTTTGTTTTTTGTATTTTTTGTGTGTTTTTTCTTGGATTGTTGTTTTTCTCTTGTTTTTTCGCTTGTATTTCGTGTTGGAAACGTTTTTACTTCCTCTAATAAAACTAATGTTAAATCAATTGTATTCTACTTGATTTTATATTAAATAATATATAAAATATTTATAGATTCATTACCATATAGTATATATATTATAACTATAAATATGGATGAACTATGGACTAAACATTTTAATGTATCCAATGAAGAATGGGAGAAAATTTGTGATAAGGCGTTAGACACTTGGGATAAGTTAGATGTTCCCAAAGATCCAGATGATTTATTGGAATCCAATACTTGTCCTATGCATCCTAATACATTTATGAATTTATCTGGTGTTTCTGGATTTAATCACATGAATGGTTATACCTATGAAGACTATGTTGCAGGATGGAAAAAAAGAGTTTCATTAGAACAAAATTGAATTAAAACTTTTTATATTTAAAGTGTAAATATCAGTGTATCACTATGGACCAAAAACAACAACTTGAATACTTTCGCAACCATCTCATGAGTCATGCCAGAGATGAGATGAGAACTAGAGGTGAATCTAATGTAAATCTACTACAGTTTACAGACCGTCTATTTGCCATGATGGTTGAATTTATGGAGATTCGCGAAAAGGGAATCGATTCATTTCGTTCATTACATTCAGTAAATGCCAATGGAGCGCGAATGTGTAATGAACCACACTTTGCCCAAAATCAGAGTAGTGCTCAATCTCACGATTGGGGTAAGGTGCCAAAAGATTATAATAATCCATGTAAAATGTGTGGAAAGTACTTTTGTTCAAAGGAATGTTATGATTCATACATATTTATTACTAACTAGTATTAAAATTAATAGTATTTTATAAATTTATTATATATTTTTTATTTGTAGAAAAAATTGATATTTACAATCACATTTAAGTGTGAATATCAATATTATTATGATTTCAACCAAGGATTACAATGAAGCCCAAGAGGAAATGGATAAGATGAGAACACTACTAATTGAATTGGATGAACTAACCCAACATATGGAGTCAGGTATTGAATTGGAAAATACTAAAAAGGACATTTCTTCAAAATTGCGAATGAATGAAGATTATAATAAACAGATTATTTCTGATTACCATAAGCAACAGAATATGGAATTATATTTATATGGGAAGATTGTTTATGTTAAGAGATGTTTGGAATATTTGTCTGCGTTAGACACGGTTTTGGTTCCTTGTTGTTGGGATGATTATTATGGCGATAATTGCAATACCCTAATAAAGTACTTTAATACGAATGGGATTCAAAGTTTGGAAACTATTTTAGACCATGGTTATACAACTGATGATATTATTGGGGCGGCACATATTCAAGCCCAACAACCCTTTAGACAAAATCGTTTAGAATTTGTTGAATTTAGTTATGATTGTTCATTAAAGGGATGTACTTGCGAAAGTCATTCCTTTGGTATTTCCAAGGGGAATATTTCGGATTTCTATGTTAATCAACGGGAAGATTCCGATTATTTGAATTCATTTAATGGAGATCCTTCCGAAGAAAAGTCTGAACCAGTAAGATATGCCATTGTTAAATGTACTAAGGATAGCGAATGTATTGATGATTGGATTTCTTTTCTACAACACGGTAGATACTATAATAACGAATATAACTTTACTATAGATACGACTCCTCAAACTATTATATTTGATATTGTTGAAGCTATGTAGATTTTATAATTTAAAAATATTAGATTTCCAAATTATATTTTTTTTTCTAATATTTTTTTCGGCTCTCTCTCTCTCTAAAAAAAAGTGAAATTGGTTCTTTTTGGAATATTTTCCTTATCATTTATTCCTTTTTTTGTAAAATAAAGGTCTTGTTTTGTTTCAATTATTCCTTTTTAAAAAAAGAATGAAAAAAGAATGAAAAAAGAATGAAAAAGAATGAAAAAAGAATGAAAAAAGAATGAAAAAGGAATAATTTTAAAACCATATTTTTTTTTTTTTGAAATTATTTTATTTTAATAAACTATAGATGTTTTTGTATTCTTGTGATCTCTGTCAGCATTTTACGAATTTGAAAAGTAATAACAAACGCCACCTATTAACGAAGAAGCATTTGAAGAAATTAGAAGGATTGACACTAATGAGCACAAATGAGCACAAAATGAGCACAAATGAGCACAAAATGAGCACAACTTTTAAAAATTATAATTGTGATTATTGCGAAGAAACATTTACAACTATACCTAATAAAAGAAGACATGAAATTCATTATTGTAAGCAAAGACCCGATAAAGCTGAAAATGTAATTGTTGAACTTAAGAAAGAAAAGAAACAATTATATAAACAGATAGAAAAATTAATAGATAAGGCTGGAAATACCACCTTTAACTCTCAAACTAATACCCAAAACATTAAACTAAATGGTTATGGCAAAGAAGATCTTAGTCATATTACCGATTCCTTTAAAACGAAATTATTGAATGGACCGTATGGGATGATTCCGAAAATGATAGAACAAGTGCATTTTAGTCAAGACAAACCGGAAAACAAAAACATATCATTAACTAATAGTCGCGATAATAAAATGAAAGTATATACAGGAGATAAATGGGTCTATAAAAACAAGGAAGAAATTATTAATGATTTAATGGATGGAAAGTACTTTATTATGGATACCCACTACGAAAATATATGCGAAAAATTGAACAATATTAATCAATCGCGATATGAAACCTTTCGCGACTTTTTTGATGACCGCGAAAAGAAAATGTACGAACAACAAAAAAAGGAATGTGAATTAGTTCTACTGAATAATAGGTAATATTTGTTATTTGTAGAAAAAATTGATATTTACAATCACATTTAAAATCAATAACAATTTCATGATGATTAGTACTTTTGCTTATAACGAGGCCCAAGAAGCACTAATGAAACTAAAAGTTCATGAGGATGATATTAATATAATGGAAATAAAAGCAAAAGAGATGGAACTAGATCTGAAACATCTACGAAATGAGATTAAATCTAATCAAAAATACATTGATTCTTTGGGGATACAACGAAAAACAAATGAAAGTATTGTTTATCTATATGGGATCCAAAAACGGAGTGAACTAGAATCATTTAAAAAGTTGACCTATGCAAAACAATGTTTGGAATATCTAACTAAATTTCGATGCCATATGGATTCTCCAGATGATAGATTGCCTTTAACAAAATGCTGTTGGAACGATCATATGGGTGAAAACTGTAATTCACTAATTGAATTTTTTAATAAGAATGGTCTGAAAGATATTGAAACGATTATAGGTTATGGTTTCTCGGCAGATGATATTATCGGGGTTGCACATATTCAAGTAGTTGCGCCATTTCGGAAGCTTCGTATAATACTAACACATACGGATGGAGATAAACAACGTTTTACTGATAATCATGCTATATTTCTTGTCAATAGTAGATTCTTTGATAATGAATATAAGTTTTCTATAGAAACAACAATTGAGATGGTTCCGAATGATGTGGTATAAATTTGTAGTAAATGATATCATTATTTTGGTAGAAAAGGATATGATTACTATAGGGAGTATTACTAATTTGGAAAAAAATAATACATTGGCCGAACAATTATGGCAAGATTCTGATTATGAATTAATCATAAAATTTACATTGATAAAAAAATTTAAATACAATAAAAGGAATTTCATGGTTGATATTGGTTATAAGGCAACAGATAATTTAATGGGAAGTCGTATTTGTAAGAATAGTCATGATGTTATTAACATGTTATTTTATTAACTTGTTATTTTATAATGTTTAGATTTGTTGCTTTTAATTAGGTTGTTTATAAAACAATTAGAACAAAATTGATATTTATGTGTACGTTAAATGAATAACAATCACAATATGAGTTATAAAACATTAACTGATTGGAATTTTAGTGATAGAGTTTTCTCTAAAGATAATACGATTAAAGTTCTAAACTTATTTTATAAAGACAAAGAAACATTAGAAATTATTAAAGCAACGTCCACAGAAGATATGCATAATAATATAGATTATTATGTAAATGGTGATGCAGTACAATGGAGAGTACAACGATTAGAAAATATAAAAGGTAACATTAATGATTATGGACCTACATTAAGATATTCAAGGGAGTCGTCTCTGCATGAAGATAGAAAAGAGTCTGAGCTTAAGAAAATTATGAATAATAAAAAAAAAGGATTACCCTATCCGAAACATCATATTTGGTGTATTGTAGATAAAAAATATGATATAATTAAACTTTTCATTATAGATATTGATATTTTTGAAGATGACTTTCAAAAAAATAAATATGAACTATGGGATACTAAAAAAGGGAAAAAGCTTAATGCCTCAACAAGTGGAAAAAAAATTAGCCTAAAAGAAAATACTGATTTTTCATCAGAATTTATTATCCTTAGAGAAAAATATTTATTACCCAATACTGTTATTTTTAAATATTAATTTAATTCATGAATTTATTAATAATTTCAATATGTTTAGGGATTAATTTTTTTTTAATTTCTTCAATTGATTTATTATTATATAACCAATTCATTACTCGTCCATTATTATACCCAGAATACTTACAAATTGAAAACATAAACTTATAAATATCCGAATCATATAAATCAACTAACTGTTTACCTTCTTCTTCATTACTAACTATACAATAATGGATATTATTTCCAACTCCATTATTACCATCATCATAAACTGGATTTAAATATCCATTTCTAAATAATAGTACCTTTTTAAAATCTTGGTTGTTTAATATTTGTTTACAATACCTAATATCTAAGTCTCCATTTTTTTTTTTATAAGTAATAAATGGATGTTCAAAATCATCTTTTATTTGTTTATTTGTTTCTATAGGCATTGACTTAATTTGGTCTTTTCTAATAAATTTATTTGAACAACTATAATCAAATAATTTATTTACTAAATCTATAACTTCAGGTGTTAATAGCAATGGTAAAATCAACATATTTGCATTTAATCTAATAGAGCTTCTATATACTTTATTTTGATATTCGCAAACTACTTTGGTATCCTTATAAATAGGAGTATTTTCAATTAAATAATACGAGAATTGTGAACCAACCCCAACAAACCATTTTTTACAGTCATTAACATTTAAATAATGTATCTGACTCTTTATCATTTTATCAAAACAAGTTACTGTTCCATTCATCCAACTTGTAGGTGTTACGAATAATAATAAACCATTAGTCTTTACTATTTTAAATGAATAGGATATGAATTTACTCCACAAATTATTTTTTCCCGGTTTTGATTTACCATTTTCATTTTTTTCCTGAAACGGAAAATTACAAATAATCATATCAAAATGTTCTATATCCCATTCATCATTAACATTTAACTTTAATGTGTCGCCTATAAATGAATTAAATTTATAATTAATTATTTTACCAGAATATCGTGAAGCATAAACCGTTAGTAATTTTTCTGTAATAGTTACATTATTAGCCTCTAAGTCACCAAAATATAGGCATTTTTCTATAATATCTTTACATAATATTTCTTTATTATCATATTTATCATATAATCCCTTATAATACATATCAAATATACCCAGGACAAAATTACCTTTACCACAACACGGTTCTAATATTTTATTTAAGTTTTCAAAAATATGTTTTGGAATAGTATTTAGCATTTCATCTACTAATTTAACTGGTGTTGGTACCTCCGCATTTTCAGATCTTTCTTTATCACTTGGTAAATATTGTTTTTCAATATAATATCGTAATTGTTCTGGTGAAGCGTGTTTATATAAATATTCTAACTTTTCTATACTTTCATTAATTTTTTCCATTACTTTAATAATAAGTAATTTTATTTTTTGTATTTCAATTTTATATTTATTATTAATTAATTTTTTAATATTATAATCTATTGATATTGAATCTGGACCATCTTTTTTTATTACATCATAAATACTGTTATAATATTTATGATTAGTTACTAAACTAAGAGCTAATAAAGGTAACATTTTTTTAAAAAATTCTTTAGTGATGTTAATTGGTGTTTCATATATTTCTTCAATAGCTTCTGTATTATTAGAATATGAAGTATCACTATTTGCAATATCACTATTTGCAGTCTCACTATTTGCAGTATCACTATTTATTAGTGTTTGTTTTTCACCAGATTTTGGACACTCTTTTTGTTTTCCTTCAAGATCTGTATTAATTTGTTTAGCGATTATAGTTGTATTTAGTGAATTATTAATATAATCTTTTAAAATATCATCACATTCAATATTGTCAAGAATTATATCTTCCTTTATTTCTTCTTTTATCTTTGTTGATATTTTTTCGTAATAATTTTTAATTTCATAAGAACTCATATTTGTATAATTAACCTCTTGTGGATTATATATAAAGTGCTCGTGTTCAGTTAAATAATGCAAAATTTCGGAGGGAGATTGAGATTTGTTTATTTTTTTAAATTTATCTATCATATTACTTAATAAATAATAGACTCTTTGAATATTCAAATCTACATTAATTCCTATTGTTTTTTTTGGCGCAGAAGTTAATGCCCTATAATTTCGTTGTTTTTGTTCATCTAAAATATTTCCATCATCAAAGGAAATTGTTACATCGCAATCTTCATATGTAATTCCCCTCCCCCCTTTACGACCTAAAAATAATATACATCCTTTCTTTTTTTGTTTTTTTGTTAACAACATCTGTTTTTTAATGAAATCATTATAATCTGTTTTAGAATCACTACTAGAACCATAACAATTCGAATAACTTAGATAATAATTTGTCCATAAATTATTTTCATTTAAAAATTTAATTAAAGTTTTTTGTAATTTATCAATTTCACCTTTACGATTACCAGTAGGTAAATATGCAATAAATAATCGGGGATTTTCTCTTGTTGAATTACGAGAATTATATTTTGATTGTGTTTTTTCAACATATGTTTCAACAGTTTCTTTCATAGGATCATCCGATATTATACTCTCGAGGACTGCTTTTAAAAAAAGTACACCAGATTCTATATCACAAATCTCAAATTTTTCGGTGTATTTATTTTTATCTTTTTTAGTTGGTTTTCGTTGTTTAAGAGATAGTAAACTACTAATTGAATAGCCAAAATTAGTATTGTTTTTAGAATTATATGAAACAATTTTATTAATCATATCATTTATAATTTCTGGTTGGATTAAAACTTGTGAAGGACAATCGCTATAATCTTTATTAATATGACTTTCTTTTAAATTTTTTTTAAATTCAACTCCATGTCTATTAGACATAAATTCAAGATTTTCAGGATTTTCGATAGTCTTCATACAATTTTCATCTTCGATATCCCAATTATAAATATATGTTTTGTGTATTTTATAAAAGATACTTGTTTTATTAGCTGTTCCAGAAGCAAATATGTTAATATTATGGATGCTTTTTGTGAAATTAAGAATATCTGTTACAGTTTTATCTGTTGACGACCCAAAGTCTGATTCATCAAATATACATGCATCAAACTCTAGTTTTTTTAATTGTATTTTTTTAGAACATTCTTCATTATCATTTTTTAAATATTGAACGCTTACAAAACATATGCCATTAAAATCAGATTTTAGTTTCAAAAAATCGGTTTGTTCTTTATATTCTATATTCTTAAAAATATCCCACTTGTTTAAATCATCAATAAAGGATTTTATTGTTGATGGAACAGAAGTCGTAATCAATATTTTATTCTTTTTAAGAGACGTTAACAAATCATATGCTATCAATAGCATTAAAATAGTCTTACCAGACCTAGGTTTATTTTGAATAAGATGACACAGATAACCTTTTTTAATATTATTAATAATTTTATTACGAAACATTGCTTGATGAAGTTTTTGAACAAGTAGTTTTCGACCATTATTTAAATAATTACTATTAATATAATCAATATAATGTTCGAATGATTTTAGTGGTAAAACATCTAATTTTAACTTAAATTCTTTATAACCATTTTTAATATCTGTTTCATCAAGTAGAAGCTTATTTTCGATAATTTCTTTTAGTAATTCATCAGATTTACTTTTTTTAGTATTATACCTATGTTTTGTTATACATTCATTATTTTTTACTATAAGACCTATTTTATCATGTTCTCTACCAGGATCACTAATAATCAGTTTTAACTTAGATACACCTAGTTCATCTATATCAGCACTTTCTTTATTACGATATTTAATTGAAAACACTATTTTACAATTATCATCCGTTAGTAATGTTAAATCCGCAATATCATTACCTTGTTGAATCGGCACATCTAATAATTCCTTTATATTTTTCAATACTTGTTGTGTATCATATTCTTCGAATTTTCCAACAAGAATTTTTGAAAAAATTATATTTAAGCATTTAGTAATTACTAAAATTATACATATTGTTTCGTAAACAAATCCTTGATAACTTTTGTCATTTATTTTGTCACCATTATTTGTAATAATTTCATTTAAATTATGTTTATGTAACATATTTTTTAGAACATCACTACGACTGTGTTGTTCTAAAAACTTGATTTTCAACGGTGTCATATTTAAGATAATTTATATCTTGAAATAATTTAAAATCAATTTTATTGTCATTTAATACAATAAAATTGATTGTCAAAATTGTTATTGAACAGAATAACAATCATGTCTTTCCAAGCATCCAAAGCCGAAATTATGAAGTTTTATGAAGATACCAACCAATTTAGAACCGAACATCGTGGCATCTATGATAAATTGCTTAAAAAACTGAATGCCAATACTGGACAATCATTTCTAAATACAACAAATTTGGATGATTTTATGGGCCAAGCGTTTACCGATTTTAATGACTTTCGAACCAAAGTTTATTCTAAAAAACTAGAAGATACTGAAATCACTTGGGTATATGATGTTAATAAAAATGAGTATGTTGAAGGTTTCCATCTACCAGATAAACACATTGTCAAAGACAACCATTTTGTAACACAACTTATTGGGAGTAATATTGTTAACAGTCAAAATCATAAAGTAACTGATCCAGACAAACAAGGAAATAAAAAATCACTAAAACAATCGTATTTTAATAAAGAGAACACTGATTATAGTATTATGGAAACAGGAAATCCTAAATTAACAAAAACTTGTGGGGGACGAAATAGTGGGTGCCGAAATAATTGTGCGTGTACTGATTTTCAACAGACAGGAATTAGTTCCCACCATTCTATTCTAGAAACTAGCAATCAATCTATTTGGGTGGATGACTATTTCAATCTGTATTTGCCAAGTATCAAAACATATTTGGTGTTTAATTATACTAAATTCCCACTGTATTCATTTTTCATCAATATGAATAAATTGGGGTTGTACCATAATAAGAAAAATGAAAAGGGACACATTCCAATCATGTTTAATTCGCATTGTCCAACTGATAACCAAGAATACACTAATTTTAAAGAATTTGT
>ENA-UZWU01011672-UZWU01011672.1-metagenome-genome-assembly--contig:-Day-4--1m-contig-11672_pt1 | contig 9998 bp, 8 predicted proteins | sample MGYA00260345_ERZ794905 | MGnify/ENA metagenome assembly ERZ794905
AGACAGTCGCGCACCGTATCCACCGCATCAAACAGCGGCTCTTTATCTTCCTGATTATCCTTGTTGTAGGCCAGGGGCTGGCTTTTCATCAGAGTGAGCAGGGCGATTAGATGGCCGTTAACACGACCTGTTTTACCGCGCACCAGTTCCGGCACATCGGGATTTTTCTTCTGCGGCATAATTGATGAGCCGGTGCAGAAGCGATCGGGCAGATTGATAAACTGGAACTGCGCCGAGGTCCACAGCACCAGCTCTTCGGACATGCGCGACAGGTGAGTCATCAGAATGCTGGAAAAGGCGCAGAACTCGATAGCAAAGTCGCGGTCGCTGACTGAGTCGAGTGAGTTCTCCGTAGGCTTGTCAAAAAACAGTGCCTCAGCGGTGTACTCTCTGTTGATCGGATAGGTGGTGCCGGCCAGCGCAGCAGCGCCGAGCGGACTCTGATTGAGTCGCTGGCGGCAGTCCTGCAGGCGACTGTAGTCGCGTTCCAGCATTTCATTCCAGGCCAGCAGATGATGGCCAAAAGTCACTGGCTGAGCAGTTTGCAGATGGGTAAAGCCGGGCATAATAGTACTGGCTTCAGCGGCTGCCAGTTCAATCATGCCACGCTGCAGACGGGTTAAGATCGGTGCGATCTGGTCAATCTGGTCGCGCAGCCAGAGCTTGATATCTGTGGCTACCTGATCATTGCGCGAGCGTCCGGTATGTAATTTTTTACCGACGATACCAATTTTTTCGGTGAGTGCGGCCTCAATATTCATATGCACATCTTCGAGGGGCACCGACCAGGTAAATTCGCCGGATTCAATCTGCGCCTCAATCGCCTGCAAGCCATTGATAATCTGGTCGCGCTCATCGGCAGTTAATACGCTGGCATCACAGAGCATTTTTGCATGGGCAATCGAGCCCTGAATATCCTGGCGATAGAAGCGCTGGTCAAAATTTACAGAAGCGGTGAAGCGAGCGACAAACTCATCGACTGGTTCGTTAAAGCGGCCTCCCCAAGCCTGGTTGGTTTTCGGAGTAGACTGTTTATTCATAGCGTTTTTCTCAGATTGACTCATTCGACTTATTTGCCCGGTTGTTATTTCGCGACTAGGATTATAGCTAATCACAGGGATGAGCAATAACTCGAATGAGTGATTCAGGAGAAAAACAGGCTCAATTAGATAATTATTTTCTTCCCGACCTCTGTCGCGGGCAGGGATTACTGGGATTATTGGTGACCGCCGGGCTGTTGGCGGTGTTTATGACCCTTGTGCGCAGCGGTATCTCCGCCTTCGATTTTCTTCTTTTGGGTCAGATTGCCGTGGAAATATTTTTAATAGCACTGCTCAGTGCCGCATTTATATGTCAGGGGCGGCGCTTCCTGATTGATTTACCGCTGCCACAAATCGCCCTGATCAATTTTTTTCTGGTAGTGGCAGCCGCGGCGATTTGCACAGCGCTTATGGAACTGTGGCGCAATTATCTTCTCAACGGCCTGTGGCAGTTAGATTATCTATTGATTATCAATAGCATGCTTATCGCCGCAATCCTCGCCGGGACCATACTACGACTCTTTTATTTGCAGCATCAATTGCGCCAGCAGCAGGGAGCCAGCCAGCAAGCGCGCATCGAAGCATTGCAATCGAAAATACGCCCGCACTTCTTGTTTAACAGTATGAACAGTCTGGCGAGTTTAATTAGGACTGACCCGAATAAAGCCGAACAGACATTGGAAAACCTCTGTGATCTGTTTCGCTATGCCCTCAGTAATGGCAGCCAGGGGGTCAGTCTGCAACTCGAGGTCGACAGCTGCAAAAAGTACCTGCAAGTTGAAAAGCTGCGACTTGCCGAACGCCTTGAGTACCACTGGGAGATTGCTATCGATTTGGCAAGCATTTCTGTGCCGGCACTAATACTGCAGCCATTAATTGAAAATGCCGTCTTTCATGGTATCCAGCCTGCGCAGAAGGGCGGTTACCTGAAGGTCAGGATTTATCGGGATGGCGAATGGGTCTGTGTAGATATAGTTAATAGCCTCGAGGAAAATACCGGGCAGCAGTTCAAAAAGCCGCCAGGCCACAGTATGGCGATCGATAATCTGCGTCATCGCCTGGACGCTTTTTTTAACCATCGGGCAGAGTTGCAGGAAACCGTAAAACACAATCACTACCATACAAGGATGCGATTTAAACCAACGGAGGGTTAAATATGGTCAAGGTATTGATCGTTGATGATGAGCCGCTGGCAAGAATTCGCCTGCAGCAGCATGTGCATAAAATGCCTGATGTATCGGTTGTTGGGCAGGCCACTAACGGACTTGAAGCTGTTCAGTTAACCGTAAAATACCGTCCGGATATAGTGCTTATGGATATCCGTATGCCGGAGATGGACGGTCTGGAGGCGGCCAGAATGATCGCCGAGATAACCTTGCCGCCAGCGGTTATTTTTTGTACCGCCTTTGATGATTTTGCCCTGCATGCCTTCGATGTCCAGGCAAGCGCCTACCTCCTAAAGCCGGTTAAGTACGACGATCTGGTATCGGGCATTGAGCAAGCCAGCCGTAATACCAGAGCGCAGATTAATAATCGGCCGCAGAGTCAGTACCAACGCCGTCATCTGTGTAGCAGAACCCATCAGGGGATCGACCTGATCCCAATAAAAGAAATTCTGCTATTACAGGCTGAACAGAAATATGTCACCGCCTATCTCGCCGACACTGAGGCAGTCTTATCGGACACCTTAAAAGAGATTGAAGAAGAATTTGCAGATCTTTTTGTACGAGTTCATCGCAATGCTCTGGTGGCCAGGGATGCTATTGAAGGGCTGTCGTTTATTGATGGTCACCTTCAGGTCAGTATTCGCGGCCTGAGTATCCAGCCGGTGGTCAGCCGGCGACTGGAGTCCAAATTGCGCCAACTGCTGCCAGAGCTTTAAAGGGTTTTAAAATAGCTCTGTTTAAGGCTGCCCAAGTGCGGCGAAATCGTCGATAATGTCATCCTTGAAATTACTAGGGATGGAATACCAGTGCCTCAAACGATCCGAATTGCGACCCGCAAGAGCCCGCTGGCGCTCTGGCAGGCTGAATTTGTTAAAGCCAAGCTACAGGAAAATAATCCTGATCTCGATGTGCAGCTGGTCGCTATGACCACACGTGGTGACGTGCTGCTGGATACGCCTCTGGCCAAGGTGGGTGGCAAAGGTCTGTTTGTCAAAGAGCTGGAAGTCGCTATGTTGGAGCATCGTGCCGATATAGCCGTGCATTCCATGAAAGATGTACCCATGGAATTCCCCCCCGGACTCGGGTTAGCGGTTATCTGTGAGCGCGAGGATCCCCTGGATGCCTTTGTCTCAAATCAATACACAGCGCTGCAACAGCTGCCCGCAGGTGCGGTGGTGGGGACATCCAGTCTGCGTCGTCAGTGTCAGATTCGGGCAAAGTTCCCCCATTTAAAAATTAAAGATCTGCGCGGCAATGTTAATACCCGGCTGGGCAAGCTGGACAATGGCGACTACGACGCGATTATTCTCGCCAGTGCCGGCCTGCTGCGACTGGGTATGGACGATAGAATTGCCTCGCGGCTACCCGCCGATCTGTGCCTGCCCGCTGGCGGTCAGGGTGCAGTAGGTATTGAATGCCGCGACCAGGACCAGGCCACTCGCGACCTTCTGGCCAACTTAAATGATGCCGATACCAGTACCAGAGTAACTGCCGAGCGCGCACTAAATCGCCACCTGCAAGGCGGTTGTCAGGTGCCTATCGCCTGCTATGCAGAGCTTGCAGAAAACCAGAATTTAAGAGTTCGCGCGCTGGTAGGTAGTGTCGATGGGTCGCTGATTCTTGAGGATGAGATCTCGGGTCCCAGAGACGCGGCAGAACAGCTGGGTATCGAACTGGCTGAGCGGCTGCTGGCAGCTGGTGCCGGCGCTATTCTCGCCGAGGTCTATGGAACTGACTGATGGCTGTGCTCTCTGACCAAAATAATCTGGCTGCCAAGCGTATATTGCTTGTCAGGCCGCAGCGTCAGGAAGATCAGTTACTCACCATGTTGGAAAACAGCGCTGCTGATGTAACCCATATACCAGTCATGCGTATTGAGCCGATTGTCGAAAGCCATCAGGTCAAAACCCAGATTCTTGAGGTCGATAATTTTCACAAGGCTATTTTTGTCAGTGGCAATGCTGCTGAGTTGGGCATTGAATGGATCGATAAATACTGGCCGATGCTGCCTGTAGGTATTGAGTACTTTGCCGTTGGCGAGCGCACGGCGGCGCTACTTAAAGATGCTGATATCCATGCCCTCGCGCCCAGCGGTCGGCAAAATAGCGAAACTCTTCTGCAGTTGGCGCAACTGCAGCAGCTGGATAACCAGCGGGTGATTATTTTTCGCGGTGTTGGAGGGCGGGAAATCCTCGCCGAGACACTTATTGAGAGAGGTGCACGGGTCGAATACTGTGAGCTCTACAGGCGCGTGATTGACCCTCGACAGGTAGTTCTGGCCCAGCGGCACGGGGCTGATTGCCTGATTGCCCATAGTGGTGAATTGATTCGAGCGATGGGTGACGCCGAGGGCACGCTGTTTGCCGATACTGCCGTGGTTGTCCCCAGTGAGCGGGTTGCCGCAATCGCCAAAGAGTTGGGTTACAGACGCGTGATTAGTGCAGAAAATGCCTTGCCAGAATCCATGTTGGCAGCGGTACACAGGGCTTTTGAATCAGGAAAATAAACAGAGTGGTTTTCCCGAGAGGAACTCTATTGCATAGAAACCCCATCACGGGCTACTCTTTAAGAAATTAAGCCTTTGATCCAAGAGGAAAAATGGTGACGGATAAAAAAACAACCCAGGCTTCAGAAACAGCGGCCAAGCCGGACGTTAAGGCTAAGGCCGAGAAGCCCTCTGCCGCAGATTCAGCAACGCTGAAAAAGGCAGCCGCTAAACAAAAGCCCGGCAAAAGCCCTGCAGAAGATACGAAAAAAAGTTTTCCTTGGATAAAAAGCCTTTTGGTACTTGTGCTGATCGGTGTTCTGGGAGGTGCAGGTTGGCTTGGCTGGACTGAGTGGCAGGCCAAGCTGGAAAAAAGTGTGGATGAATCCGACAGCCTGCAGGCTGATATGGCGGCTCTGCAGAGTAAGCTGCAGCGACAGCAGCAGCTAACCCGGCAGACCATTCAACAGCAGTCCCAATTAATAGGCCAGTTGGAAGATCAGCTTCACTCGGTAAAGTTGCGACTTAATTCCCAGGCTGAGCGAATTCTGCAGCTTGGCACTGCCAGTCGCGGTGACTGGATGCTCTCTGAGGCAGCCTACCTGATTCGCCTTGCCAATCAGCGCCTGCAGGTCGAGCGCAGCATCGAGAATCCCCTGGCGATACTCGAGAATGTCGACAATATTTTTGTCCAGTTAAACGATCCCGAGTTAATTCCGGTGCGCCGAGCCCTGGCTGAAGATATCGCCGCACTGCGAATCACCGACAATATTGACCGGGAGGGAATTTTCCTTGAGTTGGAGGCACTCGCGGAGGCAATAGTAGCGTTGCCAATTATAGAACCACCCAGACAGATCGAAGCAACCGGGGCAGTTGAAACTGTAAATGGCCGGGGATCATCGCTGCTGGACAGTTTGCAGCGCTTTAGCCAAAAGCTCGGCCAGTTAATTGTGGTGCAAAAACGCCAGCAGCCCATTGAACCACTGCTTACCAGCAATGAGCAGGCGATTATTCGTAACAATATTTACCTTTTACTCGAGCAGGCGCAGAGCGCACTGCTGAAGGAAGAGCAGGCTATTTACACTGCCAGTCTCGATAAAACTGCAGCTCTGCTGGCGCGCTATTTCCAGTTAAACAGCCAGAGTCAGGCGCTTATTCAGCGTCTAAACCTGCTCGCACAGCGCGCAGTTATTCAGCCGCTTCCTGATATCTCAGGCTCGGTTGCCGCAGTTCAAACCATGCTTGCCCTGCGCCAAAGTCGCCTTACTGACGGGGAGCAGGAACAGTGAGAAAACTGCTTGTTCTGTTGATGCTGGCACTGTTGATCGGTGCCGCACTGGTATGGGCCCTGCAGCAGGGCAGTGGTTATATCCTGCTGAGTTTTTCCAATTTTAGTGTCGAGATGAGTGCCTGGACCGGCCTGTTTATCTACCTGGTCGCCACTGGTCTGTTGTTTTGGTTGTTGCTCACATGGCGTTGGATAGCCGGTGCCGGCGGTTTTCGTCGGTGGTGGCGCAACCGCCGCAGCAGCCGAAAAATTAACCAGACTGCAGAGGGTCTGATACTGTTTGCTGAGGATGACTGGCAGCAGGCAGAAAAACGCCTCTCCCAGTCGGCTGATCAGTCGGCAATGCCGGTGGTCAATTTACTTTTCGCGGCAAGGGCGGCGGCTGACAACAACCGGATTGACCAGGCCAGGCAACTATTAAAGCGTTTAAAAATAACCTACCCAAAGTCCGGATTTGTCGCTGATAAAGCCCTTGCAGAACTGCTGTTGCTGGAGGAGAAACCTTCTGAGGCACTGCAGATTCTCAGGCCTATGCACAGTAAAAAGCCCAGTGATCGCGGTCTGCTGAGGCTGCTGGCCGATGCTTATTATATGGCTGAAGATTGGGGTCCATTGCAGAAATTACTGCGCGATCTGAAGCACTATAAGGGCATCGCTGGTGAAGCCCTGGCCAATCTTGAACTGGATGTCTATTGCAGTCTGCTCGATGAATACAGGCCCGATCCAGAGCTACCTGATAGTGAGCAAAAGGCGCTGCTTGAGGATATCTGGTACTACACGCCGAAAAAATTACACAGGCATCCCCAGGCCATAGCGGTCTATGCCAATTGCCTCGGCAGAGTCGGTGCCGAGGAAAAACAGCAGGCGCTGTTGATCAAGGCGCTCAATCATCAGTGGCATCAGCAGTTGGTGGCGCAGTATGGCGAGTTGCCGTCGACAACCCCCGAAAAGCAGCTGGTGCAGGGAGAAAAATGGTTGCAGAAACACCCTGATGATCCAGTGTTATTACTGGCACTGGGGCTGATCTGCCAGCGACTGAGTTTCTGGGGTAAGGCGCGCGACTATTTGTCAGCAGCGGTTGCACTGCAACCCTCGACCAGGGCCTATATCTCCCTGGCTGAAGTGCTGGAGAAGATTGGCGACAGCAGCGCCAGCGCCGCTATTTACCGACGTGGCCTGTTGGCAGCTCAGCAGCTGGTAGACTAGTTAGACCGCTGTCTGGAAGCTGCGCAGCAGATTTATTTCGTCGGCCCAGATAGACGGGTCGATGGTTTCCAGTACTAGCGGAATTCCGTCAAAGCGTTTGTCCTGCATAATAAATTGAAAGACATTCATCCCCAGATTACCCAGTCCCAGGCTGTGGTGACGATCGACTCTGCTGGAAAATGCCGAGCGCGAATCATTCAGGTGCATACCGCAGAGGTATTCAAAGCCGACAATCCTTCCAAAATCGGCAAACACTTTTTCGCAGCCATCAGTGCTGCGCATATCGTAACCGGCGGCAAAGGCATGGCAGGTGTCATAGCAGATGCCGACGCGGGTTTTATCCTCGACGCCGTCGATCATCGCGGCCAGCTGTTCAAAACTAAAGCCGAGATTGCTGCCCTGGCCAGCGGTGTTCTCGATCACCGCAGTCACACCAATGGTCGCATCCAGGGCCATATTAATTGATTCGAAAATTCTCGCTATGCATTCGGCCGAAGAAATTTTTCGCAGATGGCTGCCGGGATGGAAGTTGAGGTATTTTAAGCCCAGCTGCTCACAGCGCTGCAGTTCATCGACAAATGCTTGCCGCGATTTCTCCAGCCCTTCGCGCTCGGGATGACCAAGGTTGATCAGGTAACTGTCATGGGGAAGAATCTGCTGTGGCGCGAAATTATACAGCGCACAATTTTCCTTAAACGCCTCAATGCTCTGCTGGGAGAGTGGCTTAGCCTGCCATTGGCGCTGATTTTTGGTAAAGAATGCAAAGGCGCTAGCGCCAATCTTATGGGCATTAAGCGGGGCATTTTCGACGCCGCCAGCGGCGCTGACATGGGCTCCAATATATTTCATAGGCAGATAATTCTATTCAGGGTAGTCCTTGTGAGACGGATGATAAGGCAAATACACGCTTGGCACAGCAACAGATCAACAGGACCTGATAAAAGCCTATCGATAATTCATCAGCATTGATGGCTATCAACAGCTATAAATAAGAAATCTGTTAATGTCGTTGAATCGACTTGTTGTAGACGAAAAATAACACGAGGGGGACAGACTATGACTGATTTTGAATGTACACCTCAGGTTGACCTTGATTTTATGAATGCCGAGCATCGCAAGGCCTTTGACGATGCCAATGAGCTCAAACGCCTTTTGGTGGCGGCAAAGACCGATTTAACATCGGTTGTAGAAAGCATAGATCGGCAATTAGAGAAGTTTTTGGCCGATACCCTCAATCACTTCCATCTGGAAGAAAAGTATATGGAGGAGTATCAGTTTCCGGCACGATTAAAGCATCAGCAAGCCCATCACCAGTTTTTAGACAGATTCAATGCGGAATTGGCGCACTGGCAATCGCGGCGTAATCTGGCAGCGGCAGAACGGCTCGAGCACTATATTGCCGAGGATTTTTCACAGTGGCTGGTCAACCATATAGTTACTATGGATACGGTTACTGCCAGTTATATAGCTCGTCATGGAGGCAGCGCTCTCTGAGCCTGAGGCCTGTGTTAAATACGCTTTCGCTTTAAATCGCGAATAATAAAGCGCGCCGGATTCATAGCATTGAGTAATTCCTGTTCCAGTGGGGGTGTTTCACCGGCAATCTGTGCCGCCAGAACTTCGGCGGTCAGAGGCGCATAACTTAGGCCCCGCGACCCCATACCGCAATTGACATAGAGATTGGGCAGATAGCTACCACGGGTTGGCAGAACTGTTTTCGCATCGCGACGCAGGATGGCGTAGTCCTCAAGCATGTCCGGCACATTGGGTAGGGCGCCGCTAATCGGCAGATAATCCGGTGTGGTGCAGCGGAAGTTGGCGCGTCCGCTGAGGCCCTCAAGGGCCGGTTGACCGACAGCGGCAGCCAGTCCAGAGTCAGTAGCGCTGATCTGGGCAATATTCGCGCGGTGATCCTCTTCGCGAACCGCGCGGGTAAAAATATCTTTGTTATAGGTTGCGCCACAGCTGTGCAGACCGTTTTCGGCGGGGGTGAGGTAACCCTCGCCACAGATAACTGTCCGCAACCGGCTGCTCTCGGCAGTGCAGGGTAGCTCGCTGATCTGGCCACGTATTTTGCGCAGTGGTAGATAGGCGCTTTGGGTAAAGTTTTTGCAGTCATAGGCGCTGGCAATAACCACGGACTCGCTGTCGTGAATGGTTGATCCGTCGCGATCTATTAAGTGCCAGCTGTGCCTGTTGCGCTTGAGGCTGTGAATATCTGCCTGCAGCAATGGAATAGTGTTTTTCTCCAGGAGTCTCTGGCAGATCAGCGCCGGTGGCAGCCAACCTAACTGTGGAAAGTAGAGGCCTGTTTTGGCACTCAGTGGGATTCCGGCGAGTTTACAGAGTTCGTCATTGTCGACTAACTGAACCATATCGGGTCGATCGGCAAAGCGCTGGCTGATCTGGGCAAAATCATCAGCTTTTTTCGGACTCTCCGGTACCACGAGAATTCCACACTGCTTTCCCAGGCCGGCATCCCAAAAAGGCTGGTAGTAGTCGCGGCAATACTCGATGGCGGCGAGATTAATTCGCGGCAAGAAATCGTCCCGGGGTGACAGTTTGGGCGTAGACAATCCCCTGAGCATTTCCCGACGCCTCGCAACCCGCTCGGGGTGACGGTCGATAACCGTCACCTTAAAGCCGCGGCGCTTTAAGGCCAGCGCTGCAGTACATCCGGCGATCCCCGCGCCGATAATAGCGATCTCCCTGGTGGTGATTTGCGGCCGCTTTTTTGGAAGGTACCAGGGCAGTTCGGTCAGCCGGTCCTGGCTCATTCGAGAATGCCAAACTCGGTGATAATCTGCGTGCAC
>ENA-UZWU01008403-UZWU01008403.1-metagenome-genome-assembly--contig:-Day-4--1m-contig-8403_pt1 | contig 9973 bp, 7 predicted proteins | sample MGYA00260345_ERZ794905 | MGnify/ENA metagenome assembly ERZ794905
AATATCTGTTTCATCTATTAATAATAATGTTAAATTTGTATTATCTAATAAAGCAAAAGGCCCATGTTTGAGAGAACCAGCACTAAATCCTTCACTATGAATATAAGTTACTTCTTTAATTTTGAGAGAACCTTCACATGCTACAGGAAATAATTTATTTTTTCCCAAAATAAAAATATTATTTATATTTCTCTCTACTATTAAAGAGGATAACTGATTTATTTTATTTAAAAATGTAAAACTATTTAATAAATTAGTAATAGTATTAGATAAAAAACGTAAACTATTTATTTTATCGCTATTATTTATAAAATTTTTTGTTAAATTTTGAGAGAACCACATTTCTATTAATGAGAGAACTATTATCATAGAAGTAAAAGATTTGGTTGATGCTACACTTATTTCTGGACCAGCATTTAAATAAACACCACAATCAACTTCTCTAGCAATTAATGAATCTACTTTATTAATAACACCCATAGTTATACAGCCGGCATTTTTACATATTTTTAAACAATTATATACATCACATGTCTCTCCAGATTGTGATAAAAATATACACAATATTTTACCTTTATTGGTAATATTTGGTATATCATTAATATCAAATTCACATGCATTTAATGTTGTTATATTTACTATATTTCGATTTTGTTTAAAATATTTCTCTCCAATTATTCCAGCATTATAGCTAGTTCCACACCCAATTAATAAAATATGTTCAATATATAATATTATATTTTTTATCTGGTCAAGTCCCCCCAACTTAATACAATCATTATTAATTCTTGCTCCATAATTATATGATTTTTGTATTGTTTCTGGTTGTTCCATTATTTCTTTCATCAACCAATGATCGTATGGTTTACAACTATTTACTATATCGTCATATGCTACTTTTTTAATATTTAAATCATTTACTGGATTATTAGATACATCATTCCATAAATTATTATTACTTTCACATAAAAAATTATAATTATTATTGCTAATTTTAATAATATTATTATCTTTTAATGGAATATAATCATTTACTAAACCAATGAATCCATTTGTTTCAGAAGTACATATAATATAATTATCATTATAACCTAATAATAATGGAGAACCACAACGTGTAACATAATATGTATCTAATTCTTTTGTATAAATAATAACTAATGCCCATGTACCTTCAAGTTCATTTATGGTATTTTTAATGGCATCTTCTATGTCATTATTCATATATATTAAATAATATTCTATCAAATTAGCAATAACTTCACTATCTGTTTCACTATAAAAATTAATATTATGATTTAATAATTTAGTTTTTAAAATATCAAAATTATTTATAATACCATTATGAACTAATATTATATTACCTTTTTCAGATATATGTGGATGAGCATTTTCATCGGTTTTACCACCATGTGTTGCCCATCTAGTATGACCTAAAGCAAATTTAGAGAAAATATTAGATTCAATATTTTTTTTTATAAATGTATTTTTTAATAATTCAAAACAATCTTCTTTAGATGTTGAAGCTTTTTTCAATATTTCATATTTATTATTTTCTATAATTTTATTATTTTCTATATTATTATTTAAATAACATATTCCCATTGAATCATAACCTCGGTTTTGTATTAGTTCTAAACTATTAAAAATAAATTCTAATACATTTGTATTTTTTTTTGATAATATAAATGTAATACCACACATTTATAATTAATAATGTATATAATTTTATATTAATACTAATATTTATTATAATTATATTAGTTATATAAAATTTTGAATTTATTATATTATAATATATTAATAATAATTATATTATAAAATGGCACCAAAAAGAATTATTTCTCCTAACTCTCCTAACTATGGTCTTAACTTTAATCCTGACTATCCACGAAAGAGTTCGAGAGTAGCTGATATGGATAAAAAAAAAGAAAGAGAAAGAAAAGAAGCAGAAGCAGAAGCAGAAGCAGAAGCAGAACAAGCAAAAGCAAAAAAAGCAGAAGCAGAAGCAAAAAAAGCAGAAGCAAAAGCAAAAGCAGAAGCAAAAGCAAAAGCAGATGCAACAATAGCAAATGCTTTTAAAAAAACTAAACTCTCTAGTACATTTAAAAAACCTTCTAAAAAATCAAATACAACAAAAAAAATTAAAGCAAGAGATATATATATACCAACTAGACCAATATTATTTAAAGGTGAATTATTTGATTTAACAATAACAACAAATAATAATATATTTGGTGAAAAAAAAATAAAATGTGCAAGAAATAATGGAATATCTTTTCCATTAGATTATTACTTTGATGAGATATATAAGATGACAGATGATATAAATGATCATAAATTTTTAAAAAGAATGGAAAGATTTGCATTTTTAGATATTTTAATACAAAAAGATTCAAATGAACAAATACAAGAATTTTTTAAAATGTATGTAAATTATTTAAATGGAAGCGATGGTATTAAGAATTATTCATCTAAATTAATTCTAGTTGTAGCAGGTGGAAATATTATAACATTATTTGCAAAATTATTAGATATTATTTCAAAACTTCCTAATGATGATGATGAAAAAATAAAACTTTTTTTACGTGATTATTTAAATGGAATAACAATGGATAGTAAACTAATAACTTTTATTAAAGAAATTAAAAAGCTATTAGAAAAAAATGAATCATTAATTAAGGATATAAGATATGTAAGTAGCTGTGCTTTCAGTGATTTAGATTTTAACTTGCTTCCTAATAATGTTGAGTATAAAATGAAAGGTAGTGTCAATCCAGGTAGAAAAGGATTACCTAATCATCCAAATAAAACTAATCCAGAAATAAATTATAATCTAGATAAATATTTTAAAGATTTAGAAGATTTTGAAAATTTTGAAAATTTTGATTATGTACTATTAGAAGCAGAAAAATTAGAAGAAGAAGTAGATGAATTACTAGAACAAGGATTACGAGAAGCAGCAGATAAATTACTAAAAGAAGCAGATGGATTCTTAGTTTTTAGAGTTAAAACTAAATATTCTTTAGATAAAGAAAATCTAAATTCTTCTGATACAGAAAGAATATTATCTGATAAATTAAATAGTATAGAAAAATTATACGATTACAATTATAAGAAAACAAGTAAGGATGATTGTTCAAATTTTATGAATGAATTATCTGAAAAAAATGTAAATTTAATGCCAAATTTAATTACACAAGAAAGTATAGAAAGTGCTAAATCTAAAATAAACCCAGATTGTTATAAATTTTTAGAAAAATTATTAGCAAAAAAACATGTAATGGATTTTTCTACAACTGAAAATACTAAAATTATTACAGAATTCGATATTAATAATGATATTTACGAACCATTGTATGGTGGTAATAAAGATGATGATTATAAAAAAACCAAAAATATGATAAAAAATATAAGATGTATAACTAGTATGTTAAATAAAAAATTAGAAGATTTACAATCAAATATGACTGCGGATCTAGAACATTTTAATGATTTAAATGCAATGTCAAATAGTAATTTACCTTTAATTGGAGCAAGTCTTGTACAAACATTTTTAGATTCCTCTTTTTTCAAATCGCTCCATGATAAATTAAATATTCACTATACTAGTCTAAATATTTTTTCACCACAAAAAAGTACATTCAAAATAGTTTATCCTTTTACAGATTATACTAGACACTTAAATCAATTTTATGAACATTGGAAAGATAAACCTGATATTGAAATTTTTAAAAGAAATATTATAAATTATAAAGAAGGTATACATGCTACAATAAATATAGTGCACCCATTAAATATCAGTAATGTTGATATAGAAATTGCTGAAGGTAAAAAAAATAAAAATAAAAATAAAAATAAAAAGAAAAAGAGAAAGAAAAAGAAAAAATCTAGAAAAAAATCTAGGAAAAATTTGAGAAAAATTTTTAAAAAAACAATAAAAAAAGTAAAATTACTAACAAAGAAATGTAAAACTAAAAAACATAAAAATACAAAAACATGTAAAAAATTTAACAAAATTAAAATTAAAAAAATTTAACAAAATTAAAATAAAAAATTAATTAGTTAATTTCATACCTAATATTATTATTATTGAACCCCATATTTTTCTAACTGTTATTAATTCTTTATAAATAATATTATCTAAAATTGTAGTTAAAATTATACCAATACCTGACCATAACATGTAAGCACTGCTTAATGAATATTTTGTTAAAGTTTTTGGAAACATATAAAAACTCGTAATATAACCACTATAAACAGGAATAAACCATATTTTATTTGTTAAAGTTTTTTTCATACATATTGTAGAAAATGTTTCTAATATTATTGAACTCAATAAAATTATGTCTGGTTTATCAGGAGTATAAATCATAACGGGATTAACATTATTTGCTATAGCTAAAGAATTTTTAACAGGTAAATGATAGTTTATTAATAAATTATTAAACATATATAATTTATTAATAAAAGTTTATTATAATTTGTAATAATTTAATTTATAAATTTTAACTTATATATACTTATTAAATTTCATTATGTATAATTTCACATGAATGTGTATGTGTTAATTGTCCTTCTTTATCAAATTTTTTTTCACTTATTAAAAAACATACAATACAAACAGATATTAACTGTTCAACAATTATAGAAAATAATGCAATATCAATTTGTGTTACATTAATTAATACTTCAAAAACTCGTCTTGTATTTGATACAAAAAACATAGTATTGGCATAAAATAGCAATTGTGGTTTAGAAAATTCTGTAATTACTTGTTTATCAGGATTATATACATTAAATATTAAAACTGGTTCGCCAATTTCACCTACTAAAACTTTAATAATATTATTTAAACTAATTAAAAATAATAGTAAGCTATATCTCTCATAACTATCAATTGGTACACTAATAAAAATGAAATCTTCATTTGGTCCAAATCTAAAATATTTTGAATTTCCGGCAAAATATGTAATAAAAAAACTAATAAATCCCAATAAAAATACATTTAAAATTAAGCATATTCTGATTTTATTTAATTGTTTCATCACATTAAAATTGCTTTTTATATTTAAATAATTTTAATTAATTGTTAACCATAGAGTTTTAAATGCTGTATCCCAAGAATAAATACTTTTACCATTATAACCATTTTTAATTAAATAATTATCACAAAAATATTTTAAAGGTTTTTCATCAAGATGAACAGAATATTCTTTACGAATATTAAATTTTGTATTATTATTTGTAATTTTTGCTTTTTTATTTGATAATAATTTTATTAAAAGGGATGAACTATTAATATAATTAAATAATTTTAACATATTTTCTTCACCACAAATAATTTTCATAATTCTAAAATGTTTTAGCCAAAATCTTAAATGAACTAACCTTAGTGATTTCGACAAGGATTTTAGCCAATATCGTGTAAAACTATATTCATCAGAATTATTAATACTTTTAATTATAAATTTCGTAGAATCTATTAATACATTTTTATAATCAAAATAATTTGAAATTTCTTTAATATTTTTACAAATATTTTCCATATTCTTATTATGAGTATAATTCCAAATTTTATCAATAATTTCATCGGGAAGATTTTCAAAGATCCCAATCATTTGTAGTGTATTTGGCTACTTTGCACTTGTATAATTTACACAAGTATTATTCAATTTAATCAATTTTATACCTTTGAACATTTAAAACGCCTATTTTTTGTAATAGATTAGCCACCATTCAAGTGTATTTGAATCATTTACATCGGAATAACAGGGAAACCATGTATATTGTGTTCTGTTTTTTGAGCTATGACCATCAAGGTTCCATCTACGATGTTTCCACATTCTATCGGTTGATAATACATTTTTTCTATCTTTATCCCTACCCAGTGGCCTTATATAATATCCATTTTCTTCTAATTTTGTTTTATTTGGACCTTTACCTCCAAATTCACTTTTAAGATTTTCTTTAAAGTATTCTATTCCTTCCTTTTGGCCTTCTTCTCCATAAAATTTCTTAATAGTCGGTTCACCTCTATCTTCTTTAACCTTTTCAGAGCAACATTCTTTTAATTCTTCAATATATTTGACACTATTGAAAGTTCCTTTACTATATGTAATATTATAATTTTTATCATAATGGGTTGTTTTTGTATTCCATACAATTCCTTCTTTAAAGTCCATATCATTTTCCCATAATTTAATATAATTCTCTAGTGATGGTATATTTGTATAACATATACTATCACCATTATCATCATATCCAGTTAATCGACCTAATGACCCCTGAATAATACTTGAATCATCTGGAATTAGAACATACCTTTCATATGAAACACCTATATACTTTTTGACTTGTGTTTTAGCACATCTTTGTGTTTCACAAATGAAGATAAATGTATGTTTATTTGGTTCAATTTTAAGTATATCATTAATATCTTCTTTTTGTGTTTTAAGATGATTATCATCATAATCACAACCTTGACCAAATACCTCTTTAAAATTATTTATTACTCTTTCTTGATTATTTACCCCATCTTTATTTTCTCTCTTACTTGGAACTCTAATTATATGATATCTTGGATTTATATATTTTCCTTCTATATCATTTTTTAGTTCTTTCACATTATCAAAAATAGTTAGATCCTTGAATTGTTTTACTCTTTTTTGTTCTATGGCTTGTTTTGGTCCATAGTAATTCACACCTGGTTCTAGTTTAATTTTTGCCGAATGTGTTCCCCAATCTGAAATATCATTTATATTTCCATCAGGGGTGGCAGAAAACTGAACCAGTTTTATATCATTCTTTAAAAGGAAATCTAAATCATAAAATCCACACTCTTTAAAAGTTTTATTTATTGTTTGATCATCTTTACAAGCAATTTGTATTTCATCCATTATGACCAATACATTTTTTTTTTCTCTAATATCTTTAATGAATGTTTTAGGTAGATTCGCACGATGAAATACTCTTGAAATAATTGCGTCGGGGAGTCTATTTTTAGTATCTTTCTTCCATTCTTTATCAGATAATCCAGTAATAATATAAATATTATTAGTTGAAATGTTATTTGATAATATATAATGTTGGATAAGTGATGTCATACAACCAGTTTTACCTGTTTGAGTCATACCATATACTAAACAATTTACATGTGTTCTATTATTAAATATTAATTTTATCCTTTTCCCACAATCTTCTTGATTGGGATATATGTAATTAATACCTTCTAATGATTTTAACTCAATCTGACTATTTAAGATTTCTCTTTGTTTTTGAATAATTTTTATTTCTTTTAAATCATATTCTATATTAGATCTTTGTTTAATACCTTCCATGATTAATATATATTTATTAAATTTATATTAAATCAATTTTAAATTATAAATAATTGTATAATTTCGGCGTTTTAAATGTTCAAAGGTGTATAAAAAAGTATAGTTTAAATATTTTTTATTTATTTTCTGAATAATCTCTCATAAAATGGTATATTTGTTAAAAAAGAAAATTCACCTTGATTTTTAACCCATTCTCCGCCATCTATTTTTATAATTGTGCCATTAATATAATCGGCTTTTTCACTTGTTAAAAAAATCGACAAATCAGCAATCTCTCGTGGATCACACATTCGCTTACTTGGATTCACATAATTATTATATTTTTCAAAAATACAGAAAGGATCCAGTTTAGATGCACCACCACTATCAGCAATTGGACCAGGTGCTATTCCTACAAAACGCATATCATATTTAGACCATTCAACTGTTAAACCTTTCATTAAATTATCTATTCCTGCTTTGGCACAAGCACTTGGAATAACCAAAGCAGATGAGTTTTCAGAATAAGTTGTAGAAATATTTAAAAAAACTGTTTTTTCGGATTTATTATTATTTTTATTATTTCTGCTATTTTTATTATTTTTGCTATTTTCTCTCTTTTGTTTTATAATTTCTTTTCCAAAAATATGGTATATATTAAATCCACCATGTAATACAATATCATTTATTCTCTTCCAACCATTAGGAGTCAATTTTTCAAAAGGACATAAAAAATTTCCAGCAGCATTATTAATAATAATATCTGGAAATAGATTTTCTCTCAAAAGTTCATTTTTAACTTTTGAAATTTCTTCATATAATGATACATCAACACTAAAATATTTATTTTCTTTATTATTAATAATATTTAATTTTAGATTTAAATCTTGCATTTTTTCTACATTTCTTGAGAGATTAATAATTGTTGCTTTTTCTTTAGCATATGTTAAAGCCATTACTTTTCCAAGCCCACTCGAAGCACCAGTAATTAATACATTTTTTCCTTTATACATAGTAATACATATTATTTATGTAAAATATTTAATATGTATTGATTAGTATTTTATTATTTTGATAAAATTTTAAATTTATTGATTTAATATTTAATAAATTTATCTAAAAATCATCTCCAAATTCAAAAGCATCGTCATTATTATCCATTTTAGTTGCTAAACTATATTCACTAACTCTATCTTCAAAAAAGTTTGTTTTTCTTTCTACACTTATATTTTCCATCCAATCAAAAGGATTTTTACTTCCGTAAATTTTATCTCCACCTAACTGAACACTTAATCTATCTGCTACAAATTGAATATATTCTTGCATTAACATATTATTCATTCCAATAAGACGACAACTTAAAGCTTCATTAATAAATTCATTTTCAATTTCAACTGCTTCTTTAATTATTTCATGAATTTTTTGTTTTTTAAGAGGTTTTTCTAATTTATTATGTAATAAAACAGCAAATTCTGTATGTAATGCTTCATCGCGTGATATTAACTCATTAGAAAATGTTAAACCGGGCATTAAACCACGTTTTTTTAGCCAGAAAATAGCACAAAATGCTCCAGAGAAAAATATACCTTCTACACAAGCAAAAGCAACTAAACGTGTAGCAAAGCTCGATTTTTTATCATTTATCCATTTAATTGCCCAATCTCCTTTTTTCTTTATACATTCATATTCATGTAAAGCATTAAACAGTTTTGCTTTTTCATTTTTATCTTTAATATATGTTTCAATTAAAGTAGAATACATAATAGAATGGATATTTTCCATGGCAATTTGAAATCCGTAGAATGCTCGCGCTTCGCTTAATTGAATTTCACTCATAAAACGCATACCTAAATTTTCTAAAACGATACCATCACTAGCAGCAAAAAACGCTAAAATCATAGAAATAAAATGTTTTTCTTCATCATTTAAGGTTTCCCAATGTTTCATATCTTTAGATAAATCAACTTCTTCAACTCTCCAAAATAAATCTTCTTGTTTTTTATACATTTTCCATATGTCTTGATCTTTAATTGGAAACATTACATACCTGTTGTCGTCTTCTTGTAATAATGGTTCAGTATTAGTTTTCATCATTCTAAATAATATATGTTTATATTTTTATATTTTTTAAAATTATGTTTTTTTTTAAATTATGTTTTTTTTTAAATTATGTTTTTTTTTAAATTATGTTTTTTTTTAAATTATGTTTTTTTAAAATTATGTTTATTTATATTATAAATGGATCCCGTAAAAAAAACTGTAAGTAAATCTTTAAGAAGTTTATCAAAAATGTCTCCCGTTAAATCTTTATCATCAGTTAAATCATCAATGTCAAGAAAGTCTATAAAAAATATTGATTTATCTAATGTATATAAAAATAATGCTATGAATAATGTAGCTTTATTTATATTATTAGCATTAACTATTGGTTATACTATGAATAAACAATATCAAGCGTTAGTATTTTTATATGTATTTGCTGTTATAGCGTTTCTATTATGTAAAGATTTATTTTGTGCTTTAATGACTACTATAATATTAACAAATTTACTTATAACTGTAGATTTTTTCAAACCAGAATCTGATTTAGAAGGATTAAAAGAATATCATAATGATGACAAATCAAAAGACAAATCAAAAGACAAATCAAAAGA
>ENA-UZWU01018972-UZWU01018972.1-metagenome-genome-assembly--contig:-Day-4--1m-contig-18972_pt1 | contig 9964 bp, 6 predicted proteins | sample MGYA00260345_ERZ794905 | MGnify/ENA metagenome assembly ERZ794905
GGTGTGCTTCTGCTTTTGCCTTTAGGTGATCGAGTCGATAATCGAAGATTGGTCACGCTGTGCCTTTCCGTTCAAGTGCTCACCCTCGTGGTTATGGCCGTTACCACTAGCTTCGTCGTTTTTATCACGGCATCAACTGCACTGGGTTTCTTTACCATTACCCCGTATCTGCTCCCCGCCTATGCCTCCCGTCGCGTCACTCCTCAACAACTCGGTTACGCAACCGCCCTGCTAACGACGGGCGTCATTGCCGGAGTTCAGGTTTCAAGGCTGTCTGCTGGCGTTATTGGAGCCTTTACCGACTGGCGCTGGATTTATTGGATTGCCGCGGCTCTAATGACCGCCGCCGCCATTATCGTACCCCGGATCATGGTGGCCGAATCCGTAAAAACACAAGGCTCGAGTTATTGGACGCTGATTCGATCGCTATTCATTCTTGGCAAACAGCACCCACGTTTGATGGTATCGGGGATTATTCAGGGCCTAAACTTTGCCGCATTTATTGCTGTCTGGTTGGGCATTGGACTCCATCTCACTAGTGAAGCCCAGGGACATGGCTCTGACCTTGTGGGTTATCTCACGGCATTCTCGGCAATAGGCCTTCTGACAACTGCGCGCTTGGGAAAATGGGCGGACACTCAGGGCGCCGAAAAAGCCCGACTCATCATGGCCACTTTTCAGTTTCTGGGAATAACACTGCTAATGACGGCTGAAACAAACTGGGTGTTCTTGCTGCCACCACTGGCCCTAATGGCAGTCGTTGGCCCCTTGGTCGACGTCACAGGCCGCATGACAGGGTTGCAAGAAACCCCCGCCGTCAGAACACGATTAATGAGTCTGTACGTTTGTATGATGTTTACGGGCGGCGGTTTGGGCAGTTGGGCAGGAACCCTAGCCTACGATCGCTTCGCGTGGACCGGAATCGTAGGGCTCGCTATGGGGCTTAGCGTTACCGTTTGGCTGTTATCGCTGCAACAGTGGTACCAAAGATCCCACCGCCAAACTGTCTAGAACACCCCAATCCGCTCACTTTTCTGCGGGCTTCTCACCTTTGTACAACGCCATAATGTCAGCAACTTCAGACTCATCGAGCCGATCGCGGCCATCGGCGAAGCTTCCTGCAAATCGTTGATACATAGCGGCATTGAGCGCATTGGCCGCACCATTATCCCGCGTTCCCACCACCTTAGCGGGTACACCAGCAATAATTGAGTTTTCGGGAAAAACGCTGTTTTCACGCACAATGCTGTTACCCGCAACAATAGAGTTAGCGCCGATTTTCGCGCCGTCCATAATCGTGGAGTTAATGCCAATCAGGCAGCGGTCACCAATCTCGCAGCCGTGCAAGGTTGCGTGATGAGTAATAGAACAGTCCTCACCAACAATCGTGGGCGTCATGGCTCCGACATGAATCATGACAAAATCTTGAATGTTGGTCCGCGCGCCTATCCTGATCTCAAGGAATTCCGCACGGGTCACCACATTAGGCCAAACTGAAGCGTCGGGACCGATATAAACCTTGCCATAAAGCCAGGCGCTTTCATGAATAAATGCGGGATTGTCCAATGTGACGTTGTCGCTGATAAAGCCCATGCCGAAGCATCCTTTAATTCTTGTAGTGGAGTTTTTACGACGCGACTGTGTACGAAGCGTCCCTTAGGGTAGAGTACTGCACCCTCAGCCATCTGGACACCTTAGGCGAGCCCAATCAGTGGGCTTCTAACACGTTACCCATGCACAGTTTTCAAACAGACGACAACGAAATAGAAAACAGCAGAGTGTTGTTACCCAAACTCTGGAGGCGCATTGCGCCCATTCTTTATGACAACCGCGGCAGAGTCGGTTTCGCTCTAGCCTGCCTCCTGCTTGCAAAAGCCGCCTTGCTGCTGATTCCTTTTTTACTGAAGGCATTAGTCGATGGTTTAGATCAAAGCGCGGCGCAAGTCACAACCTCAGTCATTTTATTTATGGTCGCGGCCTACGGCGCTGCACGATTCGCCAACACCCTATTTGCTGAATTACGAGACACCTTGTTTGGCCGCGTGACCGAACGCGCCATGCATCGCATTGGTCTTGCTGTTTTTAAACACATACACAGCCTAGATCTCGACTATCACCTGAACCGTCGCACCGGCGGGCTCGCGAGAGATATTGAACGTGGCACCAATGGCATTAGCTTTCTCATGCGATTTTTCATTTTCAACATTGCACCCACATTATTTGAAATTGCCATGGTCGCTACGATTCTTCTGATCAACTACGGCGCACAGTACAGCTTTATCGTTTTGTTATCGGTGGCGCTTTACGGCGCTTTTTCCTTCCGCGCTACTCGATGGCGAACGCGCTACATTCGCGAAGCCAATGCAGCTGACTCCGAAAGTAACACCCGAGCGGTCGACAGCTTGATCAACTATGAAACCGTTAAATATTTTAACAACGAAGAATTCGAAGCCCAGCGCTACGACGAATCGTTGGAGCAGTGGGAGCAGGCGCGACGTAAAAATCGGTTGTCACTACTTGCACTCAATAGCGGCCAAGCAATTATCATTGCCTTGAGTCAGACATTGATGCTGGGCTTGGCCGCACTGTCAGTGCAAGACAGCAATATGACCCTTGGGGATTTCGTGCTCATTAATCAGTTTATGTTGCAGCTGTTTATACCCCTGAGCTTTCTTGGTTTTGTTTACCGTGAAATTAAAGCCTCCCTCGCTAGCATCGAACGGCTATTTCGTGTGCTAGATCAACAACCTGCGGTAATGGACCAACCGGAAGCAGACGTTTTGAAGATGGCGACGGGAGCTATTGAATTCCGTCAGGTGAACTTTGGCTACAGCGACGCACGGCGGGTGCTTTCAGAACTTAACTTTACAATCGACGGTGGCGAAACTGTTGCACTTGTCGGCGCAAGTGGCGCGGGCAAATCAACGGTAGTAAAGCTACTCTTTCGTTTTTACGATCCTAGCAGCGGCACTGTGTACCTCGATGGACAAAATATTCGAGACGTCACCCAAAACTCACTGCGCAGCTCGGTCGCGATTGTCCCTCAGGACTGCGTGCTGTTTAACGATTCTTTGTTGGAGAATATTCGCTACGGACGACCCTCAGCAACAGACGAAGAGGTAAACGCTGCTGTGGCTGCGGCATACCTCGACGATTTTGTTGCTCGTCTACCCGAGGGGATCAACACTCGAGTCGGCGAAAGAGGACTCAAACTCTCGGGCGGCGAGCGTCAGCGCGTTGCCATTGCCAGGGCGGTTTTGAAGTCGGCGCCTATTCTTGTGTTTGATGAAGCCACTTCAAGTCTGGACAGCGAATCTGAACGTGCGGTTATGCGCGCGTTTCGCGCTCTGGCAGGGCATCACACAGCGGTAGTCATCGCCCACCGGCTCTCCACCATTGTTGATGCCGATAGAATATTGGTACTGGAGGACGGACGTCTAGTGGAACAAGGCAAGCACGAAGCGCTGCTTGCACAAGGCGGCCGCTACACAGCTTTGTGGCAAGCACAACAGCGAGAAACGGGGCAGCACGCGTGATCATTTTAGAAGACATCGCTCTGCGACGGGGACCCAAGCTATTAATGCAAGGGGCCTCAACCACCTTGCAGCCGGGTCAAAAACTTGCGCTTATCGGCGCCAATGGCACCGGCAAGTCGAGCTTATTTGCCATGCTGCTGGGCGAACTGTCTGCCGACCAAGGTCAAATCCGCGGCATGACGGGGTTACGTGTGGCCCACATGGCGCAGGAGCTGGAGGTCAGCGATGACACCACGATAAATTTTGTTATGGCAGGTGACGCTGCTGTTTATCAATTGACTCAGAACATTGCCAAGGCCGAACAAGCTGAAGACTACGAACGTGCGGCCTACCTGTATCAGGAGATGGAAGTTCTGGACGGTTACAGTGCGCCAAGGCGTGCAGAGCAACTCTTGCTGGGCCTGGGTTTTACCCAGCCTGATTTACAGGCATCGGTAACAGAGTTTTCAGGGGGCTGGCGTGTCAGGCTAAATTTGGCTCGTGCACTTATGACACCCTCAGACGTTCTCTTACTCGATGAGCCTACCAACCACCTCGATCTCGATACCATGTTGTGGCTGCAGGGGTGGCTACTTCGATATTCAGGCACTTTACTGATGATCTCCCACGATCGGGATTTCATCGATGCTATTTGTGAGCGCACGCTAAGTCTTGAGCAAGAGCAGTTGATCCCCTATCGCGGGGGCTATTCAGCCTATGAGCAGCAGCGCGCTGAGCGTATGGCACAGCAACGGGCTCAATATGCCAAGCAGCAGCGGGAAATTGGACAAATGGAAGATTTTGTCCGGCGGTTTCGCGCCAAAGCCACGAAGGCGCGTCAGGCTCAAAGCCGACTGAAAGCGCTAGAACGCATGGAAACGGTGGCACCCGCCCACGTCGATTCCCCCTTTTCTTTTCAGTTTCCCGAGCCCGGCAAAAGCAGCGATCCCCTCTTGACCATCGATAATCTTGTTCTCGGTTATGGTGACGACGTCATCATAGACGGCGTATCCCTGTCATTACATCCAGGGGACCGCATTGGCTTATTAGGTAAAAACGGCGCGGGAAAGTCGACATTTCTAAAGGGATTAACCGGGGCCTTACCCGCTCTTTCAGGTGATCGAGTCACCGGCGCGCATCTGCGCATTGGCTATTTCGACCAGCAGCAACTCGAGGTTCTAGACCTACAGGCTAGCGCGCTGCTGCACCTGCAGCGGCTAAGTCCAAAAGTTCGTGAACAAACGATTCTCGATTTTTTAGGCGGCTTCAATTTTAAGGGCGATCGGGCTCGTCAAGAAATTGCGCCCTTCTCTGGCGGCGAAAAAGCTCGTCTCGCCCTTGCTATGGTGGTCTGGCAGGATCCCAACGTGCTTATTTTGGACGAGCCCACTAACCACCTAGATTTGGAGATGCGGCATGCATTGGCTGTCGCATTACAGGGCTATACCGGCGCCATAGTATTAGTCAGTCACGATCGTCACCTGATGCGTCATGCGGTGGAATCATTATGGCTGGTTGATAACGGCGCCGTCACAGAGTATCCCGACGATTTGACAGCTTACGAGCAGTGGGTGCTCTCAGGAGATCGAACCGCCGCCGTAAACTCCGATAAAGCCGCTAAAAAAACCGCGTTAACACAAGACGGCGGTGGCCAGAGTAAACAAAACCGTCAAGGTGCCGCTGAGCAGCGAGCCCGCTTGCGGCCGCTGCAAAAAGCCTTGGAGAAGACTGAGCGAACGTTGGAAGGATCGCAGCAAAAGCTCGGTGAGCTGCAAGCCCAACTGGCCAATTCAGACCTTTATGAACCTGATCAACACGATCAGCTCGCCCAATTAGTCGAACAAGAAGGTTTACTTAAAGCGCAACTTGGTGAACTTGAAGAGACATGGATGCAGCAGCAAGAAGCCATTGAAAACGCCAGCGGTTAGCTTCTCTGGGTTAAATTGGGCATCATTGCGCCCAAAATTTCAGTCACATTAACGGAATAAATTTGTCATGAGCCAGAGCTTTCATCCGCCCCAACGTACCCTTATGGGCCCCGGCCCCTCAGACGTGTCACCGCGGGTGCTCGGTGCCTTGGGCCGCCCCACCATTGGGCACCTCGATCCGCTATTCATTGAACTCATGGACGATACCAAGCGGCTACTTCAGTACGCCTTTAAAACCTCCAATGAACTAACGATCCCGTTGTCGGCCCCTGGATCTGCTGGAATGGAAGCCGCGTTTGTGAATTTGGTATCACCCGGTGACACAGTAATCGTCTGCCAAAACGGCGTCTTTGGCGGACGCATGAAAGAAAATGTCGAGCGGTGTGGTGCGACTGCGATTATGGTTCAAGACCGCTGGGGAGATCCCGTTGACCCTCAAAAAGTTGAGGAGGCCTTCGCGGCTAATCCTGAGGCTAACCTGCTGGCTTTTGTGCACTCAGAAACCTCAACAGGGGTTCGCAGTGATGCTAAAACCCTCTGCGGCATTGCCAAAGCTCACGACGCATTAGTCGTTGTCGATACCGTGACAACGTTGGGTGGCATTGATCTTCGCGTCGATGAATGGGGTGCCGACGCGGTGTATTCCGGGACTCAAAAGTGCCTTTCCTGTGTGCCCGGCTTATCGCCCATGACCTTTAGCCCTGCGGCGGTTGAACGTATTCAAGCTCGCCATACCAAAGTACAAAGCTGGTTTTTGGATATGCAGTTGGTGATGGGCTACTGGGGTGGCGACAGTAAGCGCGCCTATCACCACACGGCCCCCGTGAATGCGCTCTACGCGCTTCATGAGGCCCTGCTAATTTTAGAAGAGGAAGGCCTTGAAGCCAGCTTTGCCCGGCATCAGGCTAATCACGATGATCTCGTTTTAGGTCTAGAGACAATGGGCTTGGAAATGGCCGTTGCCCCTGAGTGGCGACTTCCCCAGCTCAATGCAGTGTGCATCCCCGATGGCGTCAATGACGGTGAGGTTAGAGGTCGTCTGTTAACAGAATTTAATCTTGAGATCGGTGCGGGCCTTGGGGCTTTGGCCGGCAAGCAGTGGCGAATTGGTTTAATGGGACATGCGAGTAATCCGGTCAACGTTGAGCGGTGCCTTACTGCGCTTAAACACGTACTGGGCCACTAAACACTCAACGAAGGGTTAACTTAAACCCCAGCTCATAAACGCCCAAGGGATGTTCAGACCGTACCGAGGTTTCATCCCAGATCCAACGCTCTTGGGAAAACAACTGCTCCATGGCCGCTATTTCACAGTGAAAGGGCGGCCCTCCCGACTCCCCGGTTTGCATAAACAGAGCTAGAAGCACGCCTCCCGGCCGCAACCAACCGGTGAGCAGGCTTTCATAGGCACTCCAATGTTCTGGATGCAGCGCACACAGACAGGTCTGCTCGTAAACAATATCGACAGGGGTATCGGGCGACCAATCGAACAAATTGCTGACAACGACCTCGCCATGAAGGCCTTTCGCGGACAAAGCGGTTTTCTGAAATTGAGCTGCACTGGGAGAAAGATCGACGCCCACTACGCTGAAACCCAGTTCGGCCAGACCTTGAAGCTCAGGCGATCGTCCACAACCGGGAATTACAACGGTGCCCTGCTGCAAGCTCAACCACGACTGCCAAGCAGTAAAGGCAGGGTTTAGACCGGTACGCTCCCAAGGTACTGAAGGCTCCTGATAACGCGCCTCCCAATCCAGAACTGGTTCCATAGCACTGCTCCTGAAATCTTTTGCCCTTGCCACTGTGCCTGTAGCTTGTTTCTGAGGCAACGGCGCCCTAGAGGTTGTAAGGGATTCATTAATGGCTCTTTCGGGGGTACCACTTGGGGAGGTGCCGATTTAGAAGGTTTTCTGGGAGTTGCTATCTGCGTTAATCGCTGCCGCGAATACCGCAGGGTCAACATTGCCGCCAGACAAAACAATGCCCACCGACCGATAATGATCAGGGACTTTGCCGGACAACAACGCGGCTAAGGCAACAGCGCCCCCAGGCTCGAGCACCAGTTTGAGGTGCTCAAACGCAAAAGCCATGGCTAGCAAAACTTCTTCGTCACTGACCGCAAGTCCTCCAGCGAGAAGGCGTTGGTTAATTGCAAAGGTTAGTTCACCCGGCGTTGGCGCAAGTAGTGCATCACAAATCGACGTCGATCCCGGCTCAATGCGCTCTCGCGCACCGTTGTGCAGTGAGCGCTGATGGTCATTAAATTCTAAGGGCTCCACCGCAAACACTGCAGTATTAGCCTGTAATCCTTCGACGGCTAACGCGCAGCCGGCAACAAGGCCGCCGCCACTGCAACACACCAGCATTGCATCTAGAGGCTCTGCATCCTGCAATAATTCCAGGCCTACGGTGCCCTGACCGGCAATGATGTCTACGTCATCGTAAGAAGGAACAATCGTCCCGCCATCCCTCGCCACAAGATCACGGGCAATGACCTCTCGATCCTCACTGTAGCGATCATAAGCAACAACCTCAGCACCGAGGGCCTGAGTATTACGCGTTTTAATTTGGGGAGCATCGGCTGGCATGACAATACGCGCCGATATGTTCAGTAATTGTGCCGCTAGGGCGACCCCCTGAGCATGATTGCCTGATGACCAAGCCACCACCCCAGCGGCGCGCTCTTGGACGGTCAATTGGCATAAGCGGTTGAAAGCCCCCCTGAACTTGAAGCTGCCAGTGTGTTGCAAGCATTCTGGCTTTATAACGACTTGCCGCCCCGTCAGAGCATTAAGTTGAGGGGAATATAGCAGCGGTGTGCGCACGACGTGCCCTGCTAAGCGCTGGGCCGCCCGCTCAACCTCACTAAAACTTGGTGGGTGTGTCTCCATCTAAAACACTCTCAGTCGATAGGACATGTGCCTTATGGGCAATATCTGAAGACATACCCGTGCGTTATAAAAAGTTACCTCGAGTGGCTTGTCTCGCGTTTCTTCTTGGCGGGCTCAGATGGTGTGCTGCGTCTAAACCGCCTCAAGCTAACACGCGGTTCGGTGCACCCCCAGCTCCAAGCTACTTTCAAGCTTGCGCAGCGAAGCCAGTGGCCTTAGTGGTCATGGCCCTCAAACCGGTAAAACGGCTCCATCATTTGATCGATCGTAAAACTCGCCGGCCGTTGCCGGGGTGGAAAAGCCATCAGAGTGCCTATGAACTTTTCTAACTCGGCCCTAGCCATGTAGATCCGTGGAATTTTTTTAACCCACCAGTCGTTGTAGGTATTGGAGTTTTGATCGGCACGTTCAAACGGGTCACGACGTAAGTGGAATAGTTTGGGAATGCGCAACATATCAAACTGTTCACGCCAAACGTCGAATTCTTTAGCACGCTGCTCAGCAAATACCACCTTCCAATCGCCAATACGCATGGCTGTCAGCAAACCATCGTCGCTCCAATAGAGGAACGTATCCCGGGGACCGTGGTCAGCTTCTCCAGTTAGGTAAGGTAAAAAATTATAGCCGTCCAAATGATTTTTATAGGGCTTGCCATTCACCACGGTGCCCGCTTTCAGTTCTTCAGTAATCGTCGGTCGCCCGGCTGCAGCCATAAAAGTGGGCGCCCAATCGGTGTGAGACATCATGTCATTTAGGATCGTGCCTTCGGGAATTTTTCCGGGCCAGCGGACCATGGCGGGCACACGAAAACCACCCTCCCAGTTGGTATTTTTTTCGCTTCGAAAAGGAGTAATACCGGCATCAGGCCAAGTATTAAAATGCGGGCCATTATCGGTCGAATACAGAACGATAGTGTTGTCTGAGACATTCAGTTCATCTAACTGATCGAGTAATTCGCCGACCATGCGGTCGTGGGCTACCATCGCGTCGTTATAAAAGCCCTGACCAGAAAGTCCCAATTCTTCATCAGCAGTATGCGTCCAGAAGTGCATGCGCGTGGTGTTTACCCAAACAAAAAAGGGCTTCTCGTCAGCCACCGCACGGGTCATAAAATCTTGGGCTGATGCAACAAATTCGCGATCGATTGTCTCCATACGTTTCTTGGTGAGGGGGCCACTGTCCTCGACCCGACCATCGGCGAAGGATCGGATGACCCCTCGAGGCCCAAAGCGCGCAATAAAGGCGGGGTCAGTCGGGTAATCAACATCCTCAGGCTCTTCCTCGGCATTGAGGTGGTACAGGTTGCCAAAAAACTCATCAAACCCGTGCTGTGTCGGGAGAAATTCATCGCGATCGCCGAGGTGGTTTTTCCCGTATTGCCCTGTAACGTAGCCCTCGGCTTTCAGTAATCCCGCAAGGGTGACATCTTTTTCACTGATGCCCTGCTCTGCTCCAGGCGCTCCCACTTTAGTGAGGCCCGTGCGAATGGGTGACTGTCCAATAATGAAGGCCGAGCGACCCGCAGTGCAGCTCTGCTGACCGTAATAGTCAGTAAACTTTGCCCCCTCGTTAGCAATGCGGTCAATATTCGGGGTGGGGTAGCCCATCATGCCCATATTATTCGTTGATA
>ENA-UZWU01020058-UZWU01020058.1-metagenome-genome-assembly--contig:-Day-4--1m-contig-20058_pt1 | contig 9957 bp, 8 predicted proteins | sample MGYA00260345_ERZ794905 | MGnify/ENA metagenome assembly ERZ794905
ATACTGGGATGTGGATTGGTAAACCCAGTTGTGTTAGATAATTGTAATATAGATTCAAATAAATATAGTGGGTTGGCATTTGGCCTTGGTATTGAAAGAATTGCAATGCTTAAGCATGGAGTCACAGATATAAGAGAGTTCTACAAGTCTAACTTAGATTTTTTGAGTCAGTTCAAATGAAAATAGCTTATAGGCATTTAGTTCGACATATTGAAGATAGGCCATGTATTGAGCATATTTCTAATAAATTATTTCAACTTGGTCATGAGNNGAGCATGAAATAGATGGTGATATTTTTGATATGGAATTTACTCCCAACAGAGGAGATTGCTTATCTATAAATGGCTTACTAAGAGATTTAGCTGTTTTTTACAAAGTTGACCTTAAGCAAGAAATATTTACTGAAAAACTAAATGAACTTCAATTAGATTTTGAAAATCTATCTGAAAATGTTTGCCCAAAAATATCATTTCTTAAGTTAGAAATTGAACAAGTTCCTGAGACGTATAAAGGCTCTCTTGATAATTATTTTCAAGATTTAGGCTTAAATAAAAATAATTTCTTTACTGATTTATCCAATTATCTTTCCTATGAGACAGGTCAGCCGACTCATTGCTATGATGCAAATACAATCAACAATAAATTAGTATTCCATGAAATAGAAAAAAACGAAGAGTTTGAAACATTGCTTGACAAGAAAGTCATTCTTAAAGATAAGAATGCAGTTTTTTCCCTAAATAATGAGGTAATAAGTCTCGCAGGAGTAGTTGGTGGAAAAAGCACTTCATGCTCAGCTCACACCAAGACTGTTATTGTGGAATGTGCATTCTTTCAACCTGAGGCAATTATAGGCAAATCTGTAAAGTATGATATTCGGTCTGAAGCATCTCATAAATTTGAAAGAGGTGTTGACCCTGAGGGCCAAGATAAAGTGTTAAGAAGATTTATAAAGCTTGTTAGTGAGCACACAAACATAAAAAGTATGTCTATCACTTCTTATAAATATATTGATAACCCAGTCCATGAAATATCTGTTGATGTTCAAAAAATAAATCAAATTATTGGACTCGATATAAGTGAAACAGAGTACTTAATGTATCTTACAAAACTAGGATTTGTGGTCGAGAGAGACTCTATTATAGTCCCATCTTTCAGAAGTGATGTGAGAACACAAAATGATCTAGCTGAAGAGCTTGCTAGAGTTATTGGTTACGATAATTTGCCAAGATTAGAAATTAATATCCCAAAAAGTGAGAAACCTAATTATAATGATATTGAAAAAAGACTAAGGCATTTTCTTTTAGATCATGGTTTTTATGAGGTTATTAACTCCCCATTCGTAAGCATATCATCAGATGAAGCAATTAAAGTTGATAATCCATTGGATTCAAATAGGGAATTTTTAAGAACCAACGCAACCCACTCTATACTAAACAATCTCTTATTTAATGAAAGAAGACAAAAAGATTCAATAAAATTATTTGAAATATCTGATATTTATTACTCAAAAGGCGGTATTGATAAAAAAAGAGTGTTGTCAGTAATCGCAAGCGGAAGAGTGGGACTAAACTATAAAGAATTTTCAAATAAAATTAACAAGCAGTATTTATTAAAAATATTTAAAGAAATAACTACAATTGATAATCTTCATATCAAAGTGATCTCTAGAGACTCGCTTGACTCTAAAGTTAAGTCTGAAATTCTATCTATAGAAATTGAGATTAATAGCCTAAGTAAAAATATATTACTTAACAACAATCAATTGCTAGAACCTAAAAGTTTTATTCAATACAAGCCAGTTTCTGAATACCCATCCTCTAACAGGGATATCTCATTCTTAATAAAAGATTCAACAAAGATAAAAGATTTACTGAATGTAATAAATGAATTCAGTAACGAAATTTTAAAACAAGTATTTGTATTTGATTACTATAAAAATATAGAAATTAAACAAATTAAGATAGGTTTTAGATTTATTTTTCAGTCAAGTAATAAAACGTTAAAAGTAGATGAGATTGATTTAGTTTTAAGCGATGTTATTAAAAGAACTTCTTCAATAGATTCAATAGAGATACCTGGCATATAAAATATGAGCACAACTAAAGCTGATATAAGTAAAGAAATTTCTATTAATGCTGATATTTCGACTAATGACGCATCAGCATTTCTAGGCCATTTTATTAACATAATCAAAAAAGAATCCATTAACAAAAAAGTTAAAATTAGTAGCTTTGGAAGTTTTTATACTAAAGAAACTTTGGAAAGAATTGGCAGGAACCCAAAAACAAGAGAATCGTATATAATAAGTTCAAGAAAAAAACTTAATTTTATTAGCTCTTTTAATATAAAAAAATCTTTAAACCTATGAAAAAATTATTAATATCAGCCATTTTAGTATATCCACTTATAATCCTATCTCAAGATTTTGACAAAGCATATCTTGAGAGTCTACCTGCAGAAATTAGGGAAGATGTAATTAATGAAATGGGAAATAAGACCACTGAAGATAATCCTGTATATAGAAGGCCTACTTCTATGGTAGAGCAGCAAAAAGCTCTCGAAGTAAGATTAATACAGGCTAGAGCAATGCTTGATGAAATAAGCTTAGATCTTGATATTAACAATTTAGATGAAATAAAGAAACCTAAAAAAAGGTATGGTAAGTCTATCTTTAATATGATGCAGTCTTCTTTTATGCCAATAAATGAGCCTAATTTTGATGGCTCTTATGTATTAGATTTTGGTGATATTTTAGAGGTGCAGTTAATAACTCAAAGAAAAGATACAACAAAAAAAATACCTGTTAAAAGAGATGGATCAATAAATATTCCAGATATTGGAAAAATTTTTGTATCAGGTCTTTCGCTTGAAAATGCGAGTGAGCTAGTAAAAAGCAAAGTTAATTCTTCGTTTATAGGTACTAAGGTATTTATATCATTAGTGAATGTAAGAGATATACAAATACTTATATCAGGAAATTCTGTAAATCCGGGTGTTTATACGTTAAATGGTAATTCAAATCTCTTGCACGCAATTAGTATGTCAGGTGGAATAGATGATTTGGGTAGCTATAGAGATATTCAAGTCATCAGAGAAGGAAATGTAATAGAATCCATTGATCTATATGACATTTTTGTTTTTGGTAAACCAAATTTTGGACCAAAGCTTAGGTCGGGGGATAGCATTTTTATTAAACAATCAGAAATACTTGTCACTGTTGACTCTGGAGTCAATAGGCCTCACGTATATGAGTTAAAAAATAGTGAAAGTTTTGCAGATGCAATTAAATTTGCAAATAATTTCAAAACTACAGCAAATTTAAAACATATAGCAGTTCAAAGACTAAAAGATGGAAAAATTATAACTATTGATATTTCTACTGATAATTTAGCTAATACCCTTGTTAATCATAGAGACATAATAAATATTCGTGAATATCAATATGGTACTGTTACTATCGAAGGTGCCGTGAATGACCCTGGTGAATATAGTATTTCAAATGGAACAACATTAAGTGATGTTATAAAAAATGCAGGCGGCTATAAAGAATTAGCTTATCCATTTGGAGGATTTCTAAATAATAAAAAAACGGAAAAGCTAAATAAAGAAGCAAAAGATAGGCTTTATAGCATATTTATTAAAAACTTGGCTAATAACTTATCAACATTAAGCTCGGGTTCTGATTCAACAGCCTTACCTATGCTTATCAGTGAATTAAAAAAAGCATCTATTTCAGGAAGAATAATGGCTGAATTTGATTTGGATATGATTGATGCAAATCAAAATCTAGATACAGTTCTCGAAGATCAGGATTCGATATTAATTCCATATGTCACTCAGCAAGTTTATGTCTTTGGTGAGATAAGTACTCAAGGTTCGGTGCGCTACTCTCCTGGCAAAAAACTAAGTTATTATCTAGATAATGCAGGCGGCATCCTTGATACTGGCGAAAAGAAATCAGTTTTTGTTGTTCACCCAAATGGAAAAACAGAAAGGCTTACATATACTTCACGACTACTAAGACGTGAAAGAGAGATCTTGATTTATCCAGGATCAATCATATATGTCCCTCAATCTAGTAGCCTTTTGAACGGCGTCCAATCAGCAGCAGTTTGGGCTCCAATAATAAGTAGCATTACATTAAGTTTGACATCTCTATCCGTTCTCAATAATAACTAATAAGTTTATGAGATTTTTTTTTTTATTTTTTTCTTTAATCTTTATTTATCAGCCGATTATTTAGATTATATATATAAAGATAGATCTTCTTCATTTAACTCTTTTGGTCAAACAGGCTTAATACAGATACCTACCGCTGAGTCACAAGCCGAAGGCTCTGTTTATTTGTCGCTCAATAGGAATGATATGTGGAAGTTGGGCACTTTAAGTGTTGCCCCCTTCGATTGGCTTGAAGCTAGTTACTTTTACTATAGACCAAGCGATCTTATTTGGAATGACGGAGATGGTATAGCTGGTCATGATCTTGATAAGGGATTTAATGTAAAGATGTCATATAAACCAAATCAGGAATATCTTCCAATGCTAGCAATTGGTATAGATGATTTGGCTGGAACTGGATATTTTTCAAAAGAATATTTGGTTTCAACTTATAATTTTAATCATTTTAAGCTTTCATTCGGCGCTGGTTGGGGCAAGTTTAATAATGGCAGCGGTATATCTAATCCACTTCGCATATTTTCTGGTCATTTCACAAATAGGGATTTAATTCAATCTTCTTTTGGAGGTACATTTAATGCAGGAAATTGGTTTACAGGTGATGCATCTCTATTTGGAGGTATAGAATGGTTTGTACCTTATGGAAGGGGATTAAAAGTTAAAATAGAAAATGATCCATTTAATTATTTTGATTTCTCAGCAGGTTTTAGAGAGGATGCATCGTTTGCCCGCCGTGTATCAGATTCTAAGATTAACTTCGGTATAAGTTTCCCATTAAATAAATATGGATTTATGGATGTTTCTTATGTGAAAGGAAATACTTTAAATTTAACATTTACTTTTGGAGCTACGTTTGATGATAAATTAATAAAAAAGAATGATATAAAGCCTACAATTCATAATCATAAAGAAGCTAAAAGGACTTTTTATAACGATCTTTTATACAACCTTAATAATAATAATATTTTATTACAGACAGCTTCATATAAAAAAGTAGATAATTTAGATGTTTTGGATATTGCTCTTACAAATTCAATATATAAAAATCCTATCAGATCAAGTTCATATGCTGCTTATATTTCCACACAGGTAGCCAATAACCATGAATTAGCAATAAATAAAATAAACATAACCCATGTCAAATTGGGTATGGAAATGAATAATATCTCTTACTTTAAAAAAGATGTTGATAGTTTAAAAAATGAAGTACCTATAGAGCTAGTTGTTAATAGGACAATAATAAAAACAGGTAATAAGAATAGTTTTAATAAAAATATTTATAAGCCAAAGATAGTTTTTCCTGCAGTTTTTCAAAGCATTTCACCAAACCTTGTTAATCATGTAGGTAATCCGGAAAGGTTTTATTTTGGTGGTTTGGTTCTTCAGCATCAGAGTGAGATACAGTTTTCTAGAAACCTTACACTTACATCTAATCTTAAATGGACACTAGAAGACAACTTTCGACCAACTTTGACTGGGGCAGGATCTGACTTCTTGCCGCATGTAAGGACTGATCTTATGGAGTATTTAAAAGAAAGCGATAAATACATATCAAGAATGCAGTTTGATTATTTGTGGTCACCTAAAAAAGAAATATACGCTAAAGTTAGTGCCGGTATATTTGAAATGATGTATGGAGGTTTTGGAGGAGAGATCTTATATAAGCCATTTGACTCTAATTTGATGATTGGTTTAGAGGCCTTTAAAGTTCAAAAAAGAGCTTTTAATCAAAGGTTTGGTTTCTTAGATTACAAAACAACAACAGGTCATGTAAATTTTAATTATAATTTTGAACAATTGGGATTAATTGCCAATCTGAGTATAGGTAAATATTTAGCTAAAGATAAGGGCTATACCTTAGATTTATCAAGAAGAACGAAATCAGGGTTTAGGGCAGGTGTATTTTTTTCAAGAACAAATGTTTCTGCAGAGGAGTTTGGTGAAGGTAGTTTCGATAAAGGATTTTATTTTAAAATACCCTTTAATTTATTCTCAAAGAAATATACCCAACAAAATCTTGATTTCAAACTTAAGCCCCTTACAAGAGATGGCGGCGCTAAATTAGATTATGATAAAAGATTAATAGACTTAATAGACAATACAACATATGGCGAAATAAATAGAGGATGGAATGGATTCTTGGATTAAATTAATATCTATAATAGCCCTATCAAGCTGTGCTTCCATAGACTATTTATCTGATTCTTCAAGGAAGACTGTAACTATATCCAAAGAGATTATTGAAAGCCCTTATGCAATGCAAACCATTCAATTTGGCTATGGTGTGGAAAATATATATCTTTTAAGCTCATCACGAAATAGTATTCAAACTTGGTTTAAAGGTAGAGATATAATTATTAGCTCCAAAGAAGGTAAAATAATTAAGACTATTGGACTTAAAAATGACTTTGAGATTACTTCCTATAAAGGTTATAAAGAATTGAAAGAATCTAGAGGATTGATTCGCTTTCATAACCCAGATTCAAACTATATGCCAATATTTTTTTCATACAACCTTTTAAAAGAAGGAACTATGGTTAAAAAAATTGATCAGTCTAGTTTTGATTACAGATTAATTGAGGAGAGTTTCTCAGTGCCTCAAGTTGGATGGAAGGGTAAAAATTTCTATTGGGTTGATGAAGATAATTATGTTTGGATGTCAAAACAAATTATTGACCCTTTTGGGAAAAAAGTGAGATCAACTACCTTAAAAAAATATAGCGACTGAAGTCGCTATATTTGAATAAAAAAATTTATTTTATGTGCTACTGGTAGTTGTGGTTGTGGTAGCCGTAGTAGCTGTAGTGGCTGTAGTAGCTGTAGTAGCTGTAGTAGCTGTAGTAGCTGGCGTAGCAGTGGTTGCTGTAGTAGCTGTAGTTCCAGTTGTTGCTGTAGTTCCAGTAGTAGCCGTTGTAGCTGTAGTTCCAGTAGTAGCCGTTGTAGCTGTAGTTCCAGTAGTAGCCGTTGTAGCTGTTGTGGATGGTGCAGTAGTAGGCGCAGTAGTCGGCGCAGTTGTCGGCGCAGTTGTTGGTGCAGTAGTCGGTGCGGTAGTCGGTGCGGTAGTCGGTGCAGTAGTTGGCGCAGTAGTTGGCGCAGTAGTCGGTGCAGCTGTTGGTGCAGCTGTTGGCTCTGGACCATCCCCTGTACCATCTAATAAAGCTGCTGCTGCTGCAATTGCTGCTGCAATTGCTCCAGGATCAAGAGTTTTCTCTTCTTCAACAACCTCTTCTGCTGCCTGAGGATTATCATTGCTATCAGCCTCTTGAGCAGATATATTAGTTGTGGAAAAAATTCCAGCAAAAAAGCTGAATACTGTTCCCCATAAAACTCTAAACTTTGACTTAATAAATTTTGCCATTTAAATACTCCACCTTGTATTGATTATTTTGTTTCATTATATTTTTTTATATAAGAAAGTGAATTATAGGATAATTTTTAATAATTAACACCTTTTTCATGCGATATATGTGTTTTTTTATTCGATATTGTGGTGGTGGTCGGGATGGCCGGATTTGAACCGACGACCACTACACCCCCAGTGTAGTGCGCTACCAGGCTGCGCTACATCCCGCTGATGCTTATATATATTTATTATGTATACTTATTCGTGACAAGCATATTACTTAACATAGTGTAGTAATATATATTTAAACTTTAAAAAATTCTAATTAAACATGAGATTTATTATTCCAATAACCTTTTTAATCATTTCCAATTCTCTCTGTGCAAATGATATAGATATTTCAACAACCTCAGGCATTGCATCAGGTGTTTATAAAAATGGTGTTACTAATTGGGATGATATTCCGTATGCACAACCACCAGTTGGCGATCTGAGATGGAAGGCTCCAAGAAAAATTTCAAAAAAGGATGATTTAATTAAACCCAAAGTTAATAACTTCTGCATACAAAAACCAAGTGGGATGGGTGGGTCAGAGTTTGATGGGGATGAATTTTTTTCTGGAACAGAAGATTGCTTATATCTTGATATAAAATCACCAAAATCTAAATCTAATAATTTATTACCTGTAATGTTTTGGATTCATGGTGGGGGAAACACCTCTGGTTTTAAAGATATTTATGATTTTTCTAAGATGGTAAAAAAACATAATGTAATTGTAGTAACAATTAATTACAGATTAGGTCCTTTTGGTTGGTTTACCCATCCCTCCATACAAAACCTGCAAGATGATATTGATAAAACTTCAAATTTTGGAACGCTAGATATCATTGCTGCTTTAGAGTGGGTTAAATCTAATGTATCTTTATTCGGCGGTGACCCTAGCAATGTAACTATATTTGGTGAGTCTGCAGGGGGACATAATGTGTTAAGTTTACTTGCCTCTAAAAAAGCTAAAGGACTTTTTCATAAAGCAATTAGCCAATCTGGTTATACTTCATCAATATCACAAAAAAAAGCATATAGCCAAAGCAAAGCCTCTTCAACATCTAATCATACGAGTCAGAAAATTGTAAATAAGGTTTTAGAGAGAGAGGAGATTGAATTCCGAAATGATTTATCTAATACAGAAATTAGAAAAATACTTAAAGAATTAGACGCTAGAGATTTCTTCATAAATTATTCAGACAGACCGTCATATCAAGAAATACCTTTATTAACTAATGATGGTATTGTAATTCCATTGGATGGTTTGAAAAAAGCCCTTTCAATTAAAGAACATACTAATATTGTCCCAACAATAGCTGGCTCAAATAAGGATGAGGTCAAGTTGTGGCTAGCCTCTGCTGAATATTTTGTTGGTCTTGAATATTCTTTCTTTGGTTCTTTGTTGGGCGTTCCCCGAGTTGTATTAAAAGACGAGGAAGCATTCGAATTATTTAACAGTTACAGAAGCAAGGCTTGGAAATTAAGAGGAGTGGATATTCCTTTAAGAAGTTTAGCTTCTGCAGGAAATAATGACCTTTATGCATATAGATATGACTGGGATGACCATAGAAAATGGCCAGTAGCAAATTTTAAGAAATTAATTGGGGCTGCACATGCTACAGAAATTCCTTTATTAACAGGAAATAATAAACTGGTTGGTGATTATGGGTTTTTAATATATCCCAAAGGCCCTTCAAAACACTTTTTATCAAAAAATATGATGAAATTTTGGACAAACTTTGCAAAGACTGGCAGGCCTGGTTTGTCTTCAAATAAGCAAGAATGGACCAAATACAATGGACAAGATGATACAGAATCTAATTTTATGGTCCTTGATAACAGAAAGAGTTTAAAAATGGATAAAGATCAGAATTCCTTTAAATCTCTTGTTAATNNTAGAGAAATGTGTAGTTCTTCTCCAAATGCTCACCTTTGTAGGCAATAATTTATATGATGAGTATGTTGATCATTACCCAGGTGAATGTAATAGAGGAGATGCAGAGTATTTTTTAAGAGCAAATGNNCAGCTTTATAGATTATTAAACATATACCTTTAATTGCTAGCCTTATTTTTTAATTTAAGAACTTCAATATCTTTAATTTGTATTAAATCAGAAATTCTTCTTATCAATCTCTCCTCATTAACGTCCAATATATTATCAGCATAAGCTATGTCCCAAAGATACTTAATTAAATTTAGCTTTTCATCTTTAGAGAAATTATTATTTATATCTTTAACAAATTCGTAAAATGAAACACTGTCATTGCTGTGGGTTTCAATTAATTCAAATATTTCGTTTGAATTTTTTTTAAAACTAATAGAAATATTATCAATTACTTTTATAAGATTCCTTAGTTCATCTTCAGAAACTGCTCCATCAGATCTAGCGACT
>ENA-UZWU01008749-UZWU01008749.1-metagenome-genome-assembly--contig:-Day-4--1m-contig-8749_pt1 | contig 9945 bp, 4 predicted proteins | sample MGYA00260345_ERZ794905 | MGnify/ENA metagenome assembly ERZ794905
ATGCTCGATGAGTGGGGCTACTTTGAGTGGTCGGCGATGGGTCATCCTATTCTCGAAACTCCCCACATCGATAAACTGGCAGCCGAAGGCATGCGCTTCACCCAGTTTCTCGCTGGCTCCAATGTTTGTGCGCCCACGCGAAGTACTCTGATGACCGGCCAGCATACCGGGCATACCACCGTCCGGGGGAATTCTGGTGGTAGCGCTCTTTGTGCAGATGACCCCACCATTGCTGACATGCTCAAAGAGGCGGGCTACGTCACCGGGGGATTTGGTAAGTGGGGTCTGGGAGACGTTGGCACAACGGGGGTGCCCGAGAAACACGGTTTTGATACCTTTTTTGGCTACTACCACCAAGGGCATGCCCACACCTTTTACCCAAAGTATCTGGTGCGTAATAGCGAGAAGGTGCCACTCAAGGGTAACACCGGGGATTTTCTAACCGGGGAAACATTTTCCCATACGCTGATTCATGAGGAGGGCCTGAAGTTCATCCGTGAGAACGCCGGCGTGCCCTTCTTTGCCTACCTTGCATGGACACCCCCGCATGGCTACTGGGCGATGCCGGAGGACGAGCCCGCGTGGCAGAAATACAAGGACTTGAAATGGGATGGCAAGAATCAGAAGGGTGAACAGGACGCGGAGATGTATGCCGCCATGATCGAGATGGTGGACCGTCAGCTTGGTGAGATTATGGCACTGCTCAAGGAATTGAACATTGATGACAATACCATCGTGATTCTCTGTGGTGACAACGGTGGGCAGCCATATTTTAAAAACAAAAAACATCCGCACGGGGTTCTGGCTCCGAACCTTAACCCGCACACAGGTGAACGCTTCCGTGGTGGCAAAGGCAATTTTTATGAAGGAGGGCTGAGGATCCCCTTCATCGCTCACTGGCCGGGGAAAATCAAAGCGGGCTCGGTTTCCGACCACCTCGGCTACTTCCCAGATGTTATGGCTACCCTGGCAGAGATTACGGGTGCAACTCCGCGCGAGGATTGCGACGGCATCTCTATCGCGCCGACCTTGTTCGGCGAGCAACAAGCTGGGCGCAAGCAGGAACAGCACAAGTATCTGTACTGGGAGGGTAAGGGGAGCATCGCCGTCCGCATGAACCACTGGAAGGCGATCAGACCAGGCAAGGGGGCATCCTTCGAGCTTTATGATCTGAATAAGGATATCCAAGAGCTCAATGATGTCGCCGCGCAACAACCTGAAATTCTCGCGCCAATGAAGGCATACGCCAAGCAGGCTCACACCCCACCTCGCAGGGGGAAAGTCCTCGATGCCTCCATCGGATTCAAAGGCCACAAGAATTGATGATAGTTCATGAAAACATACCTCATCATTACCACACTCATCTGGGGTCTCGCCTGTCCATGTTTCGCCAAGAAACAAGGTGCCTCCAAAGGGCAGGCAGCCACGCACACCAACGTAAGCTATGGTAAGCACGAGCGCAACGAGCTCGATTTTTGGCAAGCCAAGGGTGAAGGCCCGCGCCCTCTGCTCATCTACATCCACGGCGGCGGCTGGATCAAAGGTGACAAGAAAGCGATGCAAAACCCGCAGGCCTACCTTGCCCATGGGATCTCCGTGGCTTCGGTGAACTACAGGCTGTTAGGTGAGGGGGTTACCTTGCCGACTCCCGTGCACGATGCGGCTCGCGCCGTGCAATTCTTGCGCAGCAAAGCCCGCGAATGGAACATTGATAAAAACAAGATTGTGCTCAGCGGGCAGAGTGCTGGCGCCTGTTCTTCGATATGGATCGCCTGCCATGATGATCTGGCAAAGCCCCAGGCAAGCGACCCGGTAGAGCGTGAGTCTACGCGCGTGCTGGGTGCGGGAGTCAGGATCGGGCAGACCTCGATAGATCCTGTGATCATCGAGCCATGGATTGGCCCGAATGTCTATCACCCGATGATTTACAAGGCGGTGGGTGAAGAATCTGCCGAGGCAATGCAGAGAAATTATGCCAAGCATAAGGAGCTCTACAAGGAGTTCTCGGCGATCAACCACCTTAGCAAGGGCGACCCTCCTTTGTTTCTTGAATACGACTCCAGATTTAACATGTCCGTCCCGGCAAAATCGATCAACCACGGCATTCATCATCCTGTGTTTGGGGCGAAGTTCAAGGAGCAGTCCTCCAGAGTGGGTCACAACAAGGTGGAGCTGATGATCAAGAATCATGATGAGTCGAAGCAGTTTAGTAATGTCGACGACTTCGTCATCAAGACGCTGACCGGAGGTGGTGGTGTGTCTGTGGCTGGCGACACCGCGGCCTCTGGTGATAAGCTCGAGACCATCATCCCCAAACCTTCCTCCATCATACCCGTACCATCGAAGCTCAAAAAGTTCATGCCCAAACGCCATAACGCAAAACTCACTGAGGCCAAGGCGGGCAGCTTTGACCTGGTGATGATCGGCGACTCGATCACCCACAACTGGGAGGGCCAGAAAAACTACAAGTCCTCCTTTGCCGGTGTCAGGATGCTCAACCTCGGCTTTGCCGGGGACCGCACCCAAAACGTGCTCTGGCGCATCGAGCATGGTGCCTTGGATGGTATTTCCCCCAAGCTGGTCACCCTGATGATCGGCACCAACCACGCGCACGATCCTCGCAAGGGATTCACCCCGGATCAGCCGGAGGATGTGTTCACCGGCATCAAGGCGATTGTCGCTGAAGTCCGGACGCGCTTGCCCAATGCCAAGCTGATTGTCTTTTCTATCTTTCCACGCGGGCCGGAAAGCACTCAGGCCAGAGTGTCAGCCCTCAATACCATGCTGCCCAAACTCGCGGATGGCAAACAGGTATTGCACATGGACATCAATGAGACCTTTCTCGGCAAGAATGGAACCTATAACCCAGCACTCTACAAGCGTGACCAGTTGCACCTGAGTGCCAAGGGTTACGATGCCTGGGCGAAAGCCTTATTGCCTATTCTCAAGCAATATGAAATTGTGAAGTGAGCCCGTTAACCGATCATAGCTAAGCAAACGATGAAAAAGCCAACACACCACCATATCATTACAGTTCTATTCGCCCTCGCTGGCTGCACTGCACTTTATGCCGCACCGAAAGCAACCACGTCTGACGGTGTGAAGGCGGAGCAGCGGGTGACCGAAGGGAACGCAAGCTCTACCAAGCCCAATATTGTGCACATTATGATCGATGACCTTGGCTGGCAGGACATCGCATCTCACAAAATCGATGGCAAACCAGTCTATGAAACTCCGCATATGGATCGCATGACGCGTGAGGGCCGCCGCTTCACCCAGGCATACTCGCCCGCGCCGACTTGCGCTCCTACGCGTGTCTCTTTCCTGCGTGGCCAGTATCCTGTGAATACCGGTGTCTTCCACGTCATGGGTGGTAGCTTGCCGCGCCCTTGGAGACCGGATACCAACATGATCACCCCATATTACGCCTACGGCCTCGCTGATGAGGAACCCACCATTGCCGATGTTCTCGCTAAAGCCGGTTACTTCACCGGGCACATCGCCAAATGGCACGCCGGTGGTAAATCGGCAGGATATCCCTTCCCCCTCGACCAGGGCTTTCACTTCGGCTTTACCGAGAAAAACGGCCGCCACAAGTACTACAACGACGAGGAGCTGTGGAATCCCAAAGAGCCTCGCAAAAACAACTTCTTCGGCACCTTCAGTAGAATGAAGCCGGACCGTCTCTCTGACTTCGCCACTGATGCCGAGGACGACCCTTACCAAATCGACGAAAACGGCCGCCCCTTCGATAAGCCCCAGGACATGGCGCTCAAGTTCATCAAAAAACACAGCGACAAGGCCTTCTTCCTCAACTACGCGCCCTACTACGTCCACGGGCCCATCCAAACCCGCGACCGGGTTCGCTTTGACAAATACCTCAAGAAAATGGGGCTTAAATTCCCAGAGAATCCCGATCCCGTGCACAAGAGAGGCGGAGGCCCCTACGGGCATACCAATCCCTACTATGCCAGCATGGTTGACACTGTAGACCACTACGTCGGTCAAATCATCAGCCTGCTTGAGGAGACCGATGATCCCCGTAACCCTGGTCACAAGCTTATCGAGAACACCTACGTCATCCTCGACTCTGACAACGGCGGCGTGCTCCCATACACCGACAACACCCCCTTGCAAGGCGGCAAGCAAAACACCTACGAGGGCGGGGTGCGCGTTCCCTTCCTCGTTCTGGGGCCGAGAGTTCCAGCCGGAACCGTCTGCCACACGCCCATCTCCTTGGTCGACCTCTTCCCCACCTTCATGCAAATCGCCAGAGCCAAAGATGACCCCTCCCTTGAGCTAGACGGCTGCAATATCTATGACCACCTGCACGGTGCGGAGAAAGCCACCACCCAGCCAGACGGCAGCGAGCGCAAAGCCATCTTCTGGCACTTCCCGATGAACAGTCAGATGAGCGTTGCCATGCGCAAAGGCCCATGGAAGATGGTCAAAAACTATGGCATCAAAGGAGGAGGCAACCACAAGCCAAGTCTTGAGCTGTATCAGATCTACGACGAAGCCGGAGCCCCCAAGGACCTCAGCGAGGAGAACGATGTTAGTGGCCAGCACCCCGAGGTCTATGCGTCCATGAAGACGGAAATGCTCGCTTATCTGAAAAGCCACAAGGCACCCGAGCCCTACCGAAACCCGGCCGGAGCTGATGTGACCGATGAGGAATTGGCGGCCATTGCCAAAGTCACTGGTATCAGCTCCGAGCAGGATAAGGTGTCCGTTAGCTTTGAAGCCGGTCCGGGTAAAAATAAAGTCTCCGAGGCAACCCTCTTCTACACCCTCAATCCCAAGCCCTTTGATTCCACCGGGGGCAACCGTGAGGAATGGTTCCAAATGAAAGCCGAAGTCGGCGAAGGTAGAGCAGAGGCTATCATGCCTCCAGGGGCGACCCACGCGGTCATCGTCCTGCGTGATGAAAAGAACTTCTGGATTCCCTCCGAGCACATGGTCTCGGTCATAGAAAAAGACCACAAGCACAACAGCTCACTACTCAAAAACGGCTACGCCTGGCGCCCGGGGTTCCATGCTCTGGTAAAGCTCGGCTCCCAAGCGCGGGAGTCTGCCAAGGCAAAGCAGTTGATCACCATTACCCCCAAGCTCGACAAAGCCCTCGCTAATGCGATTAGGTTACTATCGAATATGGGGAGTTCTGATGAAGCCCTCGCCACCGGGGTCCGTGAGCTAAGGCATGCGATTCGCAGCCTGTCCGCGGTTCCAGAATCCAAGCACCCCGCTCTCAACCGGTTCCCGACTGAGCCACTGTTCTAAGCTAGCAGGGAACCCCGTTCCGAATTTCAAATTTCAAATTTTAAACCCTCATGCCCAACAGAAGATCCTTCCTCAAAGCTGGTGCCCTCACTGCGGGTGCCGCAAGTGCAGCTGCGCTAACAAGTCGAGCCGCCACAGCATCCAAGGAGCAAAAACCAAGCACCTCTGCTGCCTGTGCGGTGGATGGCTACGGCTATCACTTGCCGCACTTCAAGCCCGGTAGCCGTCTGGTTTTCCTGGGGGACTCGATCACCGACATGAACTGGGGGCGCAACGAAAGCGACCGAAATCATTACCTTGGGCACAGCTACGTCTTTCTGCTGGCTGGCCGGCTCGGGGTTGAGATGCCGGATGCCAAGCTGGATATCTACAACCGTGGCAAGAGTGGCAACGCAGTCTGGCAGCTACGCAAACGCTGGCAAAAGGATGCTGTGGACATGAAGCCTGACTTGCTCAGCATACTCATCGGCACCAACGACATCGGTCAGGGCCTGAGGAAGCCAAAAGATAAGATCACACCCGCCGCTTTTGAGGCTGATTACCGCTTCATCCTCGATGCTAGTCGTAAGGCCAATCCAGAGCTTCGTCTGGTCCTTCTCGACCCCTTCGTCTTGCCGACGGGCGGGCTAAAAAACCAGAAAGCCTATTCGGTCCGACGGGCACTCACGGATGAATTGCGTGTGGTCGTCGCCAAGCTCGCTAAAGACTATGATGCCGTGCACATCAAAACTCAGGACATCTTTGACAAGGCAGCCAAAGCCTCAGCACCGGAATACTTTATCTGGGATGGCATTCACCCACTACCTGCAGGTCACGAACTTATCGCCCGCCATTGGGTCCATGCAGTCAGTAAAAGATGGCATCAGTAAGATTAATACACTAATAACACTCCTACTATGATTATGAACTGCTCTAAGAAAATTCTCTCTTTTATACTTGGCGGAACCTTGCTCACTGGTTCTGTAATGGCAGATCATCACGGTAAAAAAAACCGAGCTAATAATAAAAGTAAAATAAGCATGAACAACTCTGCATGGTCAGGCAAGAAATCCACCTTTCATGGTTATGAGCTCATTGACTTTAAGTTGGGTAATGTTGCGTGCAAGGTAGTGATCCCGAAAAAAATTGCCGATGGAAAGCCCTGGGTCTGGCGGGCACGCTTCTGGGGGCATGAGCCTCAGTTTGACCTCGCGATGCTCGAGCGAGGTTACCATATCGTCTATTGCAATGTCGGCAATCTCTTTGGCAGCCCCGAGGCGGTCAAACGCTGGAACGAGTGTTACGACTACCTGCGCTTTGAGCACTTGTTTGCCGACTGTGTGGTGCTAGAGGGAATGTCCCGTGGTGGCTTGATCATCTACAACTGGGCGGCGGCAAATCCTGACAAGGTGGCAGCGATCTACGGGGACGCCCCCGTGATGGATTTTAAGAGCTGGCCGGGGGGCAAGGCAGTAAGCAAAGGAGTGGGCCCAGGAGATGCTGGTGCCTGGAAAGCCTGTCTCAAGGCCTATGGCATGACTGAGGCAGAGGCGCTTGCCTACAAGGGCAACCCGATTGATAATCTGGCACAACTTGCCAAGGCGGGGGTCCCGATCATCCACGTGGTGGGGGATATCGATAAGGTCGTACCAGTAGCGGAGAACACCGCCATTGCCCAAGCTCGCTACAGAAAGCTTGGTGGTGTCTTTGAGGTGATCCACAAGAAAGATGTTGGCCACCACCCGCACTGCTTGAAAGACCCGCAGCCGATTGTGGATTTCATCCAGCGCAATGACCAGAGTGTCAGCAAAGTCCCGGCGGAGCAGATCGTCGGTGATAAGAACTTCGTCCTGCGTGGGGACTACAACAACAGCCGCATTCAATTTGAGCAAAACAAGCGCGGCCATGTCGCCTTCATTGGTGGCTCCATTACCGAGATGAACGGCTACCGCCCCATGGTGTGTCAGATGCTCAAGGAGCGTTTTCCAGAAACCGAGTTCAACTTCACCGATGCCGGTATCAGCTCGACCTGCTCGGACACTGGAGCGTTCCGTCTCGAGCGCGACGTCCTCAGTAAGGGGCCGCTGGATATGCTCTTTGTTGAGTTCGCCGTCAATGATGACCAGGATTCCGACCAGGCCTACAACGACGCCCTGCGCGGCATGGAGGGCATTATTGCCCAAGCGCGCAAGCACAACCCCAAGGTTGATATTGTCATCACTATGTTTGTGAATGAGAACATCCTTAAAAAACTGCAACAAGGCGAAACGACGGACTCCGTGGCGGCCCACAGCAAGGTGGCAGAGCACCACGGCATCTCAGTCAATCATTTGGCGCAGGAGCTGGCTGATCTGATCACTGCTGGCAAGATGGACTGGAAGAAATTCGGAGGTGTGCACCCGAATGACTTCGGCAACACCATGTGTGCAACTATGATTGCCAATGCATTACGGAAAGAATGGTCCAAGCCTTTGGCCGCGGATGGCGCCGATGCTGTGGCCAAGGATCATCCAGCCTTGCCACTGCTGGATGCTAAAAGCTACAGCCGAGGACGCTTGTTGCCTTTCTCTGAGATCCAGACCGATGAGCACTGGCACAAAGGTGCTCCGGATTGGTCCAAAGCGGCCAAGGGCAAGGTCCGCGGGCGTTTTAAAAACATCCCGATGATTTACAGCACCAAGGCGGGTGCCAAACTCACAGTCAAGTTCACCGGTACGGCTATTGGTGCCTACATGCTTGCTGGGCCTGACACCGCGATTATCAAAGTCAGAGTGGATGGCAAAGAGACCAAGGAAATCGACACTTTAAATAAGTACAGTGGTTTTTATTACCCGATGACCGTCATGTTCTACAACGAGCTTGAGAACGGCGAGCACATCCTCGAGCTCGAAATTCTGCCGAACCCCAACGGGGGCAAAGGTCGAATGAAACCTGGTGGCACCGCCTTCCGGGCCATTGGTTTTAGCGCCAACTGAGCGTTTTAGTTGTCTCAGTTGCCTCAGCTAGCACAGCGATGTCGTGTAAGATGTTGGCTGTCACAGCATCCTGTGCCCAGTAAAAGTTGCGCAGATAGGCGCACTATTTTGACGTATTGGCCCACATTATGGTCGAAATCCGGCTGAAATAGCGAAAAAATGGGCCTAAATGAGTGTGGCCTCATGAACAAGAAACCCCAATAGTTCAGTAAACTTTAATGCTTATATTGGTTAAATTCTAAAAACTTCGAATGGAGGGGGTTATTATTGCTTGTATTATTTTAAAATATCAGCTAAAATCCCAGAAGTTCGCGGTTTGCTGACCGCAAACAGATTCCAAATTTCAAATTCCTACACTTAATAAGCCCACGCTGAGAGCGCATTGTAATTTTTATATTAGAGCCCTGATTTCACCCGAAGTGAATCAAGATCAACACAGGCCCAAGCAACTATTTGCCGCCCAACAACCACACACACGCTCCGTGCACAATGCACTGGCAGCGAAATTTTTGTGGTGCTTAGCGTTGGCTCTAACAGCTATCACTCTGCCATCTAAAATTTCTGCTGGAACCAAAAAAGTCGAAAAAGGGGACAAGAATCTCAGTGGTTGGAAGGATAGTGGTCAACTCAATGATGATATCGAATTCAAGGGTAATGGTCTTACTCTCTTCATTGATGGCAATGTTAGTGATGTCACTTTGGCGGGTAAGATAAAGGTAAAAAACGGTAAAGATCCATCGACGATGACAATTGAGTCAACCTCCGATTTTACTGGTACTGTCTCGCTTTCAGGGAATAACACTTACCAGGGAAACATTGTACTCAACGGAGGTGCTGTCGAAGTCATAGGATCAGGAAAACTTGGTAGCGGAAGCTTCTCGGGAGATGTCAATCTTGGTAGCGGTGGCAACACTGGTGTCTTCAAACAAAACAGTAGCTCAACCCAGACTTTTAGTGGCACCATCAGCGGCACAGGCTCACTCATCAAGGATAACACCGGCAAGCTCACCCTTACTGGATCTAACAACTATACGGGGGCTACTACCATCGATGGTGGCATTCTAGAAGCTCAGGGAGGATCAGCTATTGGTGATGCTGGCGCAGTAACCATCAATTCTGGAGGCACCTTTGAAGTTGATAACAATGAGACCATTGGTCGTATAAGTGGAGCGGGTAACGTAAATTTGAACGCTATCCTGACGACCGGCGATGCCACCAATAGCGGATTCTCTGGAAATATCAGTGGCACGGGTGGCTTGACGAAACAAGGTGCCAGCACCATGGAGCTGACTGGTTCGAACACTTACACTGGTGTCACCACGGTCAATGCTGGAACCTTGCGGATGGTCAATAGCGCGTCAGGCAATGGTATTCGCCAGTCGCCAAATGGTGGGGCCACAGAGGTGATTTATAACTATAACGTGGCCAGTGGCGCTACCTTGGAGTTTGAGCAAAACGGAGATGAAATATATAACATCAGAAGATGGGATCTCAGTGGAGGAGGAACTTTTAAGAAGACAGGAAGCCAGGAGCTAAAAAGCTTTGGTGGAGTCTCTGCAGTAGCAATGGACAGCGGTGCTCTCTTTCATGTTGAATCTGGCATCTTTACCTTTGGCGCAAATGTGGCTGGAAATTGGAGTAACAACCTTTCAGCCTTACAAGTTGACAGCGGTGCCACCTTTTACGGAGCTGCTACAGCTATCGTTGTGGA